>Ga0209988_10000075_pt1 | contig 49619 bp, 46 predicted proteins | sample N075metaG_FD_183115 | JGI IMG/M metagenome (GOLD analysis project Ga0209988, IMG submission 183115) | Deep subsurface microbial communities from Kermadec Trench to uncover new lineages of life (NeLLi) - N075 metaG (SPAdes) (version 2) | ecosystem: Environmental > Aquatic > Marine > Ocean trench... | reverse complement strand
CTTGCACAGGCGATTGGGAGCGGTCGGCGTAACAATTGGCATTTTGGTTCTTATTTCGGGCGCTGCTGCTGCGATGGGGCTTGCGCCTCGATTGCTAGAAAAGTATGGAAACATAGATTCAGATTTTTCCCGAATCGCTGGCGTAGTGTGGGGGAATATTGGCATGCTGGTCGCATTCACCGGATTCCTCGTTGCAGCAGTTCTTAATCGTCGGAATTCCGAGATTCACAAGAGGCTAATGTACTTCGCATCGATTGGAATTATTTTGCCAGCATTTGGACGAATCGCGAAATTTCCCATGATTGATCTACCAGAGCCACCATTAGCGTTCGCTGGCTTGTTGACGTTTCTCGTGTTGCTCGGGATTTTCGACAGGACCGACAACGGTAGTGTTCATCGTGTCACGTGGATCGGCGGAATCGCATTGTTTGCCAGCCTCATCTTTTTCGGACTTGTGGTACCAACCACTGCGCCTGGTCGCGCGTTCGTCCTTGCGCTGACCTAATAATGGCGCCTCGGCCGGAAGCTGCCTGTCAGAATCAAGCATTTCTGATCAATGGATCGTCCGCTTTAGGTGTAAGCAGATCTTCAGAGTTGGCTTCTCGGCTACCAACCGCAGCTGCGACCCTGATTTTGTTCCTTGAGGTACACCATGAGTGGCGCGAAGTAATCGATGATTGCTGTTGCATCCATTTCGCGAGTGCCCGTTAGCTTCTCGAGCGTGTCTTGCCACGGTTCGCTGGCGCCAGCCTCGAGCATGGCCGTCAAACGCGCGCCGGCTTCCTTGCTGCCATAGACTGAGCACTCATGAAGATCGCCTTCGTGGCCCGCGGCTTCACACAGTGAGCGCTGGAATTGAAATTGCAGGATGCGTGCGACGAAGTAGCGTGTGTACGAAACATTGCCCGGCACGTGATACTTGGCGCCCGGGTCAAAGTCGGCTTCGCTGCGCTCGACCGGGGGCGCGACGCCCTGGTACTTCAGGCGCAAGTCCCACCACGCGGCATTGTAATTTTCCGGTGCGACCTCGCCAGAGAAAACGCCCCAGCGCCATTCGTCGATCAGCTTGCCGAACGGCAAGAAGGCGAGCTTGTCGAGCGCCTGTTGCATCTGCCGGTTAATGACCGCCTGATCCGATTGTTCGGCGGATGCGACCAGACCGACTTCGGCCAGGTATTCGGGCGTCATGGAAAGCGTAATCGCATCGCCGATGGCTTCATGGAATCCGCCGTTCGCGCCGTCACGGAACAACATCGGTTGCTGATTGTAAGCGCGCTGATAATAGTTGTGACCAAGCTCGTGGTAGATCGTGCGCAGTTCATCGTATGTCTGCTCGATGCACATCTTGATACGGAGGTCGTCGTCGCCGTCCAGATTCCAGGCGCTGGCATGGCACACGACTTCACGGTCCGCCGGCTTCGAAAACTGCGAGCGCTCCCAAAAAGTGTCCGGGAGACGCTCCATGCCGAGCGAAACATAGAAGTCCTCGGCGGAGCGAACCATTTCCTGCGGCGAGTAATTCTTGGTTTTCAGCGTGCTATCGACGTCCAGGTCGGACACGCCGGGATACGGTTCCATGATGTCGTAAATGAAACTCCACTCCTGCGCCCACATGTTGCCGAGCAGGTGGGCGGGAATCGGTCCGTCCTGCGGCACCTTGTCTTCGCCGTAGCGCTCACCAAGTTTCGCGCGCACATGGCAGTGCAGTTCGTCATATAACGGTTTGACCTGTTCCCACAAACGGCCGGTCTCGGCCTGGAACTCATCGGCACTCATGTCGTAGCTCGAGCGCCATAATTCGCCAAGATCACTGTGGCCGAATTCCCTGGCGCCTTCATTGGACAGCTCGGCAAAGCGCTCGTATTTCTCGCGCATCGGTGGCGATATCGTGCGCCATCCGACCCAGTATTCGAGCAGCTCATCGTAATCGCGGCTCTCCTCCATCAGGCGCTCGAGTTCCTGGCCGCCAAAACATTCTGCATCATTGCGACAGTACTGCCCGGCTCCATACATGCCCCGCAGCTCGGTAAGAATCTGCGAGAGCTCCTTGCGTTTGGCGTCGTCATCGGGCGCGACCATCAGGGCGCTCATCTTCAAGAGATCCAGTGCGCGGCGCGTCGCAGGATCGAGATCCTGGTCGTCATATTGCATCGCCTCTTTCACTTTGGCGGTGTGCCACGCGGCGTAACGCTCATTCGCCAATGCGTCAACAACGGCGGAGTCTTCATTGATATACGTTGCACGTATCCAGCCGGCGGCGTTCAATTCCCGCCAGTATTCCTTGTACTCGGCGTTAACCCGGTCGACAAATTCTTCGGCGGTTTCTGTCGGGCCTGCGTTCGGGCCTTTTCTATCCCCCTTGAGGGGAGAAGGCCCTCCTACTTGAGCTTGCTCGGAGCAAGCGCCGAGCATTGCCGTGGCGGCGATCAAAATCAGAATTCTTTTCATGTCAGTCAACACCGTGCATGAGTTTCTTGATCGGTTTGGAAAACAGCAACATGATCAGGCCAGCACCACCGGCGGTCAGGACGATATCCATGTACTGGCCCGGGAAGGCGGCGACATTATTGGCATCGAACTCACCGGCGATCTGACCGGCGATCAGGTTGCCGAGTGCAGACGCCATGAACCACATTCCCATCATCTGCCCGACATAACGGCGCGGCGCCAGCTTCGTGGTTACCGACAAACCGACTGGTGACAATGCCAATTCGCCAAACGTATGTAGCAAGTAAGTCATGATCAACCATGTCGGCATGACCTTGTCGCCGCTAACGACGATTGCCGACGCGCCGACCATGACCAGAAAACCGAGTCCCAAGAGGACCAGGCCAAAGCCGAATTTCGCCGGCGACGACGGATTCAGGTTTCTTTTGGCAAGCGCGACCCACAGCCAGGCGAACACGGGCGCGAACATGATGATGAACAGGGCGTTCACCGACTGAAACCAGGTCGAGGGGATCGTGAACCAGCTGAACTCAAGCTGTGTGTAACGATCCGCGAAAAAAGTGAGCGAGCTGCCGGCCTGTTCGAAACCGGACCAGAACATCGCGCATCCCATGAGCAAGATTATGAGCGCCAGGGTGCGATGCTTCTCATCGCGGGTCAGCCCGCCGAACGTCAGCACGTAGGCAAAAAAGAGTACGGCCATGCCGACAATAACGTAGGTGGACTGCTGCGAGATAAGCACGGGATCCAGGTGGAGACTGCCGGACATCGCGACTATCACAAACACGACAATCGCGGCTACTCCAACGCCCACTGCGATCCAGCCTTTCTTGCGTTTTTGCGCGTCTACGACTGCGTCGCCTGAGCCTGAAGGGTGCAAGCCGGCTGTGCCGAGATGATGCTTCGTCATCCAGAATTGAATTAAGCCGAACAACATGCCGACGCCAGCCGTGGCGAAGCCCCAGTGCCAACCGAAGTTCTCGGCCTGGCCAAGCCCGCCGCAGATGAGGGGCCCGAGAAAGGCGCCGGTATTGATGCCCATGTAAAAAATGCTGAAACCGGCGTCCCGACGCGGATCGCCTTGCGGGTACAATTCACCAACGATAGCGCTGACATTCGGTTTGAGCAGCCCCGTCCCGGCGACGACCAGCAACAGGCCGATGAAAAATGCGTTGGTTGACGGAATGGCCAGCACGAAGTGGCCGCACATGATGATGAGACCGCCGGTAAACACGGCGCGCTGTGCGCCGAGTAGTCGGTCCGCTATCCAGCCGCCGGGCAGCGCGACGACATACACGAGTGCGGTGTAGATACCATAGATCGCGGTAGCAGAACGGTCAGTGAGGCCCATGCCGCCGGTCATGACCTGGTCGGTCATGAATAGCACAAGCAAAGCGCGCATGCCGTAGTAGCTGAGACGCTCCCACATCTCGGTGAAAAACAGGGTCATCAACCCGCGTGGGTGGCCAAATATTTGTGCCTGGCCTTGGTCCGCCGTGGTCTCAGTCATAGGTTCCTTACTCTTTGGTAGGTTTGCGCCGGTGAGCGACGTTACACTATTTCAGGTGTAACTTTCTACTTGACCCGCTATTTCTCGTCCGGCTCGACTTCTCTATCGGTTTTTTTGACAAGTACGCGCGACATGATGATGCCGACTTCGTACAGCAGGTATACGGGGATTGCCAGCAACGTCTGACTGATCACGTCCGGCGGCGTCAGAAACATACCGATCACGAACGCCATCAGGAACACATAGGGGCGGGCTTTGCCAAGTTTCTCGGGTGTCGTCAGTCCGGCCCAGACGAGCAGCAGCGTGGCGATCGGTACCTCGAATGCAATGCCGAATGCCAACACGATGGAGGTGATGAAATCGAGATACGAAGCGATATCCGGCGTCCATGGTGCACCGTCGATTTCAATCGATCCGAAGAAGCCAAAGACGAGCGGAAAAACAACGTAGTAGGCGAACGCAATGCCGGTGTAAAAAAGCAAAATACTGGTCGCTAACAACGGAAACGCGAAATGCTTTTCCTTTCGATACAGGCCGGGCGCAACAAAGGCCCAGACCTGGTACAGGACGACCGGCATTGCGGCAAACAGCGCCACAATAAAGGTCAGCTTGAACGGTACGAGCAACGGCGCAGCCGTGCCGGTGATAATCATCTGCACGCCGGGCGACGCGGCAAAGAGCGGTTTGGAGACCAGTTCATAGATTTGCTGATTGAAAGGAATCAGCACCGCAAACAACACGAGAATTGATGCGGCTATCTTGACCAGTCGGCTACGCAACTCAACGAGGTGCGATAACAGCGTGCCTTCGGCGAGATCTTCCTCCTTATCACCGGCCTCGCTCATGCAGGACTATTTCTCATCCTCGTGCAATGGCGAATGTGTATCGTCGTCGCTGGGAATATGATCTGCAACCGCATCGTCGGCGGGCTTGGCGGGCTTGGTAATTTTTGGTGGCTGAATCGTGTTGAAGTCGTCGAGGTTCAACTCAGCTTCGAGCTGCCGGCGCATGATGCGTGTCATGCGACGTGCCTGGCCGATCCAACCGCCGATCTTGTTGGCGATTTCGGGCAGTCGCTTCGGACCCAGCACGACCAGCCCAAGCACAAGGAGGAGAATTAATTCGGCAGAGCTGACTCCGGACATGACGCTCGAGCAGCCTAAGTATCTTTGCGGTTCTCTTCGACCGGCGTGTTGTCAAAGTTGGCGTCATCTGTCGCTTTGTCTTTCGAGTCATCGCTGAGCTGTTCTTTGGTTTCTTCCGCTTCGTTCATCGACGAGCGAAAACCTTTGATGACGGAGCCAAGATCGGAGCCGAGATTACGGATTCGTTTGGTGCCGAAAATCGCGAGCACAATGACCAACACGATCAGTAATTGTGGCCAACTTATGCCTGATAACATCTCAAAACTCCTGGGGCGATGCCCCTCAAAAATGTTGCACTGCGATGATAACCCGCCGGGCCGGACAATGCCGCCGGCGTTACACTGTCCTGCCTGTCAGGACTCCAGCCAGAACGTCACGGGGCCGTCATTTGTCAGGTTGACCTGCATATTGGCAGCAAAACGACCCGTTGCAACTGTCCCGAGCCTGGTCTTGCAGGCTGCCACAAGTTGCCCGAAATAGGCTTCGCCCATTTCCGGCGCGGCGGCCCGCGTAAAACTGGCCCGGGTGCCCTTCCTGGTGTCTGCCGCCAAAGTGAACTGTGGCACCAGCAACAGCCCCAGCGACTCATCGATCAGGCTACGGTTCATGCGACCCGCCGTGTCCGGGAAAACCCGGTAAGTCAGGATGCGTTCTGCGAGACGAGCGATATCAGTTTCCCTGTCGTCACGGTGTACGGCCACAAACACCAGCAGTCCGCGACCAATTTCGCCGATTCGCTCGCCATCGACCGTTACGCTGGCGTTAGTTACACGTTGTAGCAGACCGATCATATTTGGGCGCTTTGCCGATAATTGTCGAAAACAGGGCCTTTATTAATGCATCAACGAGATACGAAAGCCATAGTGGGGCATCGATACTGCGAATCTGGGCGGACCGGCCGGCGGGTGGGGTTCCGCGGCATTTCATGGCGTGAAGCACCACTGAATCAAGCCAGGGATGGTCGATTCGGGCTCTGGCCCCTCGGCCGGACCAGGGATGGAGCGGGCCCCGGTCCTCGGATCGGGGCCTTTTCCTGACAATTACTCCATTCGTAAGGAAAAAAAACACAGAGCCTGGGAATAATTCCCACAAGCGTGAAATAATCACTTAGGTGGGAATATCGTAGTAGTTTGTCGCTAAATGTGGCGATCAGGTGGGGTGGCCTGATAAAGGGTAGTCCCGCAAGCAGTCATTGGCTTCCCCGGCGGCAGCCAATAGACTTGGCGCATGAAAAGACGACAGTTTGTGGGGGGGCTGGCTGCGGCAGCCAGCGTAACGGCGTGTAGCAAGGAAGCCGGCAACTGTGAGACGGCAGCTGACGGGTCAGCGGAGCAATTTAAGTGGTCGTGCGTAACGTCGTGGCCGCCCAGGTACCCGGGCATGGGCATGGGCGTGGAAAATCTTGCGGCCCGCATCGAAGCGGCGTCGGACGGCAGACTTAAGATCAAGGTCTATGGGGGCGGTGAGCTTGTACCGGCTCTCGAGGTCTTCGACGCGGTCAGTCGTGGCGTGGTCGAAATGGGCCACGACGCGTCTTATTACCAAAAGGGTAAAGTCGACGCAGCACAGTTTTTTACCTCGATTCCGTTTGGCATGAACTACCTGGAGCTCAACGGCTGGCTTTATTACGGTGGCGGACTTGAGCTTTGGCAAGAGTTGTATGCGCCGTTCGATTTGGTACCGATACCGTGCGGCAACACGGGCGTTCAGATGGGCGGCTGGTTCAACAAGGAAATCAATTCGATTGACGACCTCAAGGGTCTCAAAATGCGCATTCCGGGCTTGGGTGGTGAGGTGATTCGTCGCGCGGGCGGAACGCCAGTTACGCTGCCCGGGTCAGAAATTTTCACGTCATTGCAGACCGGCACAATCGATGCGACCGAGTGGGTCGGTGCGTATAACGATGTTTCTTTTGGCCTGCACAAAGCGGCGAGGTATTACTACTATCCGGGCTGGCACGAGCCCGGCCCTGGCCTTGAACTGATAATCAACAAAGAGGCATGGGCAACATTGCCGGCGGACCTGCAAGCCATCGTCGAAATTACCTGTCAGGCGATTACGACCGACATGGTTGCTGAGTACACACACGGCAACGCATACGCGTTGCAACAACTGATCGACGATCCCGACGTTGAGCTTCGATTATTTCCGCAAGAGGTTCTCGATCTTCTCAAATCGATCACTGACGAAATCGTTGCGGAGTGGATCGCCAAAGATCCGGCCGCGGCAAAAATCGCCAAGTCGTATTACGCGTTTCTGGCGAAATCCGAATATGGGCAGCGCGTTACCGAACAGGCGTATCTCGAAACCCGAAGCTGACCGCATAGCGATGAGCCTGGGGATCTTGCTACTCACTTTAATACGACATGCGCTCATAGCAAGATCCCCAGGCTCATCGCTTTGTCGGAGCGCGATCGGTCGCATAGCTGCTGGATGTTGAGCACAGGAATGCCTCGCGAGCGCATGTCGTATTAAGTGAGCGGGGCGTTCCTGTGCTCAATGTCCCACGGTTAATCGCCGTAAATTTTGTTGGGAAGCCACGTTACGATTTCGGGGAAGATTGCGAGAATGATCAACGCGAAGATCTGAATGCCGACGAACGGAATTACGCCGCGATAGATATGCGCGGTCGAGACCTCTGGTGGCGCAACGCCGCGCAAGTAGAACAACGCAAAGCCGAACGGCGGTGTCAGGAAAGACGTCTGCAAATTGATCGCAATCATTATGCCGAGCCAGACCGGGTCGACGCCCATCGCCAGCAGCACAGGACCGACGATTGGCACGACGACAAACGTGATCTCGATGAAGTCGAGCACGAAACCCAGTAGAAACATGATCAGCATGACGACCAGGACGGCGCCGATGACACCGCCCGGTAGTGATACGAGCAGGTTGCGCACGGCGTCGTCACCGCCGTAGCCGCGAAACACCAGCGAGAAGATCGAAGCGCCAATCAAAATCATGAATACCATGCTGCTGATTGTCAATGTGCGGCGCGTAATCTCCTGCAGCCGATCGCGATTAAGTTGCCGCCGGCTAGCTGCCAGCAACAAGGCGCCCATCGCGCCGACGCCGGCGGCCTCCGTCGATGTGGCGAGCCCGGCAAGAATCGAGCCAAGCACGGTGAATATGAGCGCCAGGGGCGGTAGCAGTGCACGAAGGACCCTCAAGAAGGAAACCTCTTCGCCGGCCTCACGAACATGTGCTGGCATGACCGCCGGACGAAATAGTGCAACGATTACAATGTAAGCAATATACAGGCCGACCAGCAACAGACCCGGAAACAATGCGCCCGCAAACAGATCGCCAACTGACACCGTCTTGGGCGAAAAGATGCCCATCGTGAGCTGCGCCTCTTGATAGGCAGAGGTCATGACATCGCCAAGCATGACGAGAATGATTGAAGGTGGAATGATCTGCCCCAGTGTTCCGGCCGCGCAGATCGTTCCGGTCGCAATCTCGGGCGAGTAGCCGCGCCGCAGCATCGTCGGTAAGGCCAGCAGCCCCATCGTTACGACCGTGGCGCCGACAATGCCGGTGCTGGCAGCCAGCAGCATGCCGACCAGCATGACCGAGATTCCCAGGCCACCGCGCAATGCACCGAACAAACTGCTCAAGGCATCAAGCAAGTCGGCCGCGATTCTGGAGCGCTCGAGAGTGACGCCCATGAATACAAACAATGGCACGGCAACCAGTGATTGATTCGTCATGATGCCGAACACGCGGTTCGGCAAGCCGGATAGCAACGCTTCACTAAAATTGCCCGTCAGGGCGCCAATCCCGGCAAATATCAGGGCCGTCCCCCCGAGCGTGAACGCAACCGGAAAACCGGCCAGCAGCACGAGAATTACCGAGAGGAAGAGCAGTAACGCGACCCACTCCATGGCTATGCGCGCCGGATCGTGGCCACGGACCGCAGCAGTAACGAAATGCCTTGCAGACCCACAGCAATCGGCATGACGACAAGCACTGATTTGAGGATCGATACCAACGGGTAGGGCAAGCCCCCCGATTCGCGCGATGCCTCGTGTATCGACCACGAAAAGGCCGCAAAATCGTAGGATGTCACCGCAAGCAGCATGCACAGTGGCAACAGGAGAACCACCACGCCGATCAAATCGACCCAGGCGCGACGTCGCTCGCTCATTGCGTGGTAAAAGACATCGACCCGCACATGGTCTTCGTGCAGCAAGGTATACGCTGCGCCGACCATGAACACGGTCCCATGCATCCAGATAACAGACTCCTGCATCCAGATCAGACCGGCGTCGAACACATAACGCATTACAACGATGATGCAGGTGACGATGACCATGAGGAGCGTCAGCCAGGCAACAAGCTTGCCGGTCGCATGGCTAATGCGATCAATCGATTCTTGCGGATCGCTCAATGGGCGACCCCTAGTGGCGCCAGAAAGTCGGAGTGAACAGAACGAGTAGTGTGAATATCTCGAGGCGCCCGAGCAGCATCCCGACGATTGAGATCCATTTGGCGGTATTTGATAACGACATGAATCCGGACGAAACCTCACCTAGCCCCGGGCCGAGATTGTTAAGCGTTGCCGCCACGGCTGAGAAGGCCGTAACCTGGTCCAGGCCGGTCGCCATCATTGCGATCAGCATGACGCTGAACACAACGACATAAATAGAGAAGAACCCCCAGACAGCGTCGACGACCCGGTATGGCACCACCTTGTTGCCGAGCTTGACGGGGATTTCGGCGCTCGGATGAACCAACCTGACGATCTCGCGAACCCCTTGCTTATAGATAAGCAACCAGCGGACAACCTTGATGCCGCCCGCGGTTGATCCAGCCGACCCGCCGATGAAGCTTGCGAAGATCAGCAATACGGGCACCGCGGCGGGCCACGATGCGTATTCTGCTGTCGTGAAACCCGTTGTCGTGGCGATCGAAACAGCCTGAAACAATCCGGTCACCACTGTCTCGTTGAGAGAATCGAACACGTCGTGCTGAAAGAGGCCGCCAATTACGAGAACGGAGACAGTAATCAGGATAACCGTGTAGCCACGAAATTCCGGGTCCTGCGAGTAATGTTTGACGGATATATAGCGCCACGCAAAATAGTGCAAAGAGAAGTTGATTCCAGCCGCAAACATGAAAATGATTGCAACGAGTTCAATGGCGGTGCTGTCGAAATACCCGATGCTCAGGTCGTGAGTGGAAAAACCACCGATCGCGACGGTGGAAAACGCATGGCACAACGCGTCAAACCAACCCATGCCTGCCGCCATGTAACTTGCGGTGCACGCGATCGTAAAAGCGAGGTATATGTACCAGAGCGCCTTGGCCGTTTCGGTAATGCGCGGTGTTAGTTTGGTGTCTTTGACTGGCCCCGGCGTTTCGGCGCGATACAACTGCATACCGCCAACACCGAGCATTGGTAGTACAGCAACGGCGAGAACGATGATACCCATGCCGCCGAACCATTGAAGTTGGTGACGATAATAAAGAATAGCGCGTGGCAATTCGTCCAACCCGGTCAACACGGTTGCGCCGGTCGTGGTCAGGCCCGACATCGACTCGAAGATCGCGTCGGTTAGCGACATCGACAAATCGCTGGCAAAGAAAAGCGGCGCAGCACCGAAGGTTCCGAGTACGGTCCAGAAGGCCGCGACGACCAGGAAGCCATCGCGCAGGCGCAAGTCTTTACGCGATCGGTGCACCGGCAGCCAAAAAATAAATCCAGCAGCCAACGTAAGCCCGAAGCCCTGAACGAAGGGCAGCCATGATTGTTCCTTGAAAACGAGGCTGATGATGATAGGCGGCAGCATCGTCAGGCTGAACATCATTAAGAGCAACCCAAGAATTCGCTGTACTACCGTCCAGTTCATTGGCGAAGGCCGATGTCAGACAAAAGATACGTCGACCTGGAACAGTTTCTCCAGGTCTTCAACCTTGCGCCGATCGGTCAGGAACAGGATGACGTGATCGCCGCTTTCGATGACCGTGTCATGGTGCGCAATAATAACCTTGTCTTTGCGAACCAGCGCGACAATGGCGGCACCCTTTGGCAGCTTGATATCTTCAATCGCACGGCCGACAACGTTTGAATTCTCTTTCTCGCCGTGGGCGATTGCTTCAATTGCTTCCGCTGCGCCGCGCCTTAGCGAATGTACTTTGACGACGTCGCCGCGCCGCACGTGGGCAAGCAACGAACCAATCGTGATCTGTTGCGGCGATATTGCGATATCGATGCTGCCCGCTTCGACCAAGTCGACGTACGAGGCACGATTAATCAGCGCCATGACTTTGTGAGCGCCGAGTCGCTTGGCGAGCATCGAACTTAGAATGTTCGCTTCTTCGGAGTTCGTCAGGCCGCAGAAAACATCAACATTGTCGATGTTCTCTTCGAGCAACAAGTCTTCGTCGGCTGCATCGCCGACAAGAACGATCGCTTTGTTCAATTGCTCCGAAATGTGTCGCGCACGCTTCGGGTCACGCTCTATGATCTTGACCTGGTTGGTGTGTTCGAGCGCCAGGGCGAGGCGAACGCCGATATTGCCGCCACCCGCGATGACTACGCGGCGAACGGGATCTTCGAGCCGCCGCATTTCACTCATGAAAACCCGGATGTCTTTGCGGTCCGCGATAAAGAAAACCTCGTCGCCTTCCTGAATGACGGTATCGCCTTCGGGCAATATCGCTTTGCCATCGCGGTATATCGCCGCAATCCGCGCTTCGGTGTTCGGAATATGCTCTTTGAGTGTTGCGATTCGTTGACCCACGAGCAGGCCGTCACGATCCGCCCTGGCGCCCACGAGTCGAACGCGGCCATCGGCAAAATCGAGCACTTGCGAGGTGCCCGGATACAAAATCAATTGCTCGATGTATTCACAAACCAGCTGTTCCGGGCTAATGCGAAAGTCGATGGGAATCGCGTCCGGCGCAAACAACTTTTCGGTCCGCATGTACTCGGCTGACCGAATTCGTGCAATTTTGGTTGTCGTTTTAAACAATGTGTAAGCGATCTGGCACGCGATCATGTTGGTTTCATCGGTGTCGGTCAGCGCCACGACGATGTTGACATCGCCGGCGCCCGCACGCTTGAGCACCTCGGGATGTGCGGCGTGACCAACGACGGTTCGGATATCGAGTCGATCCTGCAGTTCGCGCAGGACATTTGGCCGCGTGTCAACGACGGTGACTTCGTTGGTCTCCTCGCGCGATAAGTGTTCGGCCACTGAAGAGCCCACCTGACCTGCACCGAGAATTAGGATTTTCATCGCCGGGAGTTTACATCAGATCGAGATTTGCATAGCTCAGAACGAGCCATTTTGTGCCCGCTGTCTCGAAATTGACTTCGACGCGGGCGTGCGCTCCCTGCCCTTCGCAATTAAGAATGACGCCATCGCCGAACTTGTTGTGCCGAACACGCTGGCCGAGCCGCACTCCAATCTCGCTGCCAGCACGGATGGGCGTTCTTCGCCTGCCTTGCGTCCGCACCGGTCGCGACACCTGTACTCGCGGGCGAATCTCCTCAATGTACTCATCAGGGATCTCGGAAATGAACCGCGACGGCCGCGAAAAGTTTTCCATGCCATGCAGCCGACGCTGTTCAGCATAGGTCATATACAGTGCCTGCTTTGCACGTGTGATACCGACGTAGCAAAGACGCCGTTCTTCTTCGAGTCCACTTGGATCGGCAAGCGATCGCTGATGCGGGAAAAGACCGTCCTCCATCCCCGACATGAATACCAGCGGAAACTCGAGACCCTTGGCCGAGTGCATGGTCATCAATTGCACGCAGTCTTCCCACGCGTCGGCCTGACCTTCACCAGCCTCGAGGGCGGCATGCGACAGGAATTCATCGAGTGGCGACATCTCCTCGGCCGGGTCGGGTGTGAAACTTCGACCGGCACTGATCAATTCGAGCAGGTTTTCGACGCGCGTTTCGCCTTTTTCGCCTTTGTCTTTCTTGAAGAATTCGATCAGACCGCTGGCATGAACAACATGGTCTATCTGCTCTGGCAGATCGAGAGTTGCCGCACTGCGGGACAAAGCCTCAATCAGAATCAAGAACGCATGAGTGGCGTTAGCCGCTCGGCCACTGAGTTCATCGCTTGCAACGGCGCCGGCCGCGCGCCACATTGAACAGCTGTTCGCGCGCGCATAGGCGCGCATGACTTCTACCGTGCGTGCGCCGATGCCCCGGGTTGGTCGATTGACGACGCGTTCGAATGCGCTGTCATCATCGCGATTGGAGGTCAGCCTCAGGTAGGCAAGCGCGTCCTTGATTTCGGCGCGCTCGAAAAATCGCAAACCGCCGTAGACGCGGTACGGGATTCCGGCGTTGATCAGCCCTTCTTCAAGTACCCGGGACTGGGCATTCGAGCGATACAGCACGGCTGCGTCGGCGCGCAAGTTGCCCTGATTGATCCAGTCGCGCAGGCGCCCAATCACAAAATCAGATTCGTCGCGTTCATTGTATGCGGCATAGACTTTGATCGTTTCGCCGTCGGCGCCGTCCGTCCATAGCGTTTTGCTAAGTCGTGAGCGGTTGTTTGCAATGACAGCGTTGGCTGCATTGAGGATCGTCGCGGTCGAGCGGTAGTTTTGCTCGAGTTTGACGACGGTCGTCCCTGGAAAATCTTTCTGAAACCGTTGTATGTGTTCAACGCGCGCGCCGCGCCAGCGATAGATCGACTGGTCATCATCGCCGACGACGAAAGGAATGCCTTCTTTTCCGGCAAGCAGCCGAAGCCAGGCGTACTGAATCGCGTTTGTGTCCTGAAATTCGTCGACGAGCAAGTGCGAAAAACGACGTCGGTAGTGCGCCAGCAGATCGGCGTTGTCGCGCCAAAGTTCGTGCGCGCGCAGTAACAACTCAGCGAAATCGACCAGGCCGCCCCGTGCGCAGACCTCCTCGTACGACTGGTAGAAGGTGATCATCTGGCGGCGAGTCGAGTCACCTTCGTCATCGAGATGCTGCGGCCGCAAACCTTCGTCTTTCTGTGCATTGATAAAATACTGAATCTCGCGAGGCACCCAGACGTTGTCATCCACCTCGAGACCCTTGAGCAATCGCTTGATCAACCTGATCTGATCATCGGAGTCGATGATCTGAAAATTTTGCGGCAAGTTCGCTTCGCGCCAATGTCGGCGCAGCATTCGGTGAGCGAGGCCGTGAAAGGTGCCGATCCACAGGTGACTAACGGGAATACCCAGCAAAGATTCTATGCGGCCGCGCATTTCAGCCGCAGCCTTATTGGTAAAGGTCACCGCAAGCAGGCTTTGTGGACTGATGCCCTCGACCGAAATCAACCACGCGGCACGGTGCACGAGTACGCGTGTTTTGCCACTGCCGGCGCCAGCAATGACGAGCGTGGGTTCTGCAGCTGCGGTCACTGCCTGACGTTGTGCGTCATTCAGTGATTCGAGGATTGGGGTGACGTCCATCGGTAGAACAGGGTCGCTCGGAGGGAGCGCCGAATTCTAGCAGACTCTAACAGAGCACGGCCCGTCGGCTTTCTGCTCAATGTCGCCAGATGACTCCAAGCGAGAACCAGGTGCGATCGTAAGCGATTCGGATGTCAGTCGATTCCGACTCCCGATACTCGGCCTCGGCGACAACGCTCAAACTAGGGGTAATGCGAAAGCTGGTCAGCAGATTGCCGCGCACGGATTCAAGTGTCTTTGGGCCGGCAACGGGATTGTGAAACGCGAACGCATTCGGGTAGTCGTAACTGCGGTAGTTGCCCGAGAGCTCGAGTTTGAATCGCGGGCTGGGTGCCCAGCTGTAGTCGAAACCGAACTCATCCCGGGTGTAATCGTTGTAACCGACGTAACGATCCTGTCGGTCGGTGCGTTCGAAGTAAAAACCGAACCACATGTTCCTGGTGATTCGCTGACGTGCGGTCAGGCCGACCGCAAGATAGTCGTAGCGCAGGTCCGGGTTGGTGACCAGCTGATCGCCGTTCAGGTCGAAAGCGGGCCGATCGCCGTAGCGCCGGCTGTACTTGTCGATCGACAGGCGCAGCAGCGATGTTTGTGTAAAGCGGTACTGGGTGTGTGCGGCAACGACAATGTATTCATGGTCGTACTCGGGCACAATTTCGGTGTTCTCGTAATTCCAGAGCTGCCCCTTCAAGCGCAGACCAACGGCGAACCGGCCACTCGATTGTATCCAGGCAACTTCCGGTCCGTAACGAACATAATTCATGCGATCTTCGATGGATTCGCCGTTAACAGTGCGCGGCGTACCATCATCGCGGTCGACGTAGGTCCCGTCATGCTGAGCGAACGTGAATGCGCTGAACACGCGGCGTTCTCGATTTTCTGTTCTGCGATGATAGGAATTACCAAAACTGATTTCATGGCTGTATTCGTTCGCGGTTTCGATGTCCTTGTCCTGGTAGTAACGGCCAACCAGCCGATAGGCGCCGTAGAACGACTCAAACCTGAGACTGTTGACTGAATACCTGGCCCTGATATCAAGTGGAATGTACGCGCCCGTAATTACTTCCGGCGTGACGAGTGGCAGATTGGGGTCGGCAAAGTCGATGTATGGTTGACTTGGCGCGCGGAAAACATTGTTGTCGCTGCCGAAGCCGACGTACGCGGTGACGTCGAAGTTAGTCAGTGATTCTTCCTCGCGGCGATTTTCCATGCGTGTGAGCAAGACATCGGAATCCCGCAGCTCGGATTGCAATCTCGAGATCGCGATTATGGCGAGATTGCGAAGCTTCAAATCTTCGCCCTGATCACGCGTCTGTCGGAACCAATCCAGTGCCTCGTCAATATTGCCGGCCGCGTAGGCGTTGAGACCGAGGTTGTAGTGGGCAATCACCCGCAGGCTTGGCGAATGTGTGGCCCTGAGCAACGCGGCGCGTGCCCGAGCGTATTGCTCGGCACGGTAATGAGCGACGCCCATGTTGTAATACAACAAAGGTGAATCCATGCCGGCGTCGATCGCTTCTCGATAACGCAGCAGGGCAGCCCAGTAAAGATCGTCGCGAAACAGTCGATTTCCGTCCGCGAATGCGTCATAGGCATTGACGGCATTCGCCTGGGTGATTGGTACCGCCCACAAGAATACGGTCAGCAGCGCCGCCGCGCCGGCTGAAAGCCTGCGTCCCTTTTTGTCATGCATCGCGAAAATTGCCCAAGCTCCCGTGTTCGCGTTATGTCTGGTAACAAGATTACCGACAATGCCTCACCTAAAACTATGACGTGGTGCGTAAAAATGGCCCCCCGAAAATATAGTTATCGGGGGAGCCGCGGTTTTTGAAGCCGTTAGCTGCTGGTCGCATGCTATCGTTTTGCGTATTGGAAACTTCCGCTTCTGACCCGAAGCGGCCGTTAACTAAATGCCGCGAATCTGCTCCTATCTAGTAGAATCCGCGCGTAAGAATAGGACGGCGCAGACGATTTTTCGGGGAGTTCAAACTGAAGATGGCCTTGGCTTCAGGTACACGCTTTAGCTCTTATGAAGTCACGAACCGGATCGGTGTCGGCGGCATGGGTCAGGCGGGGTTCGGGAGTTGGAAGAACCTGTCAGTACTGGTGTCAGGCACAGCGAGGCTGAAGCTCTCGTGGTTACCAGTAGTTTTCGCTTGTTTGATTGTGTCATCTGCCGAGGCTCAAGAGCCTGGCAAAGCAGCCCCGACGAGTTACAAGGTGGCTGACGTCGACGGGGGAGCGATTTCCCCGGATGGCCGATTCCTCTCCTATACGGACTGGGACACCGGCGACCTCGTCGTCCAAGACCTTCATAGTGGGGAGAAGCGCAACCTCACCAATAAGGGTTCTTGGGAGCAATCCGATGAGTTCGCGGAATGGGAACAGGCGATATCGCCCGACGGCAAGCGGGTCGCTTACGCCTGGCACGTTGAGAGAAATCTGTGTGACTTGCGCATCATCGGCCTCGATGGTTCCGAGCCGCGCGTCATCTATCGCAACGAGGAAATCGCGTGCATGGAGGTCCAGGACTGGTCTCCGGACGGTCAGCACATTCTGGCGACTTTCTTAAAGAAGGACAGGACAAGCCAGACCGTGTTGGTCTCCGTGGCGGATAGTTCTGTGCGGGTGCTGAGGACGCACTCGCGTCCTTCGAGAATGACGTTTTCGCCGGATGGGCAGTGGATTGTTTATGACTTCGCGCCTGGGGAAGAATCTCCTGAGCACGATATTTACCTGCTTCCGAGCGACGGGAGTCGGGGACTTCCTCTGGTGGAGCACCCGGCCAATGACATCGTGCTGGGGTGGACGCCTGATGGGAAGTCAGTCTTGTTTGCCAGCGACCGTGCGGACACGTCAGGTGCTTGGATAATACAGGTGGTCGATGGACGACCCCGCGGAGTCCCTGAGCTGGTCAAGCCCGACATAGCGCCTTTAGAGGTTCACTGGCTCGGGCTCACTGGGGACGGCTCCTACTATTACGGCCAATCCGCTTGGGTGAGCGATGTGTACGTCGCGACACTCGACCCACTAACCGGCACACTCCAGCCTCCCCAAAAGCTGGTAAGCCATGTGGGTCTAGACACTTCGCCGGACTGGTCGCCTGATGGCCGGTACTTGGCCTATGCATCGGGCAAGGGAAGCGAGTTTGATTCACCTGTCCTCGGGATTCGCTCCATCAGAACTGGTGAGGAGCACCGGCTCCAGCTCGACATTAGGCAGGTTCACGCGTTCCCACTTCATTGGTCGCCCGACGGCCGGTTCCTGCTTGCCCAAGGGCGATCCCTTGAGCTTAGTGGCGCTGGGGTGCAGGCTTTTTACCGCATCGACGCTCACACAGGGGAGATCACTCCTATTGCAATTCGAAACTTGGGGCTTCCTTCCAATGATCCGGAAGTGATCCAGGACGAAATGGAATGGCCGGTGTGGTCCTCTGACGGAAAGGCGATCATCTATCGGCGGTCTGACACTACCAATGATGAACAAAGCTTAGTGGTACGGGACCTCGAAACCGGCCGCGAAAGAGAACTCTATCGCGGGAATCCGCATCTTGCTGGAGAGAACGAACAGTCCACGGTCCCGGCTCAGCCAACAGAAATGAACCACGGGGGATATTTTGGAGCGTCCAACTTAGCCGTATCGCCCGATGGTCAACAGTTAGCCTTTGTCTGGTCCACTCCGACATCGCGGGCCCTGATGGTCATACCAATGACCGCGGGGAATGAACCCCTGGAACTGCTTAGAGTGCAGCTACCAGAAAGGCTCTTTCAGCCGGCCTGGATGCCTGACGGACGCCACGTGCTCTTTGGCAAGGGCCGAATCGAAGGTCAGGACCCAAGGCTCGAACTGTGGCTGATTTCTGCGGTAGGCGGGGAGCCCCAATATCTTGGGCTAGAGATGGAAGGACTGCTGCTTTACGGCTTAAGTATTCATCCCGATGGGCAACGCATAGCATTCACTGCTGGGCGAAACTTGGGTTCGCAAACTTGGGTCACGAAGATCTTTCCGCCCTGATCGGCACAAATTTTGGGCAGCGAGCACGGCCGAATTCGATCAGGACTTCGTTGAGTTCATGCGGGAGAATGTCTGTAGTCATCAGGCAACGAACGATTGCTTGTGGCCGTTTTGCGTCGTTCGCCGCGACGCTATTTTGGCTGACTTAACGACTGGTTTTAAGGACAGCGGACGCTCGAGGCGCGATCTCATCTGACGCTGTCTGTCAGATGAGATACCGACCATCACATCTAGTCGACCATGTCGTCGCTGAAATCGTCGACCATGTCTTCTTCTTCATACCTGTCTTCATCGACATCTTCGCCTTCTTCGAAGTCATCTTCCTCATCGAAGTCGTCATTTTCCTCATCGAAGTCGTCGTCACTAACGAAATCATCATCACCATCTTCTTCGTGATCGTCGGCATCGAATTCGTCTTCGTCCGCACGCTCATCCTCCGGGCCGTCCATTTCGGAAACGATATCTGAGACATCGCCGATGTTGTCGACGACTTCCATCGTGACATCGAGGTCATCCAGGCCGTCAGCGTTAGCCGCGCTCGGCAGCAGTGCGAAACACGTCAGCATGAGAGACGCTAAAAATACGTTGAACTGTTGCATGGCTTTACTCCATTTAAGCGCACCGGAATTTCATTCCGGCCGTGATTCAGGATACGTCTATCTGCAAGCGGAATACCCGGTTGCGATCGTCATGTTCGAGTCGGGCGAGTAGTTCGCCACCGACAGGCGTCAATGCAATGAGTTTCAATGGCAGCAAGTTGCGACCTTTTTTAAGGCTCGTCTTCCAGCTGATCTCCCGCTGTCCAGGGAACCCGGCGAGCTCGATGCCATCGGGCAGCGATACCGTCAACGTTGCCGACTCCAGCACTGTCGCCGATGAAAAGAGCAGGTTGACTGTCTGCGGCTGTGCAAGCGTGACAGTAACGCCCGGAATGCTTGCGTCGACGTTGGGCATCTGCGGTGCGGTCATCAGCATGCCGCCAATTACCCAGACAGCGAGGCCAGCGGCAACAGCGGAACCAAAGCCCGTCATCAGCCACCGGTTACGCTGCCGGCGCGAGCCTGCGTGCGTGGCTCTGGCCAAGGCCTGATCGTAGAAACCTGTGTTGGCTTGTGGCATGGGATAGTCCTTTAACAGTGCCCTGAGCTGTGGATCGTCCTGATCCGGCTCTTTAATGTTGTCGTTATGCATAATTTCGTCCTGCATGGTCTCTTACACGTAATGTCCTAGGAAAGGGTTCCATCCGCGGTCAAAATATCTCGCAGACGGGCCCGGGCACGGTGCAGCCGGGACTTGATCGTGCCTACAGGAACTCCCGTAAGATCTTGAATTTCTACGAGTTTATAGCCCTCAGTATCGTGCAGCAGCACGACCAGGCGGTGCTCATCACTGAGCTGGGCGAGGGCTTTGTCGAGTCGCTGTATTTGCTCGATACGTTGCGCGTCATAGGCCGGATCGTCCGGACCCGGGAGTCCGGCAAGCCCATCGCCGGCGAGGTGGCCCTCTTCCACGGTGTGCATGCGCTGGCGTGCGAAGCGGCGCCGGTCATCGACAAACAGGTTGTACATGACGCGGCAGAGCCACGGGCCCGGCTGATCGATGTTCGCCAGTTCATCGAGCTTGCCGAACGCTTTGATCAATAATTCCTGAAACAAGTCCTCGGCATCGGACTTGCTGCCGGCGAGGCGCCACGCCAGCCGGAACATTCGGTCGAAGTGCGGACGCACAAGGTGTTCGAAAACCAGCTTGTTGTCTGCGGCGCTCATGATGTCGCCGAGTGTATCGCTCCGCTGCTGCCCAACAAGGAAGCGGTTGGCAATTTCGTGCTATTCGGCGTCGGCGATCTCGTAGTCGTTGCGCTTGGCAGGATCATCGCTGAAGTACTGCACGAACTCCCAGTCATTGCCGTCGGGGTCGTAAAAATACACGCGTTTTCTAAACGGATGATTATTCGGCACGGTCGAGTCTTTGTAACCTGCCGCACGCATGCGATCTCGCAATGCGTCGGCATCGTCGACTTCATAACCGAGATGATTGACGCCGGGCAGGCCATTATAAGGAGCCCAGGCTTCCGCCGGTTCGGCCGATGCCTGGTTCAACGCGATGTAGGTGTCTTGCGTGCCGATATGCATCCATCGGTTGTTGTCGTTCTTGCCTTCGCGTCGGACTTCGAAGGTCGGGAACGCGGTTTGCAGAAAACGGGCAGTCGCGTCGATGTCGCGAACAGCGATGTTGGCATGTTCGATACGAATAGTCATAGCTGTCTCCTTATCATTGCAGGCAAGCATGAATGCGGCTGGATGGTATAGCAACTAAATTGCCAATAAACTGTCAAGTTGCTATTGTCCTGACATGGACGACCTCAGACGAAACCTTGCGGACAACGTTCGCCGCCTGCGTGAGGCGCGCAAGATGTCACAGCAACGCATGGCTGATCTCTCTGGCCTGCCACGACCGACCTGGGCGAGCCTCGAGTCTGGCGCGGCGAACCCGACACTCAACGTGTTAAGCAAGGCAGCCCAGGCCTTGCAGGTTTCGATCGAGGAGCTCGTCGGTACGCCACGCAATGAAATCAAACACATTCCTGCAGCTGATGTGAAGCAACGCCGACGCCAGGGTGCATGCATTCGTCCGCTGGTTCCCGAGGCGTTGTCCGGCCTGGAGTTCTCGCGCATGGAAATCGATCCGGGTGGACGCATGGTCGGCGTTCCACACACACCGGGCACGCGTGAGTACCTGACCTGCGAGCGTGGGCGCATCGAACTAATCGTGGCGGGCGATCACTGGTTGCTGGAAACGGGTGACATGCTGGTCTTTCGGGGCGACCAACGACACTCCTACCGAAATCCCGATACGCACAGGAAATCGGTAGGCATTTCTGTCGTGTGTTTCGCTACAAGCTGATCCGTATCAGGAAGTAATGGTCGATGAGCAGGGCCGAGAACAGCAGGCCAAGGTATGAGATCGAGAACTTGAAAGATTTCATCGGCAGTTCGACATCACCCGGGTCTCGCACCATCTGAATCGAGTAGTACAGATACGCCGCGCCGAGCGCTAGCGCCGCCGATAAATAAACGACGCCGCTCATCCCGTTCAGGTACGGAATGATCGTGATCAGAACGAGCAGGATCGTATACAAAAGTATGTTGATACGCGTGTATGTTTCGCCGTGAGTGACGGGCAGCATCGGTATGCCGACCTTGGCATATTCATCTTTCCTGGCGATCGCCAGCGCCCAGAAATGCGGCGGTGTCCACAAAAAGATAATGAGGAATAGCAACAAGGCACTGCTATGAATTTCGCCGGTGACGGCAGTCCAGCCAAGAACCGGCGGCGCAGCGCCGGCGGCACCACCGAGGACGATGTTCTGCGGTGTCGCGCGTTTCAGATACACGGTATAGACGACGGCATAGCCGATCATGGAAGCGGAGGTGAGCACGGCCGTCAGCGGATTAACGAGAAACCACAGGATGATCATCGCGATCGCGCACAGAGCCGAGGCGAAATGTAACGCGGCACGCTCCGATACCCGGCCTTGCGGCAATGGCCGACCGCGAGTACGCAACATGTGAATATCGATGCGTGCATCCAGAACGTGATTGAACACAGCAGCCGCTGACGCCGCCATGCCTATGCCGATCGTGCCGAATACGAGTGGCGTAAGACCAGGCCAGGCCGGTACAGCCAGAAACATGCCAACAATCGCCGTGAAGACGATCAGCATGACGATACGAGGCTTGGTCAGCTCGTAGTAATCTCGCCAGTCGACGTAGGCCTCAATATTTACACTCACTCGTTGTTCCTTATTTTACAAAGCGTTCCGTTCGACGGCCGATTTGGCCTGGATCGATCCGGATTTCAGAGTTAGGGGATCGAGGTCCTGCTCCCCAGCAATGGCCATAGATTAGCTCAAGATCGAGTTCGATGGCGCCGTTTTTGCGATGCTGCTCAAGGGTTGCCGTCATGGTATCAAAGCGGGCCTTACTGACCAGTGTGCGGCTACGATCCGCGAGACTGTTGCGGGCGCCGCAGCCAGTCAGGTCGCGGAACAATGCGCCGGCATGCGGGTAGGTGACGGACAAGCGATCGACATCGAGTACCGGATCTGTCAATCCCGCACGAATGGCGGCGTCACCGATATCATGCATATCGAGAAAACGATTTACGTGCACGCCCGTATCGGCGCTTCGCCACGCCTGGCGTAACTCGGACAAACTGTCCGGGCCGAGGGTCGCGAACAGGAACAAGCCATTTTCGCGGAGAACTCGCGCGACTTCGGCGAACATTGTCGTTGGAGCATCGATCCAGGGCAGCAGCTGATTCGCGAACACAACGTCGACGCTCTGATCCGCCAGCGGAATCGCGGTTGCGTTTGCGTGTAGCAAGGAATATTTGCTGAGCCAGGATTGTTTGCGACGAACTTGCTGCAACATGCTGGCGGACAGGTCAAGCGCGATGATATGTGCGCGGCGAAACCGCTTCGCGAGCGGTTTGCATGCGGATCCCGTGGCACAGCCAAGGTCAACGACCGTCTTCGCTTCGACGACCATCGGTTCGAGTCGAGCAAGCAATCCCTCGCGTGTCACCGAGTGAACGAAGTCGAATTCCTCGAATTCATCAGCGGCTCGATCGAATCGGCGACGCACGTCACTACTGCGAAGAGCGAAAAATTGCGCTGCCGAATTCATCGTTCCACGTTACCAGCTTTGTCCGCGTATCGCGCCAATTCGCACAGCGCACCGATGGGATCAGTGGGTTCAAATTGCAGGCATGCGATTGAGCCGGATTGAAGAAATTCTGATGCCGCGACGGTGTGTATTTTGCGGCACCCGCTGCAAACCATTCGAGGCTCATATTTGTGAAGACTGTTGGTATGACTTGCCGTGGAATCGCGCTGCCTGTCAACCAGACATGCCGCCGTTTGTGGCCGCCGTTGCACCGCTCGCATATTCTTTCCCGGTCGACGCAGCGCTCAAGGCACTCAAGTTCAGGCGCCGGCTCGACTACGTGCCCGCATTCGCCGAGCTGCTACGGCGAATGTTTTGTCAGCTGCCGGACGACATTGATGCGCTGTTACCGGTACCGTTGCACTGGCGCCGACATGCGATGCGTGGCTTCAACCAGGCCACGGAGCTCTGTGAGCCGATACGCAAGCAGACCGGCCTCCCTGTTCTCACCCACATAAAACGCGTCAAGCCAACGCCGAAGCAGTCGGGTCTGGATGCAGTCGAGCGTCGCCGCAATTTGCAACATGCCTTTGTTGCCAGTGGTCCTGTTGAAATGCGGCATGTGCTTATCGTCGATGACGTGATCACGACAGGCGAAACCTGCCGACAGCTCGCGAAAGTTGTGCTTGCGGCAGGTGCAGAAAAGGTGAGTGTGCTCGCCGTCGCAAGGGCTTGAGGCGCGACCGCGCCTATAGCGCTGGGTTGAAGGTGTAGTGCAACAGAATGCCGATGAATATTACGAAGCCGATGTGATGATTGTGCATAAATGCTGCGAAACAACCGGCCGGTTGCCGGTCACGTGCGAGCCAGAGGTGATAGGCCATTAGCCCGCCTGCAATAAAAACAGACGCGTAGAACCAGAAACCGAGCTTGGCGAGCAGGCCAACAAGGACAAGGGCAAGCAGCATTAGTGATTGCAGGCCGGCAATAACAAACAAATCGACGTCGCCGAACAGTATTGCCGTTGATTTCATACCGACCTTGAGATCGTCTGCGCGGTCGACCATGGCGTAGAACGTGTCGTAAATCACCGCCCAGATTAACGCGACCCCGAAGACCAACCACGCAAGTTGTGGTGTCGTGCCGGTCTGTGCGGCAAACGCCATCGGCACCGCCCATCCAAAGGCTGCGCCAAGCACAAACTGCGGGATGGAAATGAAGCGTTTGACGAATGGATAAATAACCGTCAAGGCTGCAGCAATGATTGCAAGCATCTGTGCCTGCCGATTTAGCATCGCGGCCAGTCCGACGGCGATCAGGGCGAGTGCGGCGAACAAAATGAGCGCTTCGGTCGGAGTAACCGCGCCAGAGGCTATCGGCCGTGTTCGAGTGCGTTCCACATACGGGTCGATCTTGCGATCCGCGTAGTCGTTGAGCACGCAACCAGCTGAGCGCATGATGAATACGCCGAAAACGAATACTACGAAGAGGCCCTGGTCCGGATGACCTTCGCCCGCCAGCCACAACGCCCACATTGTCGGCCACAGGAGCAGCCACAGGCCGATGGGCTTATCGACGCGCATCAGTTTGCTGTAGTTACGGACTTGGCTAACGACGCCGCGCGGCAACAGGTCAGTTAAGAATTTTTTCATGCACGGACAGTTTACTTATTTTGCGAGTTAAGTCAGACCTTTCCGTATCGTCCGGCGTCGCCCAGCCAGCGTCGGACGATCGCAGCCGCGTTGCCAGGTGCAGCGCGCTGCAGCGTTTCAGCCGCGCGCTGAACATCAGGCATAAGTTCGGCATCACGAACGAGGTTGGCAATCCGGTATTCGGGCAGACCTGTCTGCCGCGTGCCGAGCATCTCGCCCGGGCCACGTAGCTCCAGGTCACGCTGCGCTACGACAAATCCGTCGTTGGTGTCTCGCAATACCGCGAGCCGGCTGCGCGCGACCTGGCCGAGTGGTGGCTTGTACAACAGCACGCAGTGGCTTTGTTCGCTGCCGCGGCCAACGCGCCCACGCAACTGGTGCAAAGTTGACAGACCCATGCGTTCGGCGTTCTCGATGATCATCAGCGTGGCATTCGGGACGTCGACGCCAACCTCGATTACCGTCGTGGCGACCAGCAGTTGAATTGTGCCTTCCTTGAACGCCCCCATGCCGCGTTGTTTTTCGACGGAGCGCATGCGGCCATGCACCAGTCCCACGCGAACATCCGGCAATGCTTTCGTCAGCATGTCATAGCTAACCTGGGCGGCCTCGAAATCGAGCACCTCCGATTCTTCAATCAGCGGGCAGACCCAGTACGCTTGCTGGCCGGACTGGCAAGCCTTGCGAACGCGCGCGACAACTTCGTCTCGTCGCGTATTGGGGAGAGCGACAGTCTGCACGGGCTGCCGTCCCGGTGGCAGCTCGTCGATAATCGAGGTGTCGAGATCCGCGTATGCCGCCATTGCAAGCGTCCGCGGAATGGGCGTTGCTGTCATGACGAGTTGGTGTGGATAGCCTTTGTCCGACACGCCCTTCTCCCGCAACGCGACGCGCTGGTGTACACCGAAGCGATGTTGTTCGTCAATGACGACGAGCGCCAGGTTATTGAAAGTAACGCCCTCCTGAAACAATGCGTGCGTGCCGACGGCGAGTTGTCCGCTGCCGTCCGAAATAGCCGCGAGCGAGTCGCGCCGAGCTTTCGTCCGCTGGCTACCGCTCAACCAGGCGGGTTCGATATTCAGCGGCTTAAGCCACTCAGAAAAATTGCGCCAATGTTGCTCGGCGAGTAGCTCTGTTGGCGCCATGATCGCGGCTTGCATGCCGGAACCTATTGCCTTGAGACACGCGATCGCGGCGACAACCGTTTTGCCCGAGCCGACATCACCCTGGATGAGCCGCATCATTGGATGCGGCTCGGCCATGTCGTCGAGGATTTCCGCAACGACACGACGTTGAGCGCCGGTTAGTTCGAACGGCAGCCCCGCCCTGAAACGTTCGATCTCCTCGGTGCCTGCGCGCAGCGGCGGAGCCGACTCCGTTCGGGCAAGTTCGCGCAGACTGCGGAGGCTCATGTAGTGGGCCAGCAACTCCTCGAAAACCAGTCGTCTCTGACATGGGTGCTTGCCTTCGAGCATGCGTTCGACATCGGCATCAGCAGGCGGCCGATGCAGGTAGTGGATTGCCTCCGCAAGCGCGGGTAGATCAAGGCTTTCTCGCACAGCATTCGGCAATAATTCGTCCGGCGGCGAATCGCCCATCCACTGAAGCGCCTGGTCGGTCAGGTTTCTCAACCGGCCTTGTTGCACACCCTCTGTGGTGGGGTAGATCGCTGTCAGGGTTTCGTTGGTCGCCGCATCCTGATCCTCGCGCAGTATTCGATACTCGGGATGAATCATCTCGAAGCCGGCCGATCCTTTGCGTGCCTCGCCGAAACAGCTGACGCGGACACCGGGCTGGAACTGCGCCTGCTGCTGCCGCGAAAAATGAAAGAACCGCAGTGTCACCTGGCCACTGCCGTCACTGATTCTGACGAGCAGATTCCGCCGTCCGCGATAAACGATTTCGGCAAGCAGGACTTCTCCGGTGACCAGGCAGCGCGTTCCGATTTCGAGCGCACCGAGCTTGACGAGTTGTGTTCGGTCTTCATAACGAAGCGGCAACAGGAACAACAGGTCTTCGACGCGATAAAGCTTAAGGCGCTCGAGCTTTTTCGCAAGCGCGGGACCGACGCCGCGCAGGGCGATCAATGGGGAAGCGAGACTTCGGACCTCAGCAGCCATCGCGGCTAAAGCCGCTCCTACAGGGCCAGTATTGCATCGGCCTCGACATCGACCCCTTTCGGCAAAGAGGCAACACCCACTGTGGCGCGTGCCGGGTACGGCTGATCAAAGTAGTCTTCCATGACGCTGTTAACGGTTGCGAAGTTGCTCAGATCCGTCAGGTAGATTGTTAGTTTGACGACCTGGTTAAGATCGGCGCCCGCGGCGCCGGCAACGGCTCTGAGGTTGTCAAAAACGCGCCTGGCCCTGGCTTCGAAATCGCCGCCCACGATTTCCATGGTCGCCGGATCGAGTGGTATCTGGCCCGACAGGAAAACGAGGTCACCGCTCCTTATGGCCTGTGAGTAAGTGCCGATGGCAGCAGGCGCGTCGTCGCTGTGGATGGTCTGTTTGCTCATTGCTGGTTTCGAACTCCGGAATATCTGAGGCGAGCGTTACGCGCAGTCTCGCGCAACACGAATTACATTGGGCATCTTCCGAACTTTGCGCATGACCTGGGCAAGGTGCTGGCGGTCGCGCATCTGTAACAAAAACGACAACACTGAACAGTCTTCGTGGCGGCCGAGCACCGAGACTTGCTCAATGTTGGACCCGCTGTCGGCAATCGTCGTGGCTACTTCGGCCAGCGCTCCGGGCTTGTTCAAGGTCTCGATCGTAATCTGGCTGGAGAATTCCAGATCGATGTCCTTCTCCCAGCTCACGGAAATCCACTTCTCGGGTTGCTTGCGAAATATGGCCAGGTTGCCGCAATTGTTGCGGTGGATAACGATTCCGCGCCCGGAGCTCAGGTAACCCATAACCTCGTCTCCAGGAATCGGATAACAACAGCGTGCATAGCTAATGACCATGCCTTCGGTACCGGCGATGACAAGGCTTGCTCTGCTCGATTCGGTTTCGCCGTCCTCGTTAACGCCCAGCAGGAACCGCGCCGTCAGCGGGGCCAGACGCTCGCCGAGCCCGATCTGCTCGAACAACACCATCGTATCGTCGAGTTTGAGCTCTTCAATCACGGCTTTCATGCGCACTTTCCCCACCTTGCGCAAGGAAGAGCGCAAGTCCTTAAGAGACTGATCGAGCAGGCGCTTGCCAAGATCGACGGACTCGCTGGACCGCATTGTCTTCATGTAATGCCGAATTGCCGTGCGTGCCTTTGCAGTTCGTACGAACGTCAGCCAGTTCGGGTTTGGTTTCGCGCCGCGGCGAGTGGTGATCTCGACGGTCTGACTGTTCTGCAGCTGCGTGCGCAACGGCACGAGTGTCCGATCAATTTTCGCCTCGACGCAGCGATTGCCAATGTCCGTGTGTACAGCGTAGGCGAAGTCGACGGTCGTCGATCCCTTTGGCAATGGCATGATGTCGCCGGTCGGCGTAAACACATAAATCTTGTCAGGAAAGAGGTCGACCTTGACACTCTCAAGGAACTCCTCGGACGTACCGGTGCGCTGCAATTCGGAAAGATTTGCGAGCCAATCGCGGGCACGGCGTTGCGGTGATGCGTCCGATTTTTCGTCGGCCTTGTACTGCCAGTGCGAGGCAACGCCGGATTCAGCAACACGGTTCATTTCACGCGTGCGAATCTGGACCTCGAGCGGCAGACCTTTCGGACCGAACAACGTCGTATGCAAAGACTGGTAGCCGTTGATTCGCGGAATCGCAATGTAATCTTTAAAACGTCCTGGCATCGGTTTGTACAAGCTGTGTACAAGACCGAGCACCTGGTAGCAGGCGGTGACATCGTCGACGATGATGCGAAAACCGTAAACGTCAACGACATCCGACAGCGTTCGCTTTTTTTCAACCATCTTTTTATAAATGCTGTACAGATGCTTTTCTCGGCCAACGATTTCTGCTGTGAGACCTTCCGCGACCAATGCTGTGCTGATCTCTTCGGAGATGCGCTTGACGATTTGGCGCTGACTGCCCTTGGCGCGGCGCAGCGCGTTGTTGAGCACGCGATAACGAAACGGATACAGGTAACGAAAACCCAGGTCCTCGAGCTCGACCTTGAAACGATTTATGCCGAGTCGATTTGCGATCGGTGCATAGATGTCGAGCGTTTCTCTGGCGATCCGCGCCCTCTTGTCAGGCGGCATTGCGTCCAGCGTTTGCATGTTGTGCAGTCGGTCCGCCAACTTGACGAGGATCACACGAATGTCCTCGATCATTGCCAGAATCATCTTGCGAAAACTTTCAGCCTGCGCTTCGGCGCGACTGCGAAATTCGATCTGATCGAGCTTGCTGACACCGTCAACGAGCGATGCGACATCGGGTCCAAACTGACTTTCAATGTCGGCGATGGACGCTGATGTGTCCTCAACGACGTCATGCAGGATGGCCGCCTTAATCGCCTGCGGGTCGAGGCGCATGTCGGCGAGTTCCTGGGCAACGGCAACCGGGTGGGAAATATAGGGTTCGCCAGACTGGCGAGTCTGACCTTTGTGGGCCTCTGCGCCAAACTCATAGGCGTTCATGATCGACTTGATCTGACTGCCTGACAGGTAGCTCTCGAGCGTGTCGACAAGGTGCCGCAAGCCGTAGTCGCGCTTCGACGCGCCGGGCAATTTCGCTAGCAATGCGGTGGCGTAATCCATTCCCCGATCATACCCGCGTCACAGGGAAGCTGTCGCGGCCGGGGTGGGAAGCTTAGTTGCCTATGGAAATACCACGGACGGGGAGAATTTCCTCGCCGACTTCGGTCGACATGAATTCTTCGACGGGAGGTATTTCGATCTCATCGAGGATGGCCGGTGTGATGTGGCCCGCGGCAATTTCACGCAGTGCGATAACGGTCGGCTTGTCGTTTTCGGGCTCGACCAACGGGTCGGCACCGTGAGCGATACGGCGGGCGCGTTTTGCGGCAACAAGGACCATCTCAAAGATGTTCTCGATGTTGTCCACGCAGTCTTCTACGGTAATTCTGGCCAAGCTGGGGCTCCTGTGCGAATTCAGGCGCTACTCTACCGCACACACATGAGGCAGCGCCAGCACTTATTCCAAAAAGTTATAAGTTAATGATATCAATGATCCTGGTCCGCATGCTCGTGTTTTCGGTCGCCTGAGACTCGCCCTCGCCCGCCAATATGGCCTCGAGCTCCGTGACGGCCTGATCGAGCTTGTCATTGATGACGACATAGTCAAATTCATCCCACCGGGCCATGTCGCTGGCAGCGTCGCGAAGCCGCCGTTTAATGACCGCCTCGCTATCGGTGCGCCGGTCACGCAGGCGCCGCTCAAGTTCGGCCAGTGACGGCGGCAAGACGAAAATCGTGACACATTGGGGCATTGAGTCGCGCACCTGGCGCGCGCCTTGCCAGTCGATGTCGAGCACAACGTGATGGCCCTCGGAAAGGAGCTGCTCGACCTGCTTTCGGCTCGTGCCGTACAGGTTGTCGAACACCGTGGCCGACTCAAGTAGCTCGCGTTCTGTTCGTAATGCCTCAAATTTTTCGGTATCGACGAATATGTAGTCGACGCCATCGGCTTCGTTACTGCGTTGCGGGCGTGTTGTGTATGAGATAGAGAAACGCAATTCAGGGTCGCGTGTAACGAGCGCATGCGCAAGAGTTGTCTTGCCGGCACCGGACGGCGCCACAATTACGAACAAGCGAGCTTGTGTTTCAGACATAGCCGAGTCACTCAATATTTTGTATTTGTTCGCGCATCTGCTCAATCGATACTTTGAGCTCAACAGCCGCTTTCGTCGTTTGCGCATCCGCAGATTTTGCGCCCAGCGTGTTGGCCTCGCGATTGAGTTCCTGCATCAGGAAGTCGAGACGCCGGCCAACCGGTTCATCGCGCGTGAGTGCGTCACGAATCTCCGTCAGGTGACTGTCAAGCCTGTCGACTTCTTCGTCGACGTCGAGCTTTTGTGCGATCAGTGCGAGTTCGACCTCGAGCCTTGCGGGATCCGCATCGACGTTGAGTCTCTCGATGCGCTCGCGCTGTTTCGCATGGGCGGCGGCCAGCACCTCCGGCAGACGCTTGCGAACAGACGACGCAATCGACGCGACATCGGTACAGCGCGATTCGATCATCGCGGTAATGCGCTCACCTTCGCTTGCACGCATTCCGGCCATCGCCTCGAGGGTCTGGTCAAGAAGCGAAGCGGCCGCAGCAAACAGCGGGTCGGTGTCGATCTCGGGCTCGGTGATAACGCCGGGCCAACGCAATACGTCAATGGGATTCAACGCGGCCGACTCCGGGATTTCCGCAGATATCTCGGCGGCACGCTTGCCGAGCAATCGCACCAGGTCGGTATCGAGCTGCATATCGCTTTGCCCATCGAAGGCCGGGCGAAATCGCAAACTACAATCAACTTTGCCACGCTTCAGAATCGCGCCGACCTGCTGACGAAATGCCTGCTCTTTGGGGCGCAACTCCTCCGGCAAACGAAAGGATAGTTCGAGATAGCGGTGATTGACGGCTCGCATTTCCCAGCTCAGCAAGCCGATCTTCGAATCGGCTGACTGTCGCGCAAAGCCTGTCATACTGTGTAACATTGGCATCGATCTCCGTATTGTGCTGTATCGGTCACGGTCGCAGCGATTATTTCATGACAGCATGGCCGGCGTCAGTAACAAGCGAAAAAGACATGCAAATCGAATACGCCAAAGTTTCGGCATTGGGCGACAGATCGGACAATCAGGATCGGGGAGCCGTTGTCGTTGCGAACGACGCCGTCTTGATGCTGGTCTTTGACGGCATGGGTGGACATTCGGACGGCGCACGCGCTGCTGAGACGGGCCTGAACGTCGTTCAGGAGATGTTCATGGATACACAGCTACCCGTTCTGGACCCGCAAGGGTTTCTCTATATGGCGTTGTCGAAAGCGCATGATGAGGTGGTCAGTCTGGGTAAGGATCTGGCGGTTGACTTCCGGCCTCGCGCAACCTGTGCCATATGTCTCGTTCAGGAAGGCGGTGCATTCTGGGCGCACATCGGCGACAGTCGCATCTATCAGATTCGAGATGGCGCCGTGCTGTCGCGATCACGGGACCACAGCCACGTTGAGGTGTTGATCCAGGAGGGTGCAATTACCGAGGAAGAAGCACTGGATCATCCGATGCGAAATTTTGTGGAATGTTGCATCGGCGGCGACGCGCCCGTGCCTGACATGAGCATTACGAACAAACGCACGCTGTTACCCGGTGATGTCCTGCTCGCTTGCTCGGATGGCCTGTGGTCGGGCCTGAGTGACGCAGACGTGGCGCAGATAGGGCGCCCGGGCGACGCTGAGCTCAGCGAGTGTCTCAAGGACCTCAGTATTCTGGCATTGAATGCGAACTCGCCCCACAGCGACAATACAACCGGAACTGCGGTCAAATGGCTCGGATTCTGATCGGGGTCAGAGCCCTTGGGCTCAAAAACCTTCGGGGTCAGAGCCCAAGGGCTCTGACCCCAAGACAAAAGGAGAATAATAATGCGCCCGAGTGGCCGCGATGCCGACCAGATGAGGGTCGTGCGTTTTACCCCTGATTTCACGCGACACGCCGAAGGTAGTGTGTTGGTCGAGTTCGGCGACACCCGCGTCCTTTGTACGGCGAGCGTTGAGCGGCGTGTTCCGCCCTGGCTGCGCGGCAAAGGCAGTGGCTGGGTTACGGGTGAGTACGGCATGCTGCCGCGCTCGACGAATACGCGGACAGGTCGCGAAGCGGCACGCGGCAAACAAAGTGGTCGGACGCTCGAAATTCAACGATTGATTGGTCGATCACTGCGCGCTGTCGTCGATCTCGAAGCGTTGGGTGAGCGAACCGTTACCCTCGACTGCGATGTTATTCAGGCAGACGGCGGTACTCGCACCGCAGCGATCAGCGGTGCTTTCGTGGCGCTTTCGCTCGCGATGCAGAAACTGGTTGCCGATAAGTCGCTGCCCGCGAACCCGTTGCATGGGCAGGTTGCCGCTGTTTCGGTTGGCATTTACAACGGCGTACCGGTGCTGGACCTGGATTACCCGGAAGATTCCGCCGCAGAGACCGACATGAATATCGTAATGAACGGTGCCGGAGGGTTCATCGAAGTGCAGGGCACGGCCGAAGGCCACGCGTTCAACCATGAGGAACTTAACTCGATGCTCGCGCTTGCGCGGAAGGGTGTCGACGAAATCATCATCGTGCAGAACGCGGCGCTCACACGCTGAGACGTCATTGCCTGAGCTGCCTGACAAGATCGTCATGGCCAGTGGTAACGCCGGCAAGCTCCGCGAAATTGCATGTATTCTCGCGGGTTTCGACATTACCGTTATTTCGCAGGCGGATTTTGCCGTCAGTGATGCGATTGAGAATGGGGACACCTTTACCGCAAATGCGATCATCAAGGCGCGGCATGCGGCCATTGCTACCGGACTGCCAGCGATTGCCGACGACTCGGGTCTTGTAGTCGATGCCCTTGGCGGAAAACCGGGGGTACACTCGGCTCGTTACTCCGGTCCCGGTGCAAGTGATGATTCCAATATCGATAAATTGTTGCAGGAGTTGCGAGACGTCGACGATGCGGACCGCGGTGCGGCATTCCATTGCGCCGCATGCTATGTGGCACAGGATGACAGTGAACCTGTTATCGCACAGGGCGAATGGCGCGGCGTCATTTTGCGCGAGCGTCGCGGCAATGGTGGTTTCGGTTATGACCCGGTGTTCTTCGATCAGGAACAGGGTCTTAGCGCGGCCGAAATGACTTCGGACCAAAAAAACCGGCGCAGCCATCGTGGCAAAGCGTTGGCGGGCCTGATCCAACAACTGACGCAGCAAGCGAGGCAAGGCTGATGGACGTGCCGCCGCTGGCCTTGTACGTGCACCTGCCGTGGTGTGTTCGAAAATGCCCGTACTGCGATTTCAACTCACATACAGCGGGGAGTTCAGCGCCGAAAACCCGCTATATCGATGCATTACTCGCAGACCTCGATACAGAGGCAGAACGCGCCGCGGCTCGCCCACTAATTAGCATTTTCCTGGGCGGCGGTACTCCGAGCCTGTTCTCCCCCGACGAGATCGGCACTCTACTGGACGGTATTACAGAACGCTTCAAACTCGTTGACGATATCGAGATTACGATGGAGGCGAATCCAGGCACGATCGAGTGCGGTGATCCTCTGGGTTACAAACAGGTCGGCGTCAATCGCCTGTCAATTGGCGCCCAGAGCTTCAATGCGGAATCGCTGCGAAAGCTGGGCCGCATACATACCGTGGACGATATCGCGCGGGCCGTCGACGGGGCACACGAAGCCGGTTTTTCGAACATCAACCTCGACATAATGTTCGCGCTGCCCGGGCAGGACGTAGCTGATGCACTTAAAGATCTTCAAGCCGCCGCTCTGCTCGCACCCGCACACCTGTCCTGGTACCAACTTACGCTTGAGCCGAACACGGTGTTTCATGCTCGACCGCCGGAAGGTCTGCCCGACGATGATCTGAGTTTCGAGATTCAGACCGAGGGCCAGGCGCTGTTGGCAACCCTTGGGTATGAGCAATACGAGGTCTCGGCGTATGCGCGCGACGGACTGCGATGTCGTCATAATCTCAATTATTGGTGTTTTGGGGATTACCTGGCGGTTGGCGCCGGGGCGCACGGCAAGTTTAGCGACGATAGTGGAATCTGGCGATACGCCAAAGTGGCGAACCCACTGATGTATATGGAGACGATAGAGCGGTCCGGCCCGGGTATCGAGATGGCGCCCGTCGATGAACCGGAACGCGTGTTCGAATTCATGCTCAATGCCCTGCGCCTAACGGATGGATTTGACCAGTCGATGTTTGTCGAGCGTACCGGGCTGCCGGCGACGAGGCTCAATGAGCGGCTCGCAGTCGCGTCGGAAAAACAGCTAATTGAAGAGACTTCAGGCGGATTCTGGCGCGTGACAGGGCTTGGTCAGCGCTTCTTAAATGACCTGCAGGGCGAATTTCTGCCTTGAGGTCTTATGCACAATGCTTCGCGGATAGCTGTATTTTCAGTGTGAGAGGGCCATCATCTCACTTCGAGTGTCTGAAAGACACGATAAGTATATGATTTAATTAGAAATACGAAAATGAACACAAAATAGACATTCTGACAGGCTTCTTTGAAAATCCGCACCTTAGGTGATTAGCCCAAAATTCTTCCACAGACTTATCCACAGCTTCTGTGGATAAAGGGCTCTGCTGCGGCCGGGCTTGCGATGATGCCCGCATGCGTTTATATTACGCGCCCTTTTTGCACCTCCGCGTGCTCTGGAGAGCAGCCAATGAAAGCCGACATTCACCCCAACTATGGCGACATCAAAGTTACCTGCAGTTGCGGTAACGAGTTCACCACGCGTTCGACGCTCGGCGAGGACCTCTCAATAGAAGTGTGCTCTTCCTGCCACCCGTTCTACACGGGCAAGCAGAAGATCGTCGATACTGGCGGGCGTGTGGACAAATTCCGTCGCAAGTACGGTTTGAGCTAACAGCCAACCACGGCTGCCGGGCGCGTGCCGGCGGCCATGCATCAATCGGATTCCCCTTCCGCGGCCGGTATTCGCGCGGCTCTGCTATGCTCGTATCGTCTATTCTGCAAAAGGACAGCAATGACCAAGGACGCATTCCGCCTGATCGGCACTGACGGCACAGAGACGCTGCTGCCCGTTCGCAAGGGCTCCGTTGGCCCTGATGTTATCGACATCGGCAAACTCTACAAAGAACAAGGCGTCTTTACCTACGACCCGGGCTTCGTCGCGACCGGCAGTTGCGAGTCCGATATCACGTATATTGATGGCGAGCAGGGCATCCTGATGTACCGGGGCTACCCGGTCGAGCAGCTTGCCGAGAATTCAAACTTCCTCGAAGTCGCCTACCTGTTGTTACACGGTGATCTGCCGACAACGACGGCGCTGGAGGGTTTTACCAACACGATCAGCACCCATACGATGCTCAATGAAGGCATGCTGAATTTCTTCAAGGGATTTCGGTATGACGCGCATCCGATGGCGATGTTGTCCGCGGTCGTTGGTTCCATGTCTGCGTATTACCACGACGAGATGGATGCGAGTAATCCTGAGCATCGCGATATTTTCGCGCATCGCATCCTGGCCAAGTTGCCGACCATTGCCGCCGCAGCGTACAAGCTAAACATCGGTCAGCCGTTCATTTATCCGAAAAACGAGCTGTCATATTGTGAAAATCTGTTGCAGATGCTGTTCGCGGTGCCCGCCGAACCTTACGAAATCGATCCGATTGCCGCAGAAGCGCTTGATCTGTTGTTTATCCTGCATGCCGATCACGAGCAGAACTGCTCGACTTCAACGGTGCGCATGGCGGGCAGTTCCGGCGCAAATCCGTATTCAGCAATTGCCGCCGGCATCTCGGCGCTTTGGGGGCCGGCCCACGGCGGTGCCAATGAAGCGGTTCTGAAAATGCTCGAGGAGATTGGCGACACAAGCCAGATTTCGAAATACATCGACAAAGCCAAGGATAAAAATGATCCATTCCGGCTGATGGGCTTTGGGCATCGCGTGTATAAGAATTTCGATCCGCGCGCGACGATTATTCGCGGCATGTGCCACAAAGTTCTCAAAAGCCTGGGTCGTAAAAGCACGCCGATATTCGATCTGGCGCTTGAACTCGAGGAGATAGCGCTGAAGGATGATTATTTTGTGGAGAAAAAACTGTATCCGAACGTCGATTTTTACTCCGGCATCATCTATCGAGCGCTCGGCGTTCCGACGTCAATGTTTACAGTCATGTTTGCAATCGGGCGATCGGTCGGCTGGACTTCGCACTGGCGCGAAATGATCTCCGACCCCATAGGGCGCATTAGCCGGCCACGTCAGCTCTACACAGGTCCGGCCGAACGAAACTACGTTCCTATAAACGAGCGGTAGGAGGGCCTTCAGGCCCGATTTTTCGCGGCTAAAGTCGCTCCCACAAGCTGCGCCCACTTTAGGTCTCGCCGGCAAACGTCCCGTCCACAGGTCTTTCTGAGATTCGCACAGCCAGCGACCGGGATGTTTTTCGACCGAAGTAAAGCGCAGCGCAGCGAGCCATGAGGGAGAGAAATCTCCCGGTCGCTGGTCGTGTGTCTAATCTAATAAGGCTTGAACTGCTTTTCGATCTGCACGCCGTATGGGCTTGCTGTCGATGGGTGAGATTGGCGCCTGACGGATGCCGTCGATCGGGAATACGGTCGCTTCGATCGGTTCACCACCGTGTTTGAACTCGAATCCTGCAAACGTATCAGGACTGACTTTTCGGCCACGGCGGCTCTTCAGTCGCCGATCATACAGGCGGCACGAGATCTCCCGGTCGGCCAGAAATGTCGCAACGGCCTCGGAACTGTCGGCGAACACATGCAGGTTGATTGCGGAATTTTCGTCGGCGATACCGCTCAGGACGGGACCAACCAGCCGTGGAGCGAAGTCCTCAAGCATCTGCATGGCGGAAATCGCAGCCTCGCGCATTGCCCGTAAATGATCTGTATGAGACTCGCCACCGAACAACAGCAGATGTTCATTCACCGCCTGTTCTATCTCGGAATTGCCGGGCAGCGAACGGCGTCTGCCCATGCCGAGTCGGTCGGCCGCTTTAGTCTTGGCGACGCGATAATCGCGAATGCCCTGGTCGACAATTATTCGAGCCGCTTCCTGGGCGAGCATTTGCCGCGCCCGGTCATCGCCGTTTGAGGGGTTATTCGCCATTGCCTCAGAACAACGAGTCTTCTTCTTCAGGTTCAGGTTCAGGTTCGTCGATGCCGGTCGGATCATTAAACGGGTCGTCCAGTGCCTCGCCATCGTCGCAGGTTGGCACATGGCCTTCGCGGAATACTTCGAATATCGCATTGGGCTCACCGGCGCGTGCCGGGCAGCCGGTTTCCCTGTTAATGCGCTGATTAATGATGCCATCCGGCATTGGCATCTGGTGCTCGGGCGCGTCACGCAGTGCGATACGCATGAACTCTATCCATATCGGCAATGCTGTGCGAGACCCTTCTTCGCTAGGGCCCAGCGGCAGATCATCGTCATAGCCTACCCAGACAACACTGGCGAGATCGGCGTTGAAACCGACGAACCAGGCGTCGCGGAAATCATTGGACGTTCCGGTCTTGCCGGATAAGTCGCGTCGTCCAAGCACGCGAGCGCGGCGACCGGTGCCGCGCAAAATAACATCACGCATCATGTCCTGGATCAGGAAGGCATTTTGCGCTGTTATGGCACGCGGTGCGGCGTTTACATGCTCGAACAACTCGGGCGCGGTCGCGGCATCAGGACGATTCGCGAGTGATACGTCCACCAGTTGTTCCAGCAACAAGTCGCTATCGATCTCTCGATCGATAGCGAGGTCTTCGTCGGGTTTCGCAAGACACTCCGGGCAAACCAGTAACGGATTTGCACGGTACTGCGCTTGGCCATCAGCGCCGTATATTGCATCGATGACATACGGTTTCACGCCGTAGCCGCCATTAGCAAACACCGCGAAACCTTGCACCATGTCCAGTGGTGATGTCGACCCGGCACCCAAAGCGAGCGAGCCGTTTCTCGGTAGCGCCGCATCGCCGAAACCAAACTTTGCGATGTGCCTGGTCGCGTTACCGATGCCCGTTCCAAACAACAGCAATCGCACCGAAACCAGGTTCATCGATCTGACGAGCGCTTCGCGCAGCCGCGTCGGTCCGTAGAATCGACCGGAATACTCGGTCGGTCGCCACACCGCCTCGAGTTCTTTGGAGCTGATTACGACAGGCGTATCGAGAATAACTGTCGCCGCAGTTGCGCCGTGTTCAAGCGCTGCTGAATAGATAAACGGCTTGAACGATGAGCCGGGTTGCCGATAAGCTTGCGAGGCGCGATTGAACTTGCTTATCCTGAAATCAAAGCCGCCCACGAGGCTGCTAATCGCACCGTCGGCAGGGTCGACCGAAACGACGGCGCCCTGTGCTTCAGGTATCTGCGCCAGGGCCCAGGTTCCGGCCGTGGTTGGCATAACAATAATGACGTCAGAGGCTTGAAGAATATTTGTGGCGAATTCGGGTTCGTCGCCGGTTGTCTGGCGATCGATGAACGGCCTGGCCCAACTGATTCCGTTCCACGGAATCACGTTCCGCTCGCCACCTGCCAGAACGATTGTAACGCTATTGTCTTCGTTTACCGCGGTAACGACTGCGACCGACAGTCCGCCGGGAACATACTGTTTCAATACCTGCATCACTTCGACCGGCCATTCATCGAACTCGGACTCAAGCAACTCCTCGCTGAGTTCCACATTGTCAAGCGGCCCGCGATACCCGCGACGACGGGTGTATTCAAGCAATCCGTTGCGAAGGGCGTAGTTAGCGGCTTTTTGCAAGCGCGAATCGAGAGTTGTAATAACTTGATAACCGTTGGTGTAGGCGTCAAAGCCGTACCGATCGAGCATCTCACGGCGCACCATTTCTGCGACATAGGGTGCATTGAGTTCAATTGCGGCACCGTGTAACAGCGAGATCATCGGAAGCTCACTTGCCTCGTCATGCTCGGCTTCACTAATGTATCCGAGGTTCCGCATACGATTAAGCACGTATTCGCGACGTGTTGTGGCTTTCTCCGGACTTGTGACCGGGTTGTAGTCTGACGGTGCGGGCAGCAAACCGGCAAGTGTCGCTGCCTCGGCGATATTAATATCGCTGAGATTCTTGTTGAAATAGACCTGCGAAGCTGCTCCAACACCGTACGCGCGTTGACCGAAGAACATTTTGTTCAAAAAGAACGCCATGATCTGATCTTTATTGAATTCTTGTTCGATTTTGAATGCGAGAAAAGCCTCTCTTAGTTTGCGAATAAAAGATTGTTCGAGCGACAAGAAATAAGCGCGCGCGAGCTGCTGCGTCAGCGTGCTGCCACCGCCAGAGATTTGACCCGTAAGAGCGAGCTGGGATAATGCGCGCAATACGCCGCGATAGTCGATACCCGGATGAGCAAAGAATCGCTGATCTTCTGCAGCGACGAACGCATCGATAACATGCTGTGGCACATCTTCATACGTAATCGGAATGCGGCGCCGCTCGCCGATTTCGCTGATCAGGTAACCGTCGCGACTATAGATTCGTAGCGGAACCTCAAGCTGAATATCGCGAATTGTTTCTGCTGCCGGCAGACTTGGCGATGCGTAGTAGTACGCGCCAATGATGCCTGCGGAACAAGCTATCGATATTACGCCGCTGACACCGACGACAACGATCAGCCACTGCATTGCGCGCCACTGTAATGCAGCGGTGGTCTTGCTCTGTAATTTCGAAAAGATTGGCATGGTTTCTGTTTTGGGTCACATACCGCATTTAGCGGCGGTGCCCGCTTACACTATTAATAAGTATGCTGATGTCCGGTTGATGCAGAAATGGTGGCAATCCTGGGGCAATGTGCACCAGGGCCTCCAGGCCCAAGGCGCTGATGATAACGAGCGAAGACCTCGGGCCGCAATATTGACGTAGTTCCTGCGCAAATTCCGTGAAAAATGGACGGATTGGTCGATTCCGGCAACGAGCCACTGTTGTTCCCCCGGGGCACGAACCAGTTCACGGAATGCCGTCAGCTCGAGCAGTACCATACGGATCGCTGGATCGTGAACAAAGTCACGTTTTATTTAACAATTTGTTGATATATAGTTAAATCGAACTGCTCAGGTCCAGACTACATTTGGCTCGCAACTTACCGACCTAGAAGGAAAAACACGTGTTTTTCGGCAAAAGATCATTACCGCTATTGGGCCTCGATATCACGACATCGTCGGTCAAGCTGATTGAGCTATCCCAGAGTGGAAAGCGCTTTCGAGTTGAGGCCTACTCTGCGGAGCCCACACCACCGAGCTCGGTCAGCGAAAAGGCAATTGTTGACGCCAAAGCCGTTGGTGAAGCGATCCGCCGCGCCGTCAAGCGTGCCGGCGCAAAAGCGACCGATGTGGCTGTAGCGATAAGCGGTGACGCTGCCATTACCAAGGTCATACAAATGCCCTCGAGCCTCTCCGAAAGAGACCTCGAAGGCCAGGTCGAGATTCAGGCCGACCAGTACATACCGTTCCCGATGGAAGAAGTCAGTTTCGACTACGAAGTGGTCGGACCGAATGAGAAGGATCCGGAACTCATGGATGTGCTGCTTGTCGCAACGCGTACTGAAAATGTCGATCAACGTCAGGCGGCAGTCAATGCGGCCGGATTGAACGTTCATGTTGTCGACGTTGAAGCCTTCGCACTCGAGAATGCCTGTGCTCTCTTAAGCCACCAGATTCCCGATAACGGGTTGGGACAGTCGGTTGCTGTTGTCGATATTGGTGCCAGCAGCACGACTTTCAGCGTGCTTACGGACCTTAAAGTGATTTACACGCGTGACTTCAACTTCGGCGGGCAACAGCTTACTGAGGAAATCATGCGTACTTACGGCCTGTCGATGGAAGATGCGGGCCGCGCGAAGAAACAGGGTGGACTGCCGAGTAACTATCAGCCTGAAGTGCTCGAGCCGTTCATCGATGACATGACCCAGCAGGTCAGTCGTTCGCTGCAGTTCTACCTGGCATCAGGTGGCGGTCGCGAGCAGCCGGACATGATTCTTGTGTGCGGCGGCTGCGCCAATATTCCTGGTATCTCCGACGTTATTTCAAGCCGCGTCGGTATCCCGACCGAGATCGGCGATCCACTCGGTCAGATGAAAATTTCATCCAAAGCCAAATCACAGGGCGTGCACAAAGATGCAACAGCGTTGCTGACAGCGTGCGGTCTTGCACTGAGGAGCTTCGACTAGTATGCCACGTATTAATCTACTCCCCTGGCGCGAGGAAGAACGCAAAAAGCGGCAACGCGATTTCGGTGTCGCGATGGCTGGCGGCGTCGTCGCCGCAATTGGCTGCATACTTGCAGTGCTGTTCGTCTATTCACAGATGATCGACAATCAGGATGGCCGCAATCAACGGCTGAATGATGAAATTGCCGAGCTGCAGAAGAGCATTGAAGAGATCGATGGTCTCGAACGGCAAAAAGAACGCTTGCTGGCCCGCATGGAAATTATCGAACAATTGCAAAAGAGCCGTCCGGAGATCGTACATCTTTTCGATGAGATCGCCCGGCAACTTCCCGAAGGTGTTTACCTCACCGGCATGACGCAGAGGGGAAGGCAAGTTGAGCTTCGCGGGATTGCTCAGTCAAGCACGCGCGTATCCGCTCTGATGCGCCAGGTCGACGCATCTCCATGGATGATGGACCCTGAGGTTGATCGCGTCGAAACGACGACAAAAGGCGCTTCCCGGCAGGCCGAGTTCATTGTCTATGTCAAGCAGGAGCGTCCGAGAGATGCTTTGGAGGATCTGAGATGAACATTGTTGAAGAACTACAAAGCCTGGATATCAACGACGTTGGTCGTTGGCCGCTTATGTTTCGTACCGCACTGATTGTTCTCGTGTTTTCCATCGTCACCGGTCTTGGCATTTACTGGACCATCATCCAGGACAAGGCACCCCAGTTGAGCAGAGCACAAGATGACGAACAGAATTTGCGCGTCACGTTCGAGAACAAACAGCGCAAGGCAGCTAATTACGATGCCTATAAAAGACAGCTGTCTCAGATCGAGCAGTCGTTCGGAACAATGTTGCGACAGTTGCCCGGTGAAACAGAGATTCCAAGTCTGATCGTGGATATTTCGCAAACCGGACTCGCGGCAGGATTGCAGGAAAAGCTATTCCAGCCGCAGCCAGAAATTCCAAAGGATTTCTATGCCGAGAAACCGATCAAGATCCGGCTTTCAGGCGGTTATCATGAAATGGCAAACTTCGTCAGCGGTATCGCATCCCTGCCCCGTATCGTGACATTGCACGACATCAGCATTACGCCCGAAGCGCAGGACAGCTTTGATCGCCTGAGCCTTGAAGTAACGGCGAAAACATACCGCTATCTCGATGAGGAGGCAGAGAACCGATGAATGCTCTTCATTCGATTCGCAATGGCTTGATATTGGTGCTGATTGCCGCGGGACTGATTGCCTGCTCCGGTGACAATGACGATCTGGACGAGTACATCACTGAGGTTAAATTGCGTCCAGGTGGCCGCATTGATCCGCTACCGGAAATCACGCCTTACGAAATATTTAACTACGCCGCAGACGACGACGGCGTGCGTTCGCCCTTTGTACCCGACACGCCACAAGCAGCAGCCACGGGTTCTGGTCGTGGACCGCGCCCCGATACGGACCGGAGTCCTGAATTTCTCGAGGGATTCCCGCTCGATACGCTGCGCATGGTTGGCACACTGTACATCGGAGAATCGATGTACGGCCTTATACAAACAAGTGACGGCCTGATTCACCGCGTCATTCCTGGCAACTTCATGGGCCAGAACGACGGACGAATTATTGGAATAACAGAATCAGAAATCGACATGGTTGAAATAATCTCTGACGGAATCGGCGGCTACATAGAAAGGGATGCCGCGATAGCTCTTTCAAACTGATGCCTGAACGGAACTGGGAGTAATAGGAATGATGTTCAAAAACAAACAGACGGTCGGACACCGCACGGTGCTAAAACTGGCTGCCTTGTCACAGGCTTTGTTGCTGATGTTTGTGGGGATGACGGCAAACGCACAGGAGGGCAACCGGTTACAGGACATTCAGATTAAGAGTTTGCCCGGGCAGAGAGTGGAGCTACGATTGATTATGAGCGGAACGGCGCCTGAGCCGCTTGCGTTTACAATTGATAACCCGGCTCGTATCGCTCTTGATTTGCCCAATACAACTCTCGGGCTCACGTCGCGACGTCGCGACGTCAATCTCGGCCCTCTGGTTACAGTATTGACGGCGGAAGCAAATGGCCGCACACGAGTGGTTCTTAATCTCGAGCAGATGGTTAGCTATGAGACACGCCGCAGCGGCAATGTCGTAATTATCACGTTGGGTGACGGTGAGAAATACGACAAGGATGCTACCCAGTTCGCGAGCGTTGCCAAAGCCTCATCCCAGGCGTATTCCAGTTCGGGCGGTGCTCGTTCAATTTCCAGCGTTGATTTTCGCCGCACACGTGATGGTGGTGGCCGAATCGTGGTCACCTTGACTGATCCAACGACTCCGGTTGATATTCGACAGGAGGGCGGTCGCGTCATTGCAGTATTCAAGGATACCGACTTGCCTGCAGAGCTGATGCGACGTCTTGACGTTATGGACTTTGCGACACCGGTTTCGACTGTCGATACGCTGCGCACAAACCTCGACACACGTATTATCATTACGGCTGAAGGCAAGTATGAGCAGCTGGCATATCAAACGGACAATGAGTTTACGATCGAGATCAATCCGGTCGCACGGGACATCGAGACATCGAGCTTGTTCTCCGAGACCAAGGAATATGAAGGCCAGCGTTTGACGCTGAATTTCCAGGACATCGAGACCCGCGCCGTTCTGCAGCTGTTGGCTGAAACGTCAGGTCGAAATATTGTGGTGTCGGACACGGTTCAGGGCAATGTGACGCTGCGCTTGCGCAATGTGCCGTGGGACCAGGCGCTCGACATAGTTATGACGACCAAGGGTCTGGACATGCGCCAGAACGGCAATGTCATTATTGTTGCGCCGGCTGAAGAAATTGCGGCCCGCGAGACAGCTGACCTCGAGGCACAAAATGCGATTCGTGAGCTCGAGCCAATGTACTCTGAGTTCCTGCAAGTCAATTACGCGAAGGCTGCTGATCTGGCGAACTTGATTAGTTCAGATGGCAATAATTCGTTGCTGTCGGACCGTGGCAGTATCGCCGTCGACGGGCGCACTAACACACTCCTGGTGCAGGATACCGCCGACCACTTGCAGAACATTCGCCGCATGGTTCGCACATTGGATGTCCCGATCAGGCAGGTTCTGATCGAATCGCGCATCGTCGTCGTTAGCGACAAGTTCAGCCGCAATCTCGGTATTCGTCTCGGCGTTACCGGCATTTACGAGAGTGGTACCAACAGCGGCGGCACGTTTATTTCGGGCACCGGTCAAGGCACGGACACGATGGTGACTTCTGCTATCGGTAACCTCGCGGATCCTGCAAATGGAACGATTTTCCCGGTCGCGGTGCCATCGCTTTCGAATCGCTACAACGTAAATGTACCAATCGCCGAGGCCGCTGGTCGATTCTCGCTGGCTATTCTTGAGTCCGATTACTTGGTCGACCTTGAGCTGACAGCGTTGGAGGCCGAAGGTTATGGCGAGATCGTGTCTACACCGCGAGTCATTACGGCGAACCAGAAAGAAGCCAGGATCGAACAAGGCGTCGAAATTCCGTATCAACAGTCTTCATCTTCAGGTGCAACCACAGTTCAGTTCAAGAAAGCAGTCTTAAGCTTGACGGTGACGCCGCACATAACGCCGGATAACAACATCATCATGGATTTACGCGTACATAAGGACAGTGTCGGTGAAATCATATCGACAGGTGGCCTTGGCGGTACGGTACCGAGTATCGATACCCGCAGCGTCGAGACCCAGGTGCTCGTTAAGAATGGGCAGACTGTCGTGCTTGGCGGTATCTACGAAACCGAACGTCGCGAGACGATTAACAAGGTACCTTTCCTCGGCGATCTGCCGTTAGTGGGTTTTCTGTTCCGTAGCACGCAGCGCATTGACAACAAGGCGGAGCTGCTGATATTCGTGACGCCACGAATTCTGGAAGAAGGCTCGAGTATTTACTAATCCCAGGTAAGCGGGATGGGGACGAAAGCCAACCTTCGGGTTGGCTTTCTCTTTGATACAGGACCCTCATGAGACAACCGCAGAACATTTTTCTGATCGGCCCAATGGGTGCAGGAAAGTCGGCAGTCGGCCGGCAACTCGCGAAATTGTTGCATCTCTCCTTTGTCGACAGTGATGACGAGATTGAGACGCGCACGGGTGTCGATATCCCCTTCATCTTTGAGAAGGAAGGGGAGGACGGATTCCGCAAGCGTGAAGCCAAAGTCATCGATGACCTGTCCGCGATGGAAAGCGTGATTCTTGCGACGGGTGGTGGAGCGGTTGTGGATCCGCAAAATCGCAGTCGACTCGGCGCTCGAGGCTTTGTCGTGTACCTGTATACAACCGTTGACCAGCAACTTGCCCGAACCCAAAAAGGCCGCGAGCGGCCGATGCTTGCAAATGGTGATAGCCGCAAGATCCTCGAGGATCTGATGGCAGTGCGTGATCCGTTGTATCGGGAGATTGCTGATCTGACCGTTGAGACGGATGGGCGAAAAGTGAAGGCGGTCGCGAGCGAGATTCTCGAACGACTGTAGGAGCGCTCCTTGGAGCGCGAACGCGGCAGGAACTGGCGAGCAGGGCACTTCTCTCCCTCATGGCTCGCTACGCTGCGCTTTACTTCGGTCGATAAACACCCTGCCCGCCAGCTCCCAACCATACCCTTTCGACGTCGGTGACAAACATCCCGTACACGGGCCGTTTCCGGTAACCTATCCGCGATGTCAATCGCGCACACCATAAACGTCGAACTCGGTGATCGGAGTTATCCGATCATCATTGGCAGCGGTTTGCTTGGCGGTGCGTTCGATCTTTCTGCGTACGTCGTTGGTGAAGACTGTCTCGTCGTCAGCAACGAGACTGTTGCGCCATTATATTTCGGGAAGCTTAAGGATAATCTCGGCGACAAGACTGTCGAGTCTCTCAACCTTCCCGACGGTGAGGCGTTCAAGACCACCGATACCATGTACGCGATTCTCGACAAGCTTGTCGACGTTGGCGCCAATCGCGATACAACGGTGATTGCTCTGGGTGGCGGTGTTGTAGGCGACATCGTCGGATTCGCCGCGGCGTGTTACATGCGTGGCGTCAACTTCATCCAGGTACCGACGACTTTGTTGGCGCAAGTTGACTCTTCAGTCGGTGGAAAAACCGGCGTCAATCACGCAAAAGGCAAAAATCTGGTTGGCGCGTTTTACCAGCCGAGCGTGGTGCTTATCGATACCGATACACTGGCTACGCTTCCCGATCGTGAGCTGAAAGCAGGACTGGCCGAAGTCATCAAGTATGGCGCAATTGTCGATGTCGATTTCTTTGGCTGGCTTGAGGAAAATATGTCGGCGCTGGTAACACGTGACACGCAAGCGCTTGCACGCGCAATCATTCGCTCCTGTGAAGTCAAATCCGAAGTTGTCGCCGGGGACGAGCGTGAATCGGGCCGGCGAGCAATCCTGAACTTCGGACATACGTTTGCTCACGCGATCGAACACTGCATGGGCTACGGCGAATGGTTGCATGGCGAGGCAGTCGCAGCCGGCATGGTGATGGCCGCGAAGCTCAGTGCGATCGATTCGGGCGACGTGGATCGCCTTCGCGCATTGATCGAGAAGGCCGGGTTGCCCGTCGCGCCGCCCAAAATAGATGCAGACAAGTTTCTGGCTGCGATGAGCGTTGACAAGAAGGTGATCAACAAGCAGCTGCGCTTCGTACTGTTGAAATCGCTGGGCGACGCGTTTGTTACTACGAGCTACGACGACGATGTTCTGCACAAGTTGTTGAGTGCGAGCGGCTGATGCAAAAGGAATCGCTGGCACCGTATGCGGCAGACGAGTCGCAGAGCCGAGGCAGGCGATACGACGAACCTGGATCACGCTATCGTGGTGAGTATCAGCGAGACCGGGATCGGATCATTCACTCCACTGCTTTCCGGCGCCTGGTGTATAAAACACAGGTATTCGTGAATCACGAAGGCGACTTATATCGCACGCGCATGACTCACTCACTCGAAGTCGCACAAATTGCACGCACGGTGGCAGTCGCGTTGCAGTTGAACGAGCCTCTGACAGAAGCGATATGCTTGGCGCACGACCTGGGCCACACGCCGTTTGGACATGCGGGCCAGGATGCATTGAATGCCCGCATGCGAGACTTCGGGGGATTCGAGCACAATCTTCAGTCGCTGCGTGTCGTGGACGAGCTGGAGGCGAAGTATGCGGATTTTCCTGGCCTGAATTTGATGTTCGAAACCCGCGAAGGGATTCTGAAACATTGTTCAGCAAAAAACGCGCGCAAACTTGGCGATATCGGCCAACGTTTCCTTAATCGCGAGCAGCCCGGTCTTGAAGGGCAGATCGCGAACATTGCGGATGCTATTGCGTACAACAATCACGATGTCGACGATGGCTTTCGCGCGGGCCTGTTAAGCTTTGATCAGCTCCGTGAACAACCGCTGTTCGGGCCCAACTATGATGAGGTTCATCAGCGCTATCCGAAGTTGGAGGATCGGCGGCTGATCTACGAGATCATTCGGCGCATGATCGACGCCGTGGTCACGGACCTGATCGAGAATACCCGCCGCAATATCGAATCGGCACAACCCCGATCGATAGAAGACGTACGCAAAGCCGGCAAGGTGATTGTTTTACTGTCAGACGACATCTATGCGCAACATGTGTCGCTGAAGCGGTTTCTCAGCAAGCACCTTTACTCCCATGAGAAAAAGCTTGAAATGACACATCGGGCACAGGCCGTTATTCGGGAGTTGTTCGATATCTATGCGGCAGATACTTCACGCATGCCGGCCGAGTTCTCGAGCCGGGCCGAAGCGCAGGACGATTCCGGCCGGGCCCGGGTTGTCGCCGACTACATCGCGGGAATGACAGACCGCTACGCATTCGCAGAACACGAACGCATAACGGCAGGAGCCACAATTTGAGCAGCAAGAATATTGCGTCGAAAGACCGTCTGATTTTCGCGATGGACGTGTCGGACTGCGGTCGGGCGCGTGAGCTGGTAACAGAATTAGGCGACGCGGTCACTTTTTACAAAATCGGGCTTGAGCTCATGATGAGCGGCGGCTACTTTGATTTGCTGGCCTGGCTGCTGGCGAAAAACAAGAAGGTGTTTTGCGACCTGAAGTTTTTTGACATTCCAGCAACAGTAGGGTCGGCCGTCAGGCAGCTTAAAGACCGCGGCGCCAGTTTCGTTACCGTGCATGGCAATCAGTCAATCATGGAGGCTGCGGCGCAAAACAAGGGCGACTCGCTCAAGGTTCTCGGCGTTACCGTTCTAACCAGCCTTGATCGAGGCGATCTCGATGACTTGGGGTTTGCATGCGATGTTACGGACCTTGTGATTTCCCGCGCGCGGCGCGCACTTGAGGCTGGCTGCGACGGCGTGATTTCGTCAGGACTGGAAGTGCCGAAGCTGCGGGAGCACATCGGGGAGAAGTTGCTGGTGGTTACACCCGGTATTCGGCCTGTGGATAACAAGCCGGCAGGCGATCAAAAACGCGTCGTCACGGTGGAAACGGCGTTGGCGAACGGTGCAGACTATATAGTCGTTGGCCGGCCAATACGTGATGCGGCCGATCCACAGGCGGCGGCCAGAGCTATCCAGGCGACCATTGCAGCCCAGGCAGGAGCCTGATGTCGAAGCTCGCGAACGACGTTTTGCTGCGCGCACTGCTACGCGAAAAAGTTGAGCGCACGCCGGTGTGGATAATGCGGCAGGCTGGCCGGTATCTGCCCGAGTACCGCGAGCTTCGTGAGCAGGCCGGCGACTTCATGAGCCTTTGTTCCAATCCGGACCTTGCCTGCGAAGTCACGCTGCAACCATTACGGCGATTCAAGCTCGACGCCGCGATCCTGTTTTCCGACATTCTGACGATTCCCAATGCAATGGGGCTCGGGCTGTACTTCGAAGCAGGGGAAGGGCCCCGATTCGAAAGGCCGGTAAGATCGCCGTCGGACATAAAAAATCTACG
>Ga0209988_10000074_pt1 | contig 49759 bp, 63 predicted proteins | sample N075metaG_FD_183115 | JGI IMG/M metagenome (GOLD analysis project Ga0209988, IMG submission 183115) | Deep subsurface microbial communities from Kermadec Trench to uncover new lineages of life (NeLLi) - N075 metaG (SPAdes) (version 2) | ecosystem: Environmental > Aquatic > Marine > Ocean trench... | reverse complement strand
CGCGATGGAAGATGGTTTGCGGTTTGCAATCCGTGAGGGTGGCAGGACCGTGGGTGCGGGCGTGGTGGCGAAGATCATTGAATGACAAATAGAGGCATTGATAATACGAATGCTGTAGGAGCTCGCCTGTAGGAGCTCGCCCCGGCGAGCGAATGTGGGATGTAGGAGCGGCGTCTCGCCGCGAATGCAAGACGGGTGGTAGGGAGATCGACCGAATGCACAGAGTCCCACGTGTTCGACATCACCTAATCCACTGAAATTTAAGGACGTGAAAGGCCAGTAGCTCAATTGGCAGAGCGGCGGTCTCCAAAACCGCAGGTTGGGGGTTCGATTCCCTCCTGGCCTGCCAAATAGCAAGACAAGGCATCGTAGGCGCTCGCCCCGGCGAGCAATTGCAGAGGCAGGAAAAACGAACACGCATCGTAGGAGCTCGCCCCGGCGAGCGATTGCAATGTTGAAATAGAAATGGCAACCACAACACAAGAAACAAGCGAGTCGGGAATTCTCGACATAATCAAGCTGCTGCTTGCAGCAGGCGTACTCGTGGGCGGCCTTTACAGCTATTACTACTTTCTGGAAGTGGCATTACCGCTCCGCGTGCTGATGGTGCTCGGTGGCCTTGCGGCCGGCGTTACCGTTGCGATGACCAGCACCCAGGGTCAGCGGTTGTGGGCATTCATCCAGGGCGCGCGAATTGAGATTCGCAAAGTTGTGTGGCCGACAAAACAGGAGACGACGCAGACTGCCATCGCAGTTTTCGTTTTCACATTAATTATGGCGTTGTTTTTCTGGGGTCTGGATTCATTCCTGCTTTGGTTGACACGCACCTTGGTTGGCTCGGCCAGCTAAGTGACAGAGAGCTAAATGGAAGATACTGAAGTGGCACTACGCTGGTACATCGTCCACGCCTATTCCAATTTCGAACACAAGGTAAAGTCTTCGCTGGAAGAGCGAATCACACTTATGGGCCTGGAGGACAAGTTCGGAGACATTCTCGTCCCGACCGAAGAGGTCGTCGAGATGAGAGAAGGGCAGAAGCGACGGAGTGAGCGAAAGTTCTTCCCGGGCTACGTCCTGGTGCAAATGGAAATGAACGACGAGACCTGGCACCTCGTCAAGGCAGTACCGAAGGTGCTGGGATTTATTGGCGGGTCGAGTGATCGGCCTGCTCCGATCACGGAAAAAGAGGCCGAGCAGATCCTCGACCGGGTCAAGGAAGGCGTCGACAAGCCGCGGCCGAAAGTGCTGTTCGAGCCCGGTGAAGTTGTTCGTGTCACAGACGGGCCGTTCAATGACTTTAGCGGTGTAGTCGAGCAGGTGCACTATGAGAAGAACCGGTTGCAGGTTGCGGTACAGATATTAGGGCGATCGACACCGGTTGAACTGGATTTCAGCCAAGTAGAAAAGGGCTAAAAAATTGTAGCAGGGCACCGTAGGAGCCCGCCTGTAGGAGCCCGCCCCAGCGGGCGATGGCGATGGCGTTGGTAGTCGAAACGAGGAGCTGTAACAAAGCGTTTGAACTCGAGAGGATAGAAAGATGGCAAAGAAAGTAGCCAGTTACATAAAACTGCAGGTTCCGGCAGGGCAGGCAAATCCGAGCCCGCCGGTTGGTCCTGCATTGGGTCAGCACGGTGTCAATATCATGGAGTTCTGCAAAACGTTTAATGCGCAGACCCAGGGCGTCGAGCCCGGCCTGCCGATACCGGTTGTAATGACGGTCTACACCGACCGCAGTTTCACGTTCATTACCAAGACACCGCCGGCCGCTGTGTTGCTGCGAAAAGCTGCCGGCATCCCAAAGGGATCCGGAGTGCCGAATATCGACAAAGTTGGCAAGGTAAATCGTCAGCAACTTGAAGAAATTGCGACGACGAAAATGCCGGACCTGACGGCTGCCGATATGGACGCCGCCGTGCGCACGGTTGCAGGCACGGCCCGCAGCATGGGCATTGAGACCGAGGGCGTGAAGTAATGACTTCTCTGACAAAACGCAAAAAGCTGGCACGCGCAAAAGTTGATGCGGCGACTTTCTATCAAATTGACGAAGCACTGACTCTGGTCAAGGAACTCGCAACATCCCGGTTTGCGGAGAGCATCGATATCTCGGTCAATCTTGGCGTCGATACCAAGAAATCCGACCAGGTAGTACGCGGTTCGACGGTATTGCCGAACGGCACCGGGAAGACGGTAAGGGTCGCCGTATTTGCACAGGGGGATAACGCCGACAAAGCCAAAAGTGCAGGTGCGGACATAGTCGGATTCGAAGATCTTGCCGAGACCATAAAGGGAGGCGAGATGAATTTTGATGTTGTTATCGCAACGCCGGATGCGATGCGCGTCGTTGGCACGCTCGGCCAGATTCTGGGACCGCGTGGCCTGATGCCGAACCCGAAGGTTGGCACGGTCACCGCAGATGTCGAAACAGCGGTGAAGAACGCGAAGGCAGGTCAGGTGCGTTACCGCACGGACAAAGCCGGCATCATTCATTGCTCGATTGGCCGCGTCGACTTTGACGTGTCGGCGCTGAAAGAAAATTTAGTTGCTTTGCTAGCCGACCTCCAAAAGGCGAAGCCGGCGGCATCCAAGGGTGCGTATTTAAAGAGATTGACGGTGTCCTCAACGATGGGGCCGGGGATTTCTATTGATCGGGCCAGCATAGTCGGCTGATGGAGAAAATTTTGCGGTCCCGTCTACGGACGATGCCGCGAAAGAACACCGGCACTACATCGGTGATCGTCGAAGACCGCAGGTGGCCGGCATGAAAACCGGCCTTAATGACTGCCTGCGCAGATGGTTAGCTTAAGTCAGAGCAATCTGGCAATGGTTGCCACGCTCGACATGAAAAGGCGGGTGAAGAAGGATTTCACCCATGTGTGTAACCGTAAGCCAGGAGAAATTCATGGCACTGAAACTCGAAGACAAGAAAACTTTTGTCAAAGAGATAAACGCGGTTGCAGATGAGTCGATTTCCGTTGTTGCAGCGGGATACAGAGGCTTGTCTGTTGCAGAGATGACGGAATTGCGCAGGGATGCTCGCAAAGCCGGTGTGTATTTGCGTGTTGTCAAGAACACGCTGGCACGCCGCGCCATCGAAGGAACTAAATTTGAGTGTATGAAAGATACACTCGAGGGTCCTATTCTGCTCGCGTTTGGAAAGGAAGATCCAGGTGCTGCTGCCAGGGTTATCAGGGATTTTGCTAAAGAGCACAAAGCGCTTCATGCAGTTTCGCTGTCTGCCGGCGGACAATTATTGCCTGCTGAAGATCTCGAGAGACTGGCGGAACTGCCAACGCTGGACCAGGGGCGCGCAATGTTGCTGGGCCTGATGCTTGCACCGATGACAAAACTGGTTCGGACGCTTGCCGAACCACCTGCGATGCTCGTGCGCCTGATGTCTGCGTGTGGCAACCAGGAGGCGGCGTAGCAATCTGGGCTTAAGATTTTTTATCTGATTCAGGTTTACGAATTTTTTAGAGGAAACCGAAAATGGCACTGTCAAATGAAGACCTGCTCAAAGAATTGAGCGCAAAACCGATTATGGAAGTGGTTGAGCTCGTCAAGATGCTCGAAGAGAAATGGGGCGTATCTGCCGCTGCTCCGGTTGCCGTTGCGGCTGCCGGTTCGGCCGGCGGCGATGCGGCGCCAGTTGAAGAAAAGACCGAGTTTGATGTCGTACTGATGAGCTTTGGCGAATCCAAGGTTGCGGTTATCAAGATTGTCCGTGCAATGACCGGACTTGGTTTGAAAGAAGCCAAGGACGCGGTCGAGGGCACGCCGTCAACCATCAAGGAAGGTGTTTCGAAAGACGACGCCGAAAACTTCAGGAAGCAGCTTGAAGAAGCAGGTGGCACTGTTGAGCTCAAGTAACAGAGCTTGGCGGTCACCCTGTGAAAACTGGATCTTGTGATCCATACGGCGCGAAGCAGCCGGTGGGAAGATTTCACCGGTCGCTTTGTCGCGCCTGTATGCTCTGTTTGTACACTGGAATTTATTGAAATCCTGGTAGCCACAGCCTGACTGGCGGCAACAGCTACCCGAATTGAGGACAAACTCGAATGGCCTATTCATTCACTGAGAAAAAGCGCATACGTAAGAATTTCGGCAAAAGGCCGACGATTCTGGAGGTTCCTTATCTCCTTTCGATTCAACTCGATTCTTACAGCAGGTTTCTGCAAACCGACAAAACTGAAGAAGACCGCGAAGATATCGGCCTGCATGCTGCGTTTCAGACAGTTTTCCCAATCGTTAGTTACTCTGGCAATGCGGCACTTGAGTATGTGACCTATCGACTCGGGACGCCCGTATTTGACGTTAAGGAATGTCAGATGCGTGGCCTGACTTACGCGGCTCCGATTCGCGTCAAAGTACGTCTCATCATTTATGATAAGGAGGCCAGTGGCACGCCCAAACCCGTTAAGGACATTCGTGAGCAAGAGGTTTATCTCGGCGAAATGCCGCTGATGACTGATCACGGCACGTTCGTCATCAACGGCACGGAGCGCGTCATTGTGTCGCAGTTGCACCGATCGCCGGGCGTGTTCTTTGATCACGATAAGGGCAAAACACATTCGTCCGGAAAGTTGCTGTTCTCGGCGAGGATTATTCCGTATCGAGGTTCCTGGCTGGATTTCGAGTTCGATGCGAAGGACAGTGTATTCGCACGTATTGATCGTCGCAGGAAACTGCCAGTAACCATTATTCTGCGCGCGCTTGGCCTTAATAACGAAGAGATACTCGAGCTATTCTTCGACAATAATGATTTCTATTTATCGTCGAAAGAAATACGGATGGGTCTTGTGCCGGAGCGTCTGCGTGGCGAGACTGCAATGTTCGATATCAAGCTTGGTCGCAAGGTCATTGTCGAAGAAGGTCGCCGCATCACCGCAAAACATGTTCAGGAGATGGAAAAATCCAGGGTCGATCATCTGGTCGTCCCGATACAGTACCTCGAGGGCAAGGTTCTTGCTCACGACATCGTGGATACGGGGACTGGTGAATTGCTGGCTCCGGCAAACACGGAGTTAACACTTGAGCTGATCGAGATCCTGATCGAAAAAGAGGTCGATCACATAGAGACGCTGTACGTTAATGATCTTGATCGTGGTCCGTATATTTCGAACACGTTGAATATCGATCCGTCGACGACCCGCCTTGAGGCGTTGGTCGAGATCTATCGCATGATGCGTCCGGGTGAGCCGCCGACCAAGGAAGCGGCAGAGAACCTGTTCCAGAACTTGTTCTTTAATCCCGATCGCTACGATCTTTCTGCGGTTGGCCGGATGAAATTCAATCGTCGCGTCGGCCGCGATGAATCGCTGGGCAGCGGTATTCTGGAGAACGACGACATCCTTGACGTTCTGAAAACTCTTATCGACATCCGTAACGGCAACGGCACCGTCGATGACATTGATCACCTCGGCAACCGTCGTGTACGTAGCGTCGGTGAAATGGCCGAGAATGCATTCCGCGTTGGTCTTGTGCGCGTCGAGCGTGCGGTAAAAGAACGCCTTACCCAGGCGGAGACCGAAGGCCTGATGCCCCAGGAGATGATTAACGCCAAGCCCGTGGCGGCGGCAGTCAAAGAGTTCTTTGGCTCCAGCCAGTTGTCACAGTTTATGGACCAGAATAATCCGCTTTCGGAAGTCACGCATAAGCGGCGTGTTTCGGCGCTGGGCCCCGGCGGTCTTACGCGAGAGCGTGCTGGATTTGAAGTTCGCGACGTCCATCCGACGCACTACGGCCGCCTATGTCCGATTGAGACGCCTGAAGGGCCGAATATCGGCTTGATTAATTCTCTTGCAGTCTACGCGAGAACCAACGAGTACGGCTTCCTCGAGACGCCGTATCGCAAAGTCGTGAAAGGCAAGGCGACATCAGAAATCGATTACCTGTCGGCGATCGAGGAAAGTCAGTACGTCATCGCACAGGCGAATGCCGACCTCGACAAGCTGAACCGGTTCGTCGAGGACCTGGTATCGGTCAGGCACAATAACGAATTTACACTCGCTGACCCTGCCAGCATCCACTACATGGACGTGTCGCCGAGGCAGATCGTGTCAGTGGCTGCATCGTTGATTCCATTCCTCGAGCATGATGACGCAAACCGTGCATTGATGGGCTCGAACATGCAACGCCAGGCAGTTCCAACACTGCGTTCGGAGGCGCCCCTGGTCGGCACCGGCATGGAGCGTACGGTTGCCATCGACTCCGGCGTAACAGTCGTCGCCAAGCGCGGTGGCCGGGTGGATTCGGTCGACGCGTCACGTATTGTCGTGCGCGTAAATGATGATGAGACAGATGCTTCGGAGTCCGGCGTTGATATCTACAACCTGACGAAGTACACGCGTTCAAATCAGAATACCTGCATTAATCAGCGTCCGCTGGCGAAAGCCGGGGATATAATTTCGAAGGGTGATGTCTTGGCTGACGGACCGTCGACCAACATGGGCGAGCTGGCGCTTGGCCAAAATCTGCTGGTCGCATTCATGCCGTGGAACGGCTACAACTTTGAAGACTCGATCCTGATATCAGAACAGGTCGTCAAGGAAGATCGCTTCACAACGATTCACATTGAAGAACTTTCCTGTGTCGCGCGCGACACCAAGCTCGGATCTGAAGATATTACTTCGGACATTCCGAACGTTGGTGACGCCGCGCTCGCGAAGCTCGATGAGTCCGGAATCGCGTTCATCGGTGCGGAAGTCAATGCTGGCGATATCCTGGTCGGCAAGGTTACGCCGAAAGGCGAAACCCAGCTGACGCCGGAAGAAAAGCTGTTGCGTGCAATTTTTGGCGAAAAAGCTTCCGATGTGAAAGATACCTCACTACGCGTTCCGCCCGGAATGGACGGCACCGTTATCGATGTTCGTGTATTCACGCGTGATGGCGTTGAAAAGGACTCTCGCGCATTGTCAATTGAGAAGTCTGAACTTGAGATCGTTCGTAAGGACCTCAATGACACGCTGAGAATCCTTGAAGAGGATATTTACGAGCGCGTAGAACGAATGCTCACTGGTAAGATGGCGCAGGGTGGGCCGAACAAGCTTAAGGCAGGTAGCAAGATCACCAAGGGATATCTTGATGAAATACCACGCGAGCAGTGGTTCGAAGTTCGTTTGAAGAGCGACGATGCTACTGACCAGCTGGAGAAGGCATCAGAACGGCTAAAAAACCAGCAGGCCGAGTTTGACCGCCGTTATGAAGAGAAGAAAAATAAAATCACCGCGGGTGATGACCTCGCTCCCGGTGTCCTGAAGATGGTTAAGGTTTACCTGGCGGTTAAGCGCCGGATTCAACCGGGCGACAAGATGGCCGGGCGTCACGGCAACAAGGGCGTTATCTCCACTATCGTGCCGGTCGAGGACATGCCTTATCTTGATGATGGCACACCGGTCGAGATCGTCCTGAATCCGCTGGGCGTACCCTCACGCATGAACGTCGGCCAGGTGCTTGAGACACATCTCGGCATGGCCGCAAAGGGCCTTGGCAAGAAGATCAATGCGATGCTCGCTGCACAGGAATCGACGGCCAAAATTCGGCAGATGCTGGATCAGATATACAACCAGACCGGCGGCAAAGAGGAAAATATTAAATCCCTTACCGATGCTGAGGTTATGGAGCTCGCAGGCAACCTGGCCGACGGCGTACCTATCGCGACGCCGGTGTTCGATGGTGCAACCGAGGGCGAAATCAAGCGGCTCCTGGAACTTGCGGGCCTGTCTGCATCGGGTCAGTCGAGACTCTATGACGGCCGTACCGGCGAGGCGTTCGATCGTGAAATTACGGTCGGCTACATGTACATGCTGAAACTCAACCACCTGGTTGATGACAAGATGCATGCACGCTCGACCGGGCCGTACAGCCTTGTAACACAGCAGCCGCTCGGCGGTAAGGCACAGTTTGGTGGCCAGCGGTTCGGCGAGATGGAGGTCTGGGCGCTCGAAGCCTATGGCGCTGCATACACATTGCAGGAAATGCTGACTGTCAAGTCCGATGACGTTCAGGGCCGTACCAAGATGTACAAAAACATCGTGGATGGCGAACATGAAATGGATGCGGGCATGCCCGAATCTTTCAATGTACTGGTGAAGGAGATTCGATCTCTTGGCATCAACATTGAGTTGGAGACAGAGTAATGAGAGATCTTCTGAAACTTTTCAGGTACCAGAGTCCGGTTGAAGATTTTGATGCGATTCGCATCGGCCTGGCGTCGCCCGACATGATTCGTTCGTGGTCGTTTGGCGAAGTCAAAAAGCCGGAAACCATCAATTACCGGACGTTCAAGCCCGAACGCGACGGCCTTTTCTGCGCGAAGATTTTTGGCCCAATCAAAGATTACGAGTGCCTCTGTGGCAAATACAAACGCCTGAAGCATCGCGGCGTTGTTTGCGAAAAATGCGGGGTCGAGGTTACGCAGACGAAAGTTCGTCGCGAACGTATGGCCCACATCGACCTGGCAAGCCCGGTAGCACATATCTGGTTCCTGAAATCATTGCCGTCACGCATCGGCCTGATGCTTGACATGACGCTCAGGGAAATCGAGCGAGTCCTGTACTTCGAGGCTTTTGTCGTTGTTGAGCCGGGGATGACGACGCTTGAGCGTGGTCAGTTGATGACAGACGAAATGTATCTCGATGCGATCGAGCAATACGGCGACGAATTCGACGCTCGCATGGGTGCCGAAGCTGTGCGTGAGATGCTCTCCACGATAGACTTGCAGCGCGAAGTATTGCAGGTCCGTGAGGACATTACTGCCACGCGGTCCGAAACCAAGATCAAGCGACTGTCGAAGCGTTTAAAACTGCTTGAGTCGTTCATCGAATCAGGTAACAAGCCGGAGTGGATGGTTATGACCGTGCTGCCGGTGTTGCCGCCGGATCTGCGCCCGCTGGTACCGCTGGATGGCGGCCGCTTCGCAACCTCCGACCTGAATGATCTCTACCGTCGCGTGATCAACCGCAATAACCGTCTGCGACGCCTGCTGGAGCTGAACGCTCCAGATATTATTGTGCGCAATGAAAAGCGCATGTTGCAGGAATCCGTTGACGCGTTGCTCGATAATGGCCGCCGCGGCCGTGCGATTACGGGTACCAACAAGCGCCCGCTGAAATCTCTGGCCGACATGATCAAGGGCAAGCAGGGCCGTTTCCGGCAGAATCTTCTTGGCAAGCGGGTTGACTATTCCGGTCGCTCGGTGATCGTTGTGGGTCCGACACTCAAACTGCATCAGTGCGGCCTGCCGAAGAAAATGGCGCTGGAACTGTTCAAGCCGTTTGTTTTCTCGAAGCTGCAAATGCGCGGCGAGGCCACCACGATCAAAGCTGCGAAGCGCCTGGTCGAGCGGGAAGGTGCGGAAGTCTGGGATATCCTCGAGGGAGTTATTCGAGAGCACCCGGTCATGCTGAATCGTGCGCCGACCTTGCACAGGCTCGGTATCCAGGCATTTGAGCCGGTTCTCATCGAGGGTAAGGCCATTCAGTTGCATCCGCTCGTATGTACGGCATTCAACGCTGACTTCGACGGTGATCAGATGGCGGTCCATGTACCGTTGTCGATCGAGGCGCAGATCGAGGCTCGCGCCCTGATGATGGCGACCAACAACATCCTTTCCCCGGCAAATGGCGATCCGATCATCGTGCCGTCGCAGGACGTAGTCCTGGGTCTTTATTACATGACCCGCTCCACCATTAACGGCAAGGGCGAGGGCATGATTTTCTCTGATGTCGACGAGGCGCGTCGTGCATACGACACTGGATTTGTGGCATTGCACACCCAGGTCAGGGTGCGTGTGCCGATACATGAGCGGGACGAAGAAGGCGAGATGGCGACCAGCATCAAACTGGTCGACACCACTGTCGGTCGTGCGCTGCTGTCGAGCTTGCTGCCTGAAGGACTGAGTTTTGATCTTGTCAATCGCGATATGAACAAGAAGGCAATCTCGGATGTCATCAACGCCTGTTACCGCGACCTTGGTCTGAAAAAGACGGTCATCTTCGCTGACCGCCTGATGTACACGGGATTCCGTTTCGCCACGATTGCCGGCATCTCGATCGGCATCGACGATATGGTGGTACCGGAGAACAAGGGAGAGATCCTGGCTGCGGCGGAGATTGAGGTTAAGGAAATACAGGATCAGTATGCTTCGGGTCTCGTTACGGAGGGCGAGCGTTACAACAAGGTTGTCGATATCTGGTCGCGTACCAATGACCAGGTGGCCAAGGCCATGATGGACAAACTTGGTTCCGAAACCGTAAAGGATGCCAACGGCAAGATTGTCGAACAGCGGTCGTTTAACTCTATTTATATGATGGCCGATTCGGGAGCTCGTGGTTCGGCGGCTCAGATCAGACAACTCGCTGGCATGCGCGGCCTGATGGCCAAGCCGGACGGCTCGATTATCGAGACACCGATCACCGCGAATTTCCGTGAGGGACTGGACGTACTGCAGTACTTCATCTCCACTCATGGGGCCCGCAAGGGCCTGGCAGATACAGCACTGAAAACTGCCAACTCCGGCTACCTGACGCGCCGTCTGGTTGACGTCGCCCAGGACCTGGTCGTTACCGAGGTTGATTGCGAAACACGAAATGGCGTCGCGATGTCCCCGCTCGTTGAAGGCGGCGACATCGTCGAACCGCTGCGTGATCGCGTACTCGGACGGGTACTGGCTGAGCCCGTACTAATTCCGGGAACGGACAAGATCGCATTTGACGCGGGTACGATTCTCGATGAAGCCAGCGTTGCGCGGCTGGAAGAGCTGTCGATCGACAACGTCCTGGTGCGCTCTCCGATTACCTGTGAGGTTCGCTACGGCGTTTGTTCGCAATGTTACGGACGCGACCTTGCACGCGGTAATCGCATCAATATCGGCGAGGCGGTTGGCGTTATCGCGGCCCAGTCGATCGGCGAGCCCGGCACGCAACTCACAATGCGGACGTTCCACATCGGTGGTGCGGCGTCACGTTCTGCGGCGGTCAACAGCATCGAGATCAAGAGCGTCGGTGTCGCAAAACTCAATAACATCAAGACTGTTAGGCACAAGAAGGGTTACCTGGTTGCAGTTTCACGGTCCGGTGAAATCTCCGTCGTTAACGAGCACGGTCGCGAGCGCGAACGGTACAAAGTACCCTACGGCGCCAATATCACCATTGGTGCCATTAGTGACGTGAAACCGGGACAGGTGGTAGCGACCTGGGATCCACACACGCACCCGGTGGTGAGTGAAGTGGCGGGTAGATTGCAGTTCGTGGACTTCATTGATGGCATCACCGTTACCGAGCAAGTTGATGAACTCACCGGCCTGACCAGCATCGTTATTCTCGATCCGAAACAGCGTGGTGCCAGCGGCAAGGATTTGCGGCCGGTCGCAAAACTTGTAGACGCGGACGGTAAGGACGTTTGCTTCGCGAATACTGACATTTCGGCAGTTTATGCCTTACCGGCGGGCGCAATCGTCAGCATGAGCGATGGCGCGAAAGTTTCGGTGGGTGACGTTATTGCACGAATTCCGCAGGAATCTTCGAAGACCCGTGATATTACCGGTGGTCTGCCGCGAGTTGCCGACCTGTTCGAAGCCAGGAAGCCGAAAGAGTCGGCGATCATGGCCGAGTACACCGGCACCGTTAGCTTTGGTAAGGAGACCAAGGGCAAGCGTCGCCTCGTCATCACTGATGACAACGGTGAGAGCATGGAAGAGTTGATTCCGAAGTGGCGTCACCTGAATGTGTTCGAAGGTGAGCAGGTTGTGCGTGGCGAAGTCATTGCAGACGGCGAACCGAACCCGCACGATATTCTACGCTTGCAGGGTGTTGAGCCGCTGGCTGATTACCTGGTTCGCGAGATCCAGGACGTTTACCGCTTGCAGGGAGTGAAGATCAACGACAAGCACTTTGAGGTGATCATTCGCCAGATGTTGCGCAAGGTGCTGGTGGCCGATCCGGGTGACAGCAATTATCTCCGCGGCGAACAGATCGACAAGGCACGTGCCAGCGAGGTATCGGAGCAGCTTGAAGCGCAGGGCAAGCGGCCGATTATCATCGAGCCCATACTGCTTGGCATCACCAAGGCGTCGCTGGCAACGGAGTCGTTCATTTCCGCGGCTTCTTTCCAGGAAACGACTCGCGTGCTGACGGAAGCGGCGGTTCGTGGATTGCGGGACGATCTCCGGGGTCTCAAGGAGAATGTCATCGTCGGGCGCCTGATTCCGGCCGGGACCGGGTTTGCGCATCATGCCGAGCGCCGCAAAACGCGTGAACAGGATCTGGCAGAGCAGCTCAAGGAGCTTGAGATTAAGACGCAAGTTGCTGATTCTGAAGAAGAAGTGTCCACCGAGGAGCTCATCGCCGAGGTGCAGGATGAAGTGGCGGCAGCTGCAGCGGTAGACAGTGAAACCGGCACCGGGAGCGGAGAAACAACGCCGACTGTGTGAGTAAGCCCAATGCTAACAATGACGGGGCCTGCGGTCCCCGGATGGTTGGCTGACTGGTCGCTTGACACCCCCTAGGCAGCGTCAATACAATGCCCGCCCTTAACCCGGGGACCCGACAAATACGGGTTCTACAATTTAGGGATGAGACTTAAACGTAGCCTTTTGGTTTCAATGGCTTAACGCTAAAGTCCGTCAACCCGCAGGCTGGATCAGGAATGGTTCGGTTTTCGGCGCGCGCGTAATTCCGCGCGCTGTTTTTTTTTGCAGAGTCATTAACCAAGAGAAGGCCCATGGCCACGACAAACCAGTTAGTACGGAAGCCTCGCTCGCTGAATCCGGCAAAAAGCACGGTCCCGGCGCTCGAGGGCAGCCCGCAGAAGCGAGGCGTGTGTACGCGGGTCTATACGACGACTCCGAAAAAGCCGAACTCGGCGATGCGGAAAGTTGCGCGTGTTCGGCTGACCAATGGTTTTGAGGTCACCAGCTATATCGGTGGCGAAGGCCATAACTTGCAGGAACACTCGGTTGTGCTGATTCGTGGCGGTCGCGTCAAGGACCTGCCGGGTGTTCGCTATCACACGGTTCGCGGTACGCTGGATTGCGCGGGTGTCAGCGACCGCAGGCAAGGCCGGTCCAAGTATGGAACTAAGCGTCCAAAATCATAATTCGCGGGACCTGAATCCCGCCAAAAGAGACCAACGATGTCACGCAGAACACAAGCTCCCAAACGCGTTATCCTCCCGGATCCCAAGTACGGCAGCGAATTGCTTGCGAAATTCATGAACATGATCATGAATGACGGCAAGAAGTCGGTGGCCGAGCGAATCATTTATGGCGCGCTCGATCGGATATCCGAGAAAGAAGCGCACGCCGATGAAAAGGCGCTGGAACTGCTTGAGCAGGCACTGGAAAACGTCAAGCCTGTGGTAGAGGTCAAGTCCCGCCGTGTTGGTGGCGCGACCTACCAGGTGCCGATCGAAGTCCGGACTTCACGTCGTCAGACTCTCGCGATGCGCTGGATAATCGACGCAGCCAGAAGCCGCAGTGAAAAATCAATGGCGTACCGTCTGGCCCATGAATTAATGGATGCGGCTGCAAATCGTGGTTCGGCGGTCAAGAAAAAGGAAGACACGCACCGCATGGCCGAGGCGAACAAGGCATTTTCGCATTATCGCTGGTAAGGCCCCAGACAATCTTAATATCTTAAGGAAGATCCCCGTGGCACGCGCAACCCCCATCGAACGCTATCGCAATATCGGCATCATGGCGCACATTGATGCTGGTAAAACGACGACGACTGAACGCGTTCTTTTCTATACAGGTGTATCGCACAAGATGGGCGAGGTGCACGATGGCGCGGCTGTTATGGACTGGATGGAGCAGGAGCAGGAGCGCGGTATCACGATTACCTCTGCTGCAACCACCTGTTTCTGGAGTGGCATGGATAATCATTTTGCTGAGCATCGAATCAATATCATCGATACGCCGGGACACGTTGACTTCACGATTGAAGTTGAGCGCAGCTTGCGCGTGCTTGACGGTGCTATCACCGTATTGTGTTCTGTGGGCGGTGTCGAACCGCAGACGGAAACAGTCTGGCGGCAGGGCAACAAATACAACGTGCCGCGCATGATTTTCGTCAACAAGATGGATCGCGCAGGCGCGGACTATCTGCGAGTGGTTGCACAGGTTAAAGAGCGACTCGGCACTAACCCCGTGCCGATCCAGCTGCCAATCGGCGCGGAAGAAAAATTTCAAGGTGTGATCGACCTCGTTCGCATGAAGGCCATCTACTGGAATGAAGAAGACTTGGGGGTGACTTTCGAGTTGCGCGAGATCCCTGCAGATTTACTTGCCGAAGCAAAAACGTGGCGTGAGAAAATGATCGAAGCTGCAGCAGAGGCGGACGAAGAATTGCTTGAGAAATATCTCGAGGACGGCGAGTTGTCGGAGGACGACATTCGCAGGGGGCTTCGCTCACGTACGGTGACCGGTGACGTTGTCGTCACGTTGTGTGGATCCGCATTCAAGAACAAGGGTGTACAGGCGATGCTGGACGCCGTTATCGATTTCATGCCATCGCCGATCGATGTACCGGCGATCAAAGGCATCCTCGAAGACAATACTGAAGGTGAGCGACTGGCGAGTGACGACCAGCCGTTCGCAGCACTCGCGTTCAAGATTGCAACGGATCCGTTTGTTGGCAACCTGACTTTCTTCCGTGTGTATTCGGGTGTCCTGAACTCGGGAGACACGATTTATAACCCGGTCAAAGGCAAGCGCGAGCGCATCGGCCGTATTCTGCAAATGCATGCCAATGATCGCAAGGAGATCAAGGTAGTGCATGCGGGCGATATCGCCGCGGCTGTAGGCCTGAAAGATGTCACGACGGGGGACACCCTGTCTGATGTAAAGCATGTCATCACGCTCGAGCGGATGGAGTTTCCGGAGCCGGTTATTGCGGTTGCGGTTGAGCCGAAGACCAAGGCCGACCAAGAGAGGATGGGTGTCGCGCTGCAGAAGCTGGCGAAGGAAGATCCGTCATTCCATGTGGCGACTGATGAGGAGTCCGGCCAGACTATTATCTCCGGCATGGGCGAGCTTCATCTCGACATTATCGTCGACCGCATGCGACGCGAGTTCAAGGTTGAGGCGAACATCGGCAAGCCACAAGTAGCCTATCGCGAGACCATTCGCAAGGTAGTCGAGCAGGAAGGCAGATTTGTCAGGCAGTCGGGTGGGCGCGGTCAGTATGGTCATGTGTACATCAAAATTGAACCGCAGAAGGCTGGTACCGGCTACGAATTCGTCAATGCCGTCGTTGGTGGCGTCGTACCGAAAGAATACATCGGCGCCGTCAACAAGGGCGTCAAGGAACAGATGGAAAATGGTGTAATTGCCGGTTACCCGGTGGTCGACGTCAAGGTGACGCTGTACGACGGTTCCTACCATGATGTCGATTCCAGCGAAATGGCGTTTAAGATTGCCGGATCGATCGCGTTCAGGGACGGCGCGCTGAAGGCGAATCCGGTGTTGCTCGAGCCGATTATGAAGGTTGAGGTGGTTACGCCTGATGACTACATGGGTGACGTCATGGGTGATCTGAATCGCCGGCGCGGTTTACCGCAAGGCATGGACGACTCACCATCGGGTAAAGTTATCCGCGCCGAGGTGCCGCTGGCCGAAATGTTCGGTTATGCGACTGACCTGCGCTCGATGAGCCAGGGTCGTGCGACGTATTCAATGGAATTCGAAAAGTACAGTGAAGTGCCGCAAAACGTGGCCGATAGTGTATTGAGGAAGGCGTCGTAGGACCGCTAAATTGGTGAGTTTGTATTTGCAATGATTTTTGGAGATTTGGAAGTAGGATCAGCTCATGGGTAAAGAAAAATTTAAAAGAACGAAGCCGCATGTAAACGTAGGCACGATTGGTCACGTAGACCATGGCAAGACGACGCTGACGGCTGCGCTGACCAAGGTGATGGCGGAGAAGTTTGGCGGTGAGGTTAAAAGCTACGATCAGATTGATAATGCGCCGGAGGAGCGGGCGCGCGGCATCACGATTGCGACTGCGCACGTTGAGTACGAGAGTGCGAACCGTCACTACGCGCACGTGGATTGTCCGGGTCATGCTGACTATGTGAAGAACATGATCACGGGTGCGGCGCAGATGGATGGTGCGATCCTGGTGGTGAGTGCGGCCGATGGCCCGATGCCACAGACGCGTGAGCATATCCTGCTGGCGCGCCAGGTAGGGGTTCCGTACATCGTGGTTTACCTGAACAAGGCGGACCAGGTTGATGACGATGAGCTGCTGGAGCTGGTTGAGATGGAGGTACGCGATCTGCTGTCGACCTACGAATTTCCGGGTGATGACACGCCGATTATCACGGGCTCTGCACTGAAGGCCTTTGAGGGTGATACCTCGGACATTGGCGTTCCCTCTATCGAGAGGCTGATTGACGAGATGGACTCCTACATTCCGGTGCCTGATCGTTTGATAGACGGCGATTTTTTGATGCCGGTCGAGGATGTGTTCTCGATCTCCGGTCGTGGCACGGTGGTCACCGGGCGTATTGAGCGTGGCATCGTGAAGGTGGGCGACGAGATCGAGATCGTGGGTATCAAGGATACCGAGAAGTCGGTGTGCACTGGTGTCGAGATGTTCCGCAAGCTGCTTGACGAGGGCCTGGCAGGCGACAATGTTGGCGTACTGCTTCGCGGCACCAAGCGTGAGGAGGTTGAGCGCGGCCAGGTACTGGCGAAGCCGGGCTCGATAACGCCGCACACGAAGTTCGAGGCTGAGGTATATATCCTGACCAAGGAAGAGGGTGGCCGTCATACGCCGTTCTTCAAGGGCTACCGCCCGCAGTTTTACTTCCGCACCACGGATGTCACGGGTGCGGTTGAGTTACCCGAGGGCACCGAGATGGTGATGCCGGGAGATAACGTGCAGATGGTGGTAGACCTGATTGCACCGATCGCGATGGAAGATGGTTTGCGGTTTGCAATCCGTGAGGGTGGCAGGACCGTGGGTGCGGGCGTGGTGGCGAAGATCATTGAATGACAAATAGAGGCATTGATAATACGAATGCTGTAGGAGCTCGCCCCGGCGAGCGAATGTGGGATGTAGGAGCGGCGTCTCGCCGCGAAATTGGAAGGAAGGAGCGGCTTTAGCCGGGAATGAGACAAATATGGCAACTAACCAAAACATAAGAATTCGACTAAAAGCCTTTGATCATCGCCTGATCGATAAGTCGGCACGCGAGATCGTGGAAACCGCGAAGCGTACCGGTGCCACGGTCAAGGGCCCGATTCCATTGCCCATGAAGATGGAGCGATTCACGATCCTGATCTCGCCGCATGTCAATAAGGACGCCCGGGACCAGTACGAAATCCGCACTCACAAGCGACTGATGGATATCGTCGATCCGACCGATAAGACGGTGGACGCTCTGATGAAGCTGGAGTTGCCGGCGGGCGTCGACGTCCAGATCAAGTTGAACTGATCGGTGCTGTAACGGCCGTAGCGGGCTGCGCCGCTAAGCACCACAGATTCAGGGGAAAAGCCCTGAAACAAACCAAAAATGGCTTGTTTCAGGGCTTTTCCCAAGTATAATGGCGGGTTCGACGGACTTGGCCGGGCCGGGAGTCGGCCAGGTTCGAAAACAGCGTCACATAGCCTAGCTCTGTGGCGCTTAAAGTTAGGTCGCCAGGAAACCGAAGGCGTACTCGGCAAATCCCGGACAACCGGTAATTTACCGGATTTGGGGTCAGCTCCTCAAGCCAGGAACATGAATGAGTGTTCCTGTCGATGGCTGGCCCTTTCGCGTGCCTAAGATATACGCAAAGGCATCGTAGGAGCTCGCCCCAGTTAGCGATAGCGTTGCCGGGAACAGCGAGAAGGCATCGTAGGAGCGGCTTTTTGTACATGCATGTACGCATGTCGCGGAGGACAGGACGTCCGAAAGCGACCCAGCCGCGAATTGAATGAAGACGGCATCGGCCAATCGAAGTCGGTACGAGGTTTGAAAGATGGCAATGGGTCTTGTTGGCCGTAAGTGTGGCATGACACGTGTCTTCACGGAAGACGGGGTATCCATCCCGGTCACCGTGATTGAGGCGAAGCCAAACCGGATTACACAGGTTAAGACCGTGGAAAAAGACGGCTATCGTGCGTTGCAGGTTTCTGCAGGCAATCGAAAAGCGTCCCGCGTGTCCAGGCCTGAAGCCGGCCACTTTGCTGCGGCAAAGGTTGAAGCCGGCGATCTCATGACTGAGTTTCGCCTTGACGATAATGAACAGCCTGAGGAAGGGGAATTTGTACCTGGCATGGAGATCACAGTCGATCTCTTCGCTGAAGGTCAAAAGGTAGATGTCATTGGTACGACCATCGGTAAGGGTTTTGCCGGCGTCATCAAGCGCCACAAATTTGCCATGCAGGACGCTACTCATGGTAACTCGCTCGCGCATCGCGCACCGGGTTCCATTGGTCAGAACCAGACCCCGGGTCGCGTTTTCAAAGGCAAGAAAATGTCCGGCCACATGGGTAACGTTCGTCGTACGGCACAGAACCTCGAAGTGATCCGCGTTGATACAGAACGAAATTTGTTGCTGATCAGGGGCGCAGTCCCGGGTCACAGCGGCGGTCAGGTTGTGGTCCGGCCTGCCGTTAAAGCGAGAAATGCATCATGAAGCTGAAGATGCAGGGTAGCGGTACCGTCGATGTCGCAGAGAGCGCCTTCGGCGCAGAATTTAATGCAGCCCTGGTGCACCAGGTCGTTACCGCATATCTTGCAGGTAGCCGCGCCGGAACCAAGGCTCAAAAAAACCGCTCACAGGCATCTGGTGGTGGCGCCAAACCATGGCGACAGAAAGGCACGGGTCGCGCGCGTGCCGGCACCATTCGCAGCCCGATCTGGGTTGGTGGTGGCCGCACATTTGCAGCGAGGCCGCGTGACTACAGTCAGAAGGTCAACAAGAAAATGTATCGCGCAGCGTTGCGGTCCGTTTTCTCCGAACTCGTTCGGCAGGATCGCCTGGTTATCACGGATTCCATCACGATGAAGGCGCCGAAGACAAAAGAACTGGCGAAAAAGCTCAAGAAGCTGAATCTCGACAATGTGTTGATCGTCAACGAGGCGTTTGACGAAAAGGTATATCTGTCAGCACGTAATTTGCCGGATGTCGGTATCTGCGATGCTGCTGCAATTGATCCGGTGGTGCTGATGCGCTTCGAAAAAGTACTGATAACGTTGCCGGCGCTGAAGCTGATCGAGGAGCGCTTGTCATGAGCGCGACAGCACATCAGGAACGGCTGATGACGGTTTTGCAGGGACCGCACGTGTCAGAAAAAAGTCATTTGGCCGCGGACCGCAACCAGGTCGTTTTCAAAGTTCGTCCGGATGCCAACAAATCCGAGATCAAGCAGGCGGTTGAGCTTTTATTCGAGGTGTCGGTCACGGGTGTAACCGTCATGAACTATGTGGGCAAAATCAAGCGTCACGGTGCGAGTTCAGGTCGTCGTGCGGCCTGGAAGAAAGCTTATGTGCGGCTTGCGGAAGGCAGTCATATCGACTTCCTCGAGGCTGACTAGGGCAGACGGAAAAGACGATGTCATTGCATAAATCAAAACCGACCTCCGCCGGACGCAGGTTTCAGGTAGCGGTCAAGACCGACGGATTGCACAAAGGCAAACCGTACGGCCCGCTGCTGGACAAAAAAACCAGGACGGGCGGGCGCAACAACAATGGCCGTATCACGGTTCGTCATCAGGGTGGCGGTCACAAGCAGCGGTACCGGATTATCGATTTCAAGCGCGACAAGGACGGCATACCGGGCGTTGTAGAGCGTCTCGAGTATGACCCGAATCGCAGCGCGCATATCGCACTGGTCAAATACGCTGACGGTGAACGCCGCTACATCCTGGCGCCGAAAGGAATTCGCGAGGGCGCGCCGATCATCAGTGGTGAAGACGTGCCGATCGAGCGGGGTAATGCGTTACCACTTCGGAGTATCCCGGTGGGAACACAGATACACAATATTGAGATGAAATCAGGTAAGGGCGGTCAGTTGATTCGCTCAGCTGGCGCTTCCGCACAACTTGCCGCGCGTGAGGGGATGTACGCGACCATTCGCTTGCGCTCCGGCGAGATTCGCAAGATTCACGTCGACTGCCGCGCCACGATCGGCGAAGTCGGCCATGGCGAACACAACCTGCGCAAGCTCGGCAAAGCCGGTGCGAAACGCTGGCGAGGAGTGCGACCGACCGTACGCGGTGTCGCAATGAACCCGGTTGATCACCCGCACGGCGGTGGCGAAGGCCGTACCTCGGGGGGCCGCCACCCGGTCAGCCCGTGGGGTACGCCGACCAAGGGATACAAGACGCGCTCGAACAAGCGTACGGACGGCATGATCGTTCGGCGCCGTAAGCGTAAATAGGAATTAATAGATGCCACGCAGTGTTAAAAAAGGTCCATTCGTTGATACGCATCTGGCGAACAAGGTAGCCGCCGCGACAAAAACGAATGACAGGCGACCGATTAAAACCTGGTCGCGTCGTTCGATGGTTCTGCCGGACATGGTTGGACTGACGATCGCCGTGCACAACGGACGGCAGCACGTGCCGGTTCTGATTTCAGAAAACATGGTAGGCCACAAGCTGGGCGAGTTTGCCGTTACACGTACCTTCAGGGGTCACTCCGGTGACCGCAAAACCAAGTAGGTCGAAGGAGTAAATAATGCAGGTTGCAGCAACACTTCGGTACGCACGGATTTCGCCGCAGAAATGCCGGTTGGTGGCTGACGCCATTCGCGGCAAGAATGTGGATGAGGCGCTGAAGACACTTGCTTTTACGCCGAGGAAGAGTGCGCGCATCGTCAAGAAAGTGCTCGAGTCGGCAATTGCCAACGCAGAGCACAACCACGGTGCCGATATCGATGAATTGAAGGTTTCAACAATTGAAGTGAATGAGGCGCCGACGTTCCGGCGTTTCCGGGCACGGGCCAAAGGGCGTGGCACTCGCATTATCAAACGCAACAGCCACATCACCATTCGGGTGGGAGACGAATAATGGTTGTGGAGCTGAAAGTAATACCAGTTATTCGACTGGGCAACGAGTAGATAGTATGGGTCAAAAAGTACATCCAATAGGAATTCGTCTGGGGATCGTTAAGGATTGGTCGTCCAAGTGGTACGCCGATTCACACACGTTTCCGGAGTACGTGGTACTTGACTATAAGGTGCGCGAGTTCATCAAGAAAAAACTCAAGGACGCATCGGTCAGCCGTATACACATTGAACGGCCGGCGAAGAAAGCCAACATCACGATTTACACTGCACGACCAGGAATCGTAATTGGCAAGAAGGGCGAAGATATTGAAAAACTCCGCTCCGAAGTCTCGAAGATTATTGAAATGCCCATTAACGACGTACGCATCAATATCGCCGAGGTCCGGAAGCCCGAGCTGGACGCACAGCTCGTTGCCGAGGGCATTGCGCAACAGCTTGAGCGCCGTGTGATGTTTCGCCGGGCGATGAAGCGTGCCGTTACGAACACGATGCGCGTGGGTGCCGAGGGCATCAAGGTCAAGGTTGGCGGGAGGCTGAACGGTGCGGAAATCGCGCGTTCGGAGTGGTATCACGAAGGCCGGGTACCATTGCACACGTTCCGCGCGGACATTGACTACGGACTTGCGGAGGCGCATACGACCTATGGCGTTATCGGCGTCAAGGTGTGGATCTTCAAGGGCGAAATCTTTGACAAGCCCAACCTGGAATCTGCCGACGAGAAAGAAAAGGCAGCCGGCGGCGCGCGTTAAGGACTAGCGAACATGTTACAGCCAAAACGAACCAAGTTTCGCAAACAGATGAAGGGACGTAATCGTGGCCTTGCGATTCGCGGTAGCACGGTGGCCTTCGGTGAGTTCGGATTGAAAGCGACGGAACGTGGTCGCCTGACGGCACGCCAGATTGAGGCAGCCCGTCGTGCGATGACCCGTCACATAAAACGTAGCGGCAAGATCTGGATTCGCGTGTTTCCGGATAAACCGATTACGAAAAAGCCCCTCGAAGTTCGACAGGGCAAGGGCAAGGGTAACGTTGAGTACTGGGTCTGCCAGATTCAGCCGGGGCGTGTCCTGTATGAGATGGAAGGTGTGTCAGAAAATGTCGCGCGTGAAGCGTTTCGCCTGGCCGCGGCCAAGCTGCCTTTCCAGACCACTTTTGTAGCGCGGCAGGTGATGCGATGAATGCCGATGACCTGAGAGCAATGTCGCAGGATGACCTGAACAAGGAACTTTTGAGCCTGCGGCGCGAGCAGTTCAATCTCCGCATGCAGCGAGGTACAGGGCAGATGGCTCGGCCGCATGAGTACAGACGGGTGAAGAAGGGCATTGCACGAGTGAAGACCATTATGGGCGAGCTTAAGCAAACGAGTACAAGCGAATGAACGAAGACGCAAAGCAAGTGGTGGCAAGAGGCCGGCGTACAGTTACCGGCCGTGTCATCAGCGACAAGATGGACAAAACGGTTTCCGTTTCCATCGAGAGGCTGATTAAGCATCCCGCGTACGGCAAATATATACGTCGAACGACCAAGGTGCTTGCACACGATGAGAGCAACGAGTGTAAAGCTGGTGACAAGGTAACGATCAGTGAGTGCAGGCCCATGTCCAAGAATAAGGCGTGGCAGGTTGTAAATATTGTTGAGCGTGCGCCCGGCCAGTAAGGGCAAGCGCCAAGAGTATTGATGAAGAGTTTGAGTAGCGGGTTAGAGCCATGATTCAGATGCAGACAGTTCTAGACGTGGCTGACAATTCGGGCGCAAGGCGCATTATGTGCATCAAAGTGCTTGGTGGCTCGAAGCGGCGCTATGCCGGGGTCGGTGATGTCATCAAGGTCACCGTGAAGGATGCGATTCCTCGCGGGAAAGTGAAGAAAGGCGAGATTTATAACGCTGTTGTTGTACGAACCCGTAAAGGTGTGCGGCGCAAAGACGGATCGCTGATCCGCTTTGACGGTAACGCTGCAGTGCTGTTGAACGCACGTCTCGAACCCATCGGCACTCGTATTTTTGGCCCGGTTACGCGTGAACTCAGAACGAGCCGGTTTATGAAGATAATTTCGCTCGCACCGGAAGTATTGTAGGAGCCCGCCACGGCGAGCGATAACGGATTCTGAACAAATGAACAAGATCAGAAAAGGCGACGAAGTCGTAGTGATAACCGGCAAGGACAAAGGCCGTCGTGGCACCGTCCTGCGGGTATTCGACGATGAGCGCGTGCTGATTGAGGGTGTCAACATCGCAAAGAAACATCAGAAGCCGAATCCGAACATGGGCGTTCAGGGCGGCATCATCGATCGCGAAATGCCGTTGGATATCTCAAACGTCCTGGTTTTTGACTCTAAATCGAAAAAGGGTGATCGCGTAGGAATTCGCGTTAATGATGATGGTACGAAAGAACGAATTTTCCGCTCATCCGGCGAAACAGTAGATATATAGGACAAAAGAATTGAAAAGGCATCGTAAGAGCTCGCCTGTAGGAGCTCGCCTGTAGGAGCTCGCTCCAGCGAGCGATTACGATGGCAAATTAGCAAGGTTTAGAAATGTCACGACTGCAAGAGCAATACAACAACGAATTGCGTGGCCAGATCATGCAAAAGCTGGGTCTGAAAAACACGATGGAAGTGCCGCGCATCACGAAGATTACGCTGAATATGGGCGTAGGTGAGGCTGTGACTGACAAGAAAGTACTCGACAAGGCGATGGCCGATCTGGAGAAAATCGCTGGTCAGAAACCGAAAATCACACGGGCTCGCAAATCCATTGCGACGTTCAAGATTCGTGATGACTACAAGATCGGTTGCATGGTCACGCTGCGTCGTGAGCGTATGTACGAGTTCCTCGACCGTCTTGTCAATATCGCGATACCGCGTGTGCGCGACTTTCGTGGGCTGAACCCGAAGGCGTTTGACAGGCAAGGAAATTACAGCATTGGCGTTTCCGAGCAGATCATCTTCCCGGAAATTGAATATGACCAGATTGATGCAATTCGTGGAATGGATATCACCATAACGACCACGGCTCGTAATCCTGAGGAAGGACATGCGCTTCTTGAGGCGTTCAACTTCCCCTTCAAAAAGCAAGACCGGGCATCGTAGGAGCGGTTTTTTGTATAGGACGTACTTATGTCGCGGAGGACATGGATGTCCGAGAGTAACGAAGCCGCGATAGCGGAGACAGGACAAAAGTATGGCAAAGAAGTCGATGATTGAGCGCGAACTGAAGCGGGCAAAACTCGTTAAGCGTTATGCCGCAAAGCGTAACGCACTGAAGGATGTCATTCGCAACGTGAATTCATCTGATGAAGACAGGCTGTCAGCGCAGGCAAAGCTGAATGCGTTGCCACGTGATTCCAGTCCATCGAGGAAGCGTAACCGGTGTGCGATTACAGGTCGCCCGCATGGTTTTTACCGTAAATTCGGCCTCGGCCGCAACAAGCTCAGGGAAGCCGCGATGAAAGGCGAGATTCCAGGGCTCACGAAGGCCAGCTGGTAGGTAGCAGGCGGAGCAGAATTATGAGTATGAGCGATCCGATTTCCGACATGCTGACACGAATTCGTAATGGCCAGAAGGCGCGGAAAGTCAGAGTTTCCATGCCGGCATCGACTGTGAAGGTCGCCGTCGCCAATGTCCTGAAAGACGAAGGCTACATTACGGGCTTCGAAACATCAGGCGAGGGTGCAGGGAAAACACTCAGTGTCGAATTGAAATATTTCGAGGGGACACCGGTAATTGAAAAAGTACAGCGTGTCAGCAAGCCGGGCTTACGTGTTTATCGCGGCAAGGATGATTTGCCGAAAGTGCTGGGCGGCCTCGGTATTGCCATCGTCTCGACATCTGCAGGCGTCATGAGCGATCGCCAGGCACGTAAGCAGGGTATTGGTGGTGAGGTTATCTGCGTCGTTTCCTAACGACGGATAGTCACCGGGAATCGACGAGTCACGATTATGTCCAGAGTTGCTAAAGTACCAGTTGAAATGCCAAAGGGTGTCGAGTTCAAGCAGTCAGGTACGGTTATTTCCGTAACAGGCGGTAACGGTACGCTGTCAATGGAGCTGAACTCGGAAGTCGAGCTGGCCCAGGACGGCAATACGATCATGGTGAAGCCGAGATCGGGTTCACGATTTTCGACAGCAATTGCCGGTACAACCCGGGCATTGCTGGCCAACATGGTTGAAGGCGTTACCAGGGGATTTGAGAAAAAGCTCGAACTTAAAGGCATTGGATATCGCGCAATAATCGAAGGCAAGAAACTAAATCTGACACTCGGATTTTCACACCCGGTGGTGTTCGAGATACCCGAGGACGTTACGGTTGAGACCCCGAGTCAAACCGAAGTCACCGTCAAAGGTAACGATAAACAGAAGGTTGGCCAGGTGGCCGCCGAAATTCGCCGCTTTCGTCCGCCGGAGCCATACAAGGGCAAAGGTATCCGCTATGCCGATGAACGCGTAGTGATCAAGGAAGCCAAGAAGAAGTAGCAGGTTCGACTATGAGACTCAACAAGAAACAAAGTCGTTTGCGCCGCGCAAAAAAAGCACGCGCAAAAATCGCAGAGTTAGCGGTGAATCGACTGAGTATTCATCGCACACCGCGTCATATCTATGCGCAGATCATTGCGCCTGATGGCGGCACCGTGCTGGCCGCTGCCTCAACCCTGGAAAAAGACGTCAGGAAGGGCATGAAGAGCAGTGGCAACGTTGCCGCGGCAGCCATCGTCGGTGCCCGCATTGCTGAAAAAGCAAAATCTGCCGGTATCGATACGGTTGCATTCGATCGTTCGGGTTTTCGTTATCACGGTCGCGTAAGAGCACTGGCTGATGCTGCCCGCGAGGCGGGATTGAAATTTTAAACAGAGGATTGAGAGCAGGCGCACGGCGCCGGCCGGACCAAAATTATGGCAAGAGTTGATCAATCACAAAGCAATGACGACTTCATTGAGAAACTGGTCGCCGTCAATCGTGTCGCAAAAGTTGTCAAAGGCGGACGCCAGTTCGGTTTTACAGCATTGACAGTGGTTGGTGACGGTAACGGACAGGTTGGTTTCGGTTACGGCAAAGCGCGCGAAGTGCCGATAGCTATACAGAAAGCGATGCAGGCCGCCCGCAAGAATATGATCAGCATTAATCTTACTAACGAAACGTTGCATTACGCCACGAAAGGCCACCACGGTGCTACCCACGTGTATATGCAACCAGCCTCTGAAGGTACCGGTGTAATCGCTGGTGGCGCAATGCGCGCCGTATTTGAGTGCGCTGGTGTTCGCAACGTACTGGCGAAGAGTTACGGCTCGCGCAACTCGATTAACGTCGTGCGTGCAACCATTGGTGCGCTGCAAAATATTCACTCACCACGGCAGATCGCTGCCAAGCGTGGCAAGAAGATCAAGGAAATTTTGGCCTGAGAATTTGCAGGCATTGGAAATGCAAGAGATTTGAATGATGGCGAAGCCCAAACAGCTAAAAGTGACGCTCACAAAAAGCCGGCATGGCCGGCTCAAAAGCCACAAAGCATGTGTAGCCGGACTCGGCCTGCGCAAGATTCGTCAGAGCGTGACGGTTCCTGACACACCGGAGAACCGCGGCATGATTAACAAGGTTTCGTATCTCGTATCGGTAGAGGAAGTCTGAAATGCGTCTCAACGAACTATCGCCCGGTAATGGCGCGAAAAAAGAGGGTAAGCGGTTCGGGCGTGGGCATTCGGCCGGCCAGGGAAAGACCTGCGGTCGTGGACAGAAGGGCCAGCACTCAAGATCGGGCGGCTACCACAAAGTCGGCTTCGAAGGTGGCCAGATGCCGTTGCAGCGACGTCTGCCGAAGGTCGGTTTCAACTCGCGCATGGCTCGCTACTCTGCGGAGCTTCGATTGCACGAACTGGAGCTGCCCGGAGACGACGTCATCGACATCGAGAGCTTGAAGAAAGCTGATTTGGTACCTGCTCAAACGGTCAAAGTGAAGGTCATCAAGTCAGGCGAGATCAACAAGGCGGTCAAGATCAAGGGTCTTGCCGTGACCAAGGGTGCGCGGGCTGCCATTGAAGCGGCTGGCGGCAGCATCGAGTAATTGATAGGAAGAACGGTTAGGAATCGTAGGAGCCCGCTCCAGCGGGCGAATATGGAATGTAGGAGCCCTTCCTGAACGGACGAAAGCAGATTTTGAGAGATAAGTAAGTGGCAAAACGGTCAACAATGAATCCGGCGGATGCTGCCAAATCAGGTAGCAAATTCGGCGAGCTGAAAACGCGCATCCTGTTCCTGGTGGGAGCATTGATCGTGTTTCGTGCTGGCACGTATATTCCTGTGCCCGGCGTAGATCCGGGTGCGCTGGCTTTGTTCTTCGATCAACAGGCTGGCAATATGCTGGCGCTGTTCAACCTGTTTTCGGGCGGCGCATTGTCGCGCTTCGGGATTTTTGCGCTCGGCATCATGCCGTACATTTCGTCGTCAATCATCATGCAGATGGCAAGCATGATCGTGCCGACCCTGCAGGCGATAAGGAAAGAGGGCGAATCGGGTCGCCGGAAAATTACGCAATACACACGCTACGGCACGGTCGCGCTGTCGGCGTTCCAGTCAGTTGCAGCAGCATCGTGGTTGCAGAGCCAACCGGGTGTAGTCGTCAACCCGGGACCGGCATTCCTGGTCACGGCATGCATAACGCTCGTAACCGGCACGATGTTCCTGATGTGGCTTGGTGAGCAGATCACCGAGCGAGGCATCGGTAATGGTATCTCGATGATCATCCTGGCCGGCATCGTCGCAGGCTTGCCGGCAGGTGTTGCCGGTACTGCGGAACTGGTCCGCACTGGCGAGATGTCGCCTGCAACAGCAATCTTGTTGTTGCTGGGGACCATCGTTGCGATAACATTCGTGGTTTATATGGAGCGGGCGCAGCGCCGCATTACGGTAAACTACGCGAGAAGGCAGCAAGGGCGAAAAATGTATGCGGCACAAAGTACGCATCTGCCGTTCAAGATCAATATGTCGGGCGTAATACCTCCGATTTTCGCTTCGAGCATCCTGATGTTTCCGGCAACGATTGCGCAGTTCTTCGGGCAGTCAGCTAATCCGAGTGCGGTGCAGAGCGCATTGCAGACCATTGGCGCCAATCTCGGACCAGGGCAGCCAATTTACGTCATCCTGTACGGAGCGATGATCATCTTCTTCTGCTTCTTCTATACGGCGTTGGTTTTTAACTCTAAAGATACAGCTGACAATCTGAAGCGCTCGGGTGCTTTTGTTCCGGGAATCCGGCCCGGCGCGCAGACCGCTGAGTACATCGACCGCGTACTAACACGGCTGACATTCTGGGGCGCGCTTTATATCGCCGGTGTTTGCCTTTTGCCGGAAATATTCCGCATGTTCTACCCGAGTTTACCGTTCAATTTCGGCGGCACCTCATTGTTGATACTTGTCGTCGTATCGATGGACTTCATGTCGCAAATGCAGGCGCATACAATGAGCCGTCAGTATGAGGGCATGATGCAGAAGGCCAATCTGCGCAACTATGGACGCAGTGGTACCGTACGGTAGAAAAGTTGAATTTAACTTGTGTAATGACGTTGACATGCAAGGCTGTTGATTCGTCAGAAATTTTTGGAGAATGCTCATGAAAGTCAGAGCTTCAGTTAGAAAAATGTGCAGAAACTGCAAGATAATTCGGCGCAAAGGCGTTGTTCGGGTGATTTGTACTGACAAACGCCATAAGCAGCGGCAGGGCTAAGAAAACTAGGCAAGGTGTAAAAGTGGCTCGCATAGCAGGCATAAACATTCCATTGAACAAGCACATCGTGATTGGGCTGACGTCTATCTTTGGCATTGGCACCTCGCGAGCGAGGCAGATCTGTACTGCGGCCGGCGTTAAACCGGAAATCGCAGTGAAGGATCTGGCGGAGCCCGAAGTTACCAATCTTCGAACGGCTGTCGCGAATTTCACTGTCGAGGGTGACCTCCGGCGCGAAACCTCGATGAACATCAAACGGCTGATGGATCTTGGCTGTTATCGCGGTATCCGCCACAGACGCGGACTTCCGTTACGCGGCCAACGCACGCGTACGAATGCGCGCACCCGAAAGGGCCCGCGTCGACCAATTAAACGGTAGGTGGAATGCGATCGAAACATCGCACTGTGTGTTGCGAATTGACGAATAGACATTTGTACAGGTTGGACGATACTACGATTTTTTATTTTCGCACCAACTGAGTAGTTAAACGAGGACTCGAACTTGGCAGAGCCAAAGAAGAAAAAGGTCAAAAAGCATGTAGTGGACGCTATTGCGCACATTCATGCTTCCTTCAACAACACGATCATTACCATTACCGATCGCCAGGGAAATACGCTTGCCTGGGCGACCGCCGGTGGCTGTGGTTTTCGTGGTTCACGTAAGTCAACGCCGTTTGCCGCGCAGGTAGCTTCCGAGAAAGCCGGCCGTTTGGCGCTCGACTTTGGCGTGAAGAACATAGACGTCCGTGTCCGCGGACCAGGGCCTGGCAGGGAATCTGCTGTGCGCGCACTGAATGCCCTTGGATTTCGCATTCAAAACATAGAGGACGTAACACCTATCCCTCATAACGGCTGTCGTCCGCCTAAAAAACGCCGTGTATAGAGACTAAGTTTATGGCAAGATATCTTGGACCAAAATGTAAACTGTCCCGCCGCGAAGGTACGGACCTGTTTTTGAAGAGTGGCATAAGGCCGCTTGAAACGAAGTGCAAACTGGACGTGCCGCCAGGTGGCGCAGCACAGCGACGCCCGCGCCTGTCGGACTACGGAACGCAGCTTCGTGAAAAACAGAAACTCCGCCGCATGTATGGCGTGCTTGAACGGCAGTTCCGGAATTACTACAAAAAAGCCGCCCAATTAAAAGGATCAACTGGTGAAAACCTGTTGCGACTGTTAGAAGGGCGCCTTGATAATGTTGTCTATCGCATGGGCTTTGCGTCAACGCGCGCAGAGGCGCGTCAGCTCGTCAGCCACAAAGGCATTGCGGTGAATGGCAAGTTAGTCAACATTCCTTCTCTTCAGGTGAGCGCCGGCGATGCAGTTGGTGTTCGTGAAAAAGCAAGAAAGCAACTTCGCATCCAAAGTGCTTTGGAAATTGCGACCCAGATCGGGCTGCCGGATTGGGTTGAAGTGGATGCGAAGAAGATGGCAGGCACTTTGAAATCGCTGCCGGATCGGGAAGACATCCTTCCGGATATCAATGAAAATCTCGTTGTTGAACTGTATTCGAAATAGTCAGGAGTTACACTCATGCAGGAATCTGTAGACGAATTTCTGAAACCACGTGTTGTGAAAGTTTTGCCAGTTACTGAACTTCATGCAAAGGTCACAATAGAACCATTTGAGCGCGGCTACGGCCACACGCTTGGCAATGCGTTGCGCCGCATTTTGCTTTCATCGATGCCGGGTGCTGCAATCGTGGAGGTCGAGATTGAAGGCGTTCTGCACGAGTACACCAGCATTGAGGGGGTCCAGGAAGATGTCGTCGATATCCTTCTGAACCTGAAGCAGGTCGCAGTCCGCATGCATACGCGTGATACAGCGGAACTCAGAATCTCGAAGAGAGGCCCGGGCGCTGTGACAGGCGCCGATATTCAACTCGACCACGACGTTGAGATCATGAATCCTGACATCGTTATCGCCAACCTAACCAAGGATGGCGAGTTGAACATGTTGCTGAAGGTCGAGCGTGGCCGCGGATATCGCCCGGCAACACAACGCCCGGCCTTTGAGGAGCAGACTGGTCCGATCGGCCGATTGCAACTCGATGCCTCGTTCAGCCCGGTAAACCGGGTTACTTACGACGTTGAATCTGCGCGCGTAGAGCAGCGCACAGACCTCGACAAGCTGATTATCGATATCGAAACCAACGGCACTATCGATCCGGAAGAAGCGATTCGCAGGGCTGGCAGCATACTGAAAGACCAGCTGTCTGTATTCGTCGACTTGCAGGGTAAAGAGGAAGGCTCCGGCGCCATGGCCGAGAATCAAATCGATCCGATTCTGCTGCGGCCGGTTGACGAACTCGAACTTACCGTTCGTTCCGCGAACTGCCTCAAGGCAGAAAACATCATGTACATCGGCGATCTCGTTCAGCGTACTGAGGTAGAACTTCTTAGAACTCCGAACCTTGGCAAGAAGTCACTGACTGAAATCAAGGAAGTGCTGGAAGGTCACGGTCTTGGACTCGGTATGCGTCTGGAAAACTGGCCGCCGGCCAGCTTACGCCCGGAACACGAGCTCGCCATTTAATATTCAGGATCAAAGACCATGCGTCACAGAAAATCCGGTCGCAAACTGGGCCGCAACAGCTCACATCGCAAGGCCATGTTCCGTAACATGGCGACGTCGCTGGTGCGCCACGAAACGATCAGGACCACCGTACCCAAAGCCAAGGAATTGCGCAGGGTCGTCGAACCGCTGATCACGCTCGCAAAGGTAGATGGGGTTGCAAACCGCCGTCTCGCCTTCAGTCGCCTGCGCGACAAGGAAGCGGTCGGAAAGCTGTTCAGTGATCTTGGACCGCGTTTCAAGGATCGACCCGGCGGATACCTGAGAATTCTGAAGACTGGCCCCAGACCAGGTGATGCAGCGCCCATGGCGATCGTACAACTGGTTGATGGACCGGTTGACGGCGAGGCGGAAGAATAAGCTCTCACTAACAGGAACACAGACGGCGGGCTTCATGCCCGCCCTTTATTTTGCGCGTTCAGCCGCGAAAGCTGTTTGACATAAATATCCTGCAACTCCCTGCATGGGTCCTGACGCCCATATGCCGATAAAAAAACCGCTCAAATACACGGATTCACGCGACCAGGTGCACTATAAGCTATTGAAGTTACGTTAGAAAACGATCTGTTCGCCGTGATGTGAGGGGCCTCACAGCGCTACTATCGCGATCCCACTACAGTGAGCAGAGTTTGCGCAGCTGAGGGCAAAGCGATTAGCGAAGATCAAAAATTTGCAGAGTGCGTCATTCTGGATAAAGAGACATTTGATCCGGACGCCGTATTCCTGGACGACATTGTCGATGACGAAGTCTTGCCCCGACTCAGTCTTGCTGTCGATGGGCTGACCACAGCGATCGACGGTGCCGGCGGCAATCTGGAAATGCCCTCTGAAGATACCGCCGCCAACCAGATCATCAAGCCTTCGACGACCATGCCGGTCGCAATCCTGGATCCGGAGCAGCTTGAGGTCTATGGCTGGGAATCTTCTTTATGGCGCAGGATTCGTGGCTATTTTGGATTCTGATCGCGCTCGCCTTTTGATGACGGGGCCTCGAAAGAGGTCTTTTTCATGTCTGCGCTGAAGATCAATCCGCACCGGTCAATTCGCCCGGAAAAAGGCAGGCAGGCGGATTGGGCGCAGGATTCGTGGCTATTTTGGATTCTGATCGCGCTCGCCTTTTGATGACGGGGCCTCGAAAGAGGTCTTTTTCATGTCTGCGCTGAAGATCAATCCGCACCGGTCAATTCGCCCGGAAAAAGGCAGGCAGGCGGATTGGGCGCAGGATTCGTGGCTACCTGGGTTTCTGAGGTTTGACACCAATATTGAAAACTAAGATTCCTTCATGGAGCCTTTATTTTTGAATCGCCCGCTGGGGCGGGCTTCTACACCGGAACCAATAAACCACATCGTAGGAGCCCACCCCAGCGGGCGATTTTCTTTTCACGGTAATGTCCATCGTCTAGACTGACCCAATGGACGATAACTTCAAAGACAAAACCGTCATCATCACCGGCGGATCCCTTGGAGTAGGTGCGGCGGCCGCGGCCAGGTTCGCGGATGCGGGCGCCAACCTCGTGCTCGTCGCTCGCAGCAAAAAGAACCTCGAACGCATGGCAGAAAAACTTCGGCCAAAAACCCGGGTCGAGACAATCTCGATGGATGTAACTGACACGGCTGCCTGCGTGAATCTGTTCAAGAAAGCGGCGTTCGAATTTGGCGGTATTCATATACTGGTCAACAACGCCGGATTCCATGAGCGCGGCCCTGCGGAAAATATTGCGACTGATGATCTCGGCAAGATAGTTGACGTGAATCTCAAGGCTCCAATAATCCTGAGCCGCCTGGCGATACCGTATCTCCGGAAGTCCGGTGGTGGTGTGATTATCAATGTCGGGTCACTCGCCGGAAGAACGCCGGTTCCGGGAGCCGCGACCTATTCCGCCAGCAAGGCGGGATTGCGTGCCTTCACTCTGTCGCTGGCAGAGGAACTCAGGGATGCGAAAATCAAGGTGGCTGTTGTGTCTCCAGGACCAATCGATACCGGCTTCATCATGTCGAATATCGAAAACGTTACCGATTTAACGTTTTCACAGCCGATTTGCACGGCGGACGAGGTCGCCGATGAGATCATGAAGCTCTGTCTTAACGACAAACGTGAGCGGTCCATGCCGCCGATAAGCGGGTTCTTGACAACAATAACCTACCTGTTCCCGGGCTTTGGCCGTATGATGCGCCCATTACTTGAATGTCGTGGCCGGCGTGTGAAGCGGAAGCTTATAGCGCAGAAGCGTGCGGCACAGGAGTAGGAAATACGGATTTTGACCTGGCACAAGTCGATGTCGAGACCGCTTACAATAGCCAGGACCAATTGAGGATGCCTTTACTTTCAAAAAGTTCTTCGAGGCACCTATTGCACAGGAGATAGCCAGTGGCTGACGAGCTGCAAATTATTCCGGGAATCGGGCCCAGCATGGCACGGGATCTGCGGGATCTGGGCATATTCGAGCTGACGGATCTACAGGGGCAGGATCCGGAGATGATGTACAAACGCCTGTGCCTGATGCATGGCATGCACATTGATCGTTGTGTTTTGTACGTGTTCCGCTGCGCCGTCTATTTCGCCTCGGAAGATGAGCACGACCCCGAGCTGCTCAAGTGGTGGAACTGGACGGACGAGGGCGGCAAGGTTCATTAGGCCTCGCCCGACCACCCCGACATGCCTGAAAAACTTAATGAAGAAGAGATTGTTGCAGGCCTCGGCGAACTGCCTGGCTGGTCACTCGCGAACGATAAACTCAGACGCGAATTCAAGTTCGGTAACTTCGTCGAAGCGTTCGGTTTCATGACCAGCGCGGCCATCGAATCAGAAAAAATGAATCACCATCCCGAATGGTGCAACGTCTACAACAAGGTCGTTGTCGACCTGACGACACACGACGCCGGCGGTATCACCGTGCTGGATTTCGAACTCGCCGGGAAAATGAACAACCTGGTTGAAAAATAAATCGCCCTCTGCGGCGGGCTCCTACAAAAAAATCGCAGGAGCCCGCCCCAGCCGGCGATTTAGCTCAAGCTGCAAACGCATCCCGCGTCAGATTCTCGCAGCTATCCGCCAGCACTCGCACATTGTCTTCGATGCGAATGCCGCCATACGGTCTTAACCAGTCAAGCCGTTCCTGATTGACCATTGCATGCCCTGGTGTGCCAGCAAGATTTTCCTGCAACATGTCGATTACGTACAATCCGGGCTCGATAGTCAGCACCTGATCGACTTCAAGTTGCCTGGTCAATCGCAGGAGCGGATGTCCGATAGGTGGATCGATCGTTGTTCCCAGGTCATCGCCCTGATGCCCACCGACGTCGTGCACCTGGATACCGAGCAGGTGACCCAGGCCATGTGGATAAAATGCCGACGTGACACCCGCTTCGATCAAAGCGTCGGCGCTGCCTTTTGCAACACGGATTTCTGCCAGGAGCTCCGCGATTTTACGGTGGCAGGAAACATGAAGGTCTGAAAAGTCGAGCCCGGCTTTCACCTCGGCCACGAGTTGCTGCTGCAGTTCATCGAAGCGCTCGATGAGATCTGCGAATTCCCCGGACTCTTTTGCGTAGGTGCGTGTAATGTCGCTGGCATATCCGCAAATTCCAGCACCGGCGTCAATCAGGAACGAACGTAATTTTGCAGGCTTCTCCCGCGACTGGTGCTGATAATGGAGGACGGCGCCGTTCTCGTTCAATGCAATGATGTTACCGTAGGGCAACTCGCTATCCGTATGTTTAACCGCGCGGCAGTAATCAAGGTGAATGTCGTATTCTGATTTTCCTGCCCGGAATGCATTCTCTGCAGCAGCATGCCCCTTGACTGCGCGTCGCGATGCACCGCGCATGCACTCAAGCTCGTAGGCAGTCTTTACGCCTCGCCCGTAGTGAAGCATGTTGAGCGCGCTTGACGGGTTGATGCGGTCTATGCCAAAGGCGTGCGCCGGATCGTCGATCTCGCCTATCAATATGCACTTGCTGGCATCCTCAGGTAGATGCCGGCCAACCTCTTCGTGTGTATGCACCACACGAATCTCAAACTGATCGACCCAGTATCCTTCCGGGTTTGCCGGCGGCAGATGCCAGTAGTCCTTCTCCTGGTAATAGACCAGCACCGGGATTTCCTCCGGCGTGTAGATAACATAACAATAAGGTATCTGTGTGAGCGGCAGCCAGCCGACGAAATGCGGATTGGGTTTAAAAGGATAGTCATAGTCATCCAGGAACACGGCTCGCGGTGCACCCGAAAAAATGACCGCATGGCCGGCGCCTGCCCGTTCGAGTGCCTGGTCGTGGCGGGATTTGATAGTCTGGATATGGTCCGGATAAAGCGAGCCGAGAACGGCGTCGTCGACGTACGGCGTATTGCTCATTTGGCCATCATAACCGGATTCCCGAAGTGGCGTGAATCTGGCAGGAACGCCCTGCAGCGCCGGATTGGGAGTTTCAATCCACGCGTAAACTAGGCATCATTTATGATTTTCCAGAGTGGCCCGGAGATATGTATGAATCGTGTAGCTTTGTTGGTGTTGGTGCTGGGGCTGATGGCTAGTATTACGACGGTTGCGCAGGGGTTTGACCGGGTAACGGGCGAGCCGTTCGCGTCGCGCTCCGAGGTCATCGCAATACAGGGCATGGCTGCTACCAGCCAGCCACTGGCGACCCAGGTGGCGCTCGACATCCTGAAAGCGGGCGGCAGCGCAGTGGATGCTGCAATCGCGGCAAACGCGACCCTCGGATTGATGGAACCGACCGCTTGCGGCATCGGTGGAGACCTGTTTGCGATCGTGTGGGACGCCGAGAAAGGTGAACTGACCGGCCTCAATGCCTCTGGTCGCTCGCCGGAATCGCTGACTCTCCAGCACTTCAGGGACTTAGGGCTCGAGGGCATCCCGTATCTCGGGCCGCTCACTGTCAGCGTGCCGGGCGCCGTAGACGGCTGGTATGAATTGCACGAGCGCTATGGGCGACTGCCGATGGCCGATCTGCTAGCGCCGGCGATCAGCTATGCGGAACAGGGATTCCCCGTCACCCAATTTATTGCAAACCTGTGGCAGGAAAACGTCGAGTCCCGGCAAGGGTATGCCGGTGTGAAGGAGATCTACATGCCTGGCGGTGCAGCACCGAAGACCGGCGACGTATTCAGGAATCCGAATCTTGCCAACACCTACAAGAAGATTGCCGAAGGTGGCAGGGACGCTTTTTACAAAGGTGACATCGCCAGAACAATTGACGCTTACATGGCCGAGCACGGTGGGTTCCTGACAGTCGAAGATCTCGCCAAACATACGTCGGAATGGGTGACGCCGCTGTCCATCAACTATCGGGGCTACGACGTGTACGAGCTCCCGCCTAATGGACAGGGCATAGTCGCGTTGCAAATGCTGAACATCCTCGAAGGTTACGATTTAAGGAGCATGGGCTTTGGCAGTGCACAATATTTGCACACGCTGATTGAGTCCAAGAAAGTCGCTTATGAAGATCGTGCCAAATATTATGCCGACCCGGATTTCTACAATGCGCCGATCGATATGCTGCTGTCCAGGGAATACGCTGCCGAACGCCGCCAGCTGATCTCTGACGACAAAGCTGCAAAGAGCTATCCGCCCGGAGACGCTAAACTCGAAACCGGTGACACGATTTACCTGACAGTTGCGGATAAGGACGGCAACATGATTTCGTTGATCCAGTCCAACTATGGCGACCTCGGCTCCGGCATGACACCGGAAGAGCTGGGCTTCCAGCTGCAAAACCGCGGTCAGTTGTTCAGTCTCGAAGACGGACACGCCAACATTTACGAACCCGGCAAACGGCCGTTCCACACAATCATCCCGGCGTTCGTCATGAAGGACGGCAAGCCGTGGCTCAGCTTCGGTGTGATGGGCGGCTCGATGCAGCCCCAGGCGCATGCACAGATTATCATCAACCTGATCGACTTCGATATGAACCTGCAGGAAGCAGGCGATGCGGCGCGTATGCGCCACAGCGGCTCGTCACAGCCGACCGACGAGGTAATGACCGATGGCGGCACTGTGTACCTGGAAAGCGGCATCCCGGAGAGCGTCCGCGAGGAACTGAAGGCAATGGGACACGATATCGCGACCGGGCGTATCGCATATGGCGGCTACCAGGCGATCCTCAGAAATGATGTGCAAGGTGTCTACTACGGTGCGTCCGAATCCCGCAAGGACGGACAGGCAGCCGGGTATTAAGTAATGGCTCAAGACATTTATCTCACCGGTATTACAACCACCGGCACACCCCATATTGGCAATTACGTAGGTGCTATTCGCCCAGGTATCGCGGCGAGCAAGGATCCGTCCAACAAAAACTTTTATTTTCTTGCCGACTATCATGCGCTCGCCAAGGCCGAAGACCCCGATCGCGTTCACCAGTCGTCACTGGAGATAGCCGCAGCCTGGCTGGCACTTGGACTGGACACTGACAATGCCGTCTTCTACCGGCAATCCGATATCGACGAGATCCTGCACCTGACCTGGATCCTGACCAGCGCCACGGCCAAAGGCCTGATGAACCGTGCTCACTCTTACAAGGCCGTCGTGCAGGCCAACGTAGAAAGCGGTACCAGGGACCCGGACCAGGGCATCATGATGGCGCTCTACAGCTATCCCATCCTGATGGCAGCCGATATCCTGATGTTCAAGTCGACCAAGATTCCTGTCGGTCGCGATCAGAAACAGCATGTCGAAATGACGCGCGATATCGCACAGCGATTCAATCACCGTTATGGCGACATTCTGGTGATTCCCGAAGCCGTCATCAGCGATGATACCGCGCTGCTGACCGGTCTCGATGGCCGCAAGATGAGCAAGAGCTACAACAACATCATCCCGCTGTTCGCGGACGAGAAGAAACTCCGCAAGCTCATCATGAAGATCAAGACCAACAGCCAGGAACCTGGCGAGCCAAAGGATACCGAAGGCTCGACGTTGTATGACATCTATAAGGCGTTCGCGACCCCAGACGAAGTTAAAGACATCGAAAAACGCTACGCCGACGGCATCGCCTGGGGCGAGATGAAGGAGGTGCTGTTCGAATACATCAACGAGCACTTGAAGCCGGCGCGTCAGAAATATCAGCGACTGATTGATGACCCGGCCATAATAGAACAGGAACTCTTAAAAGGCGCCGACAAGGCCAGGGAAATTTCCATCCCATACCTCGCAGAAATCCGGCACGCGGTCGGCATCCGGAAACTCGGCTGACGCGATGAGCAAGGTCAACTTGGCCGACAAGTTCAGAAAGTTTGAAGATCTCTGGTCACCCAAGCTTGTTGGCGAGTTAAACGAGAATTACATAAAGCGCAGTTCAGGCACTTGGAGGGCGCCTTAAGATTGAACTTGATTTCCAGAAACATGCAGCATGAGTCGCCTAACAAATCGCTGCACTGGCCGTCGGGCGGTTCCTGTCACACTTCGTGCACTGTTATCATCTGGGCATCACACGAAGTGCGCCAGTAACCTGGCGCCAGTGAGCTAAACCGTTAGGTGCCACGAGCAGGAAATGCGCAAAGCTGGATGTGTGATAGGAAGCATAAGCCTGATGCTGGCTGTGGTTGCGTACATACCCAGTGCCGCAGCCTTCACACCAGCGATTTTGGGATCACTCGCAGCAGCGATCGGAGCATTGGTTGCTGCCAGAATGGGTGCCCGCCGCTTGGCCGTACTTTCATTCTATTTTATTGGTGCAACGGTCGTTATTAGCCCGGTCTTTTGGAATATTGATGCGTTTGTTCGCAGCGACTATTTGATGGTCGTGCTGGCGGCCATCGGGTTAGTAGTGGCAGGTATGCTATGGCGTAATCACAGGAGAGCGCCAAGTGGCACCTAACAAATCGCTGCACTGGCCGCCCGAGGCGCATCTCTCACGGCTCTTGCAGAGTTTTCATTACATGCTTTAGCCACAGCCGCGTCAGATCTTGGTGCCAGTGAGCTAAACCATTAGGCGGCTTTCATCTTGACACGTGTAACGTAACACGTTACACTACCCACCGTGATTCGAAGCTTCAAACACAAAGGACTTGAGCGCTTATTTTTGCGTGGAACGAAAGCGGGAATTCAGACAGCGTACGCACCGAAGCTTAGACTCATAATGTCCAGACTCCACGCATCCCTGTCTCCTCAGGATATGGACCTTCCAGGCTTGTACTTGCATCAGTTGAAAGGTCGGAGTCGCGGTCCTTGGTCGGTGCGGGTAAGCGGAAATGGGCGGATTACGTTCAAATTTGACGGACCCGACGCAGTTGATGTGAATTACGAGGATTACCATTAGATATGACTAGGCAAATGCACAACCCCCCACACCCTGGTGAAGTAATTAGAGGGCTTTGCCTTGAGCCATTGGAATTGAGTGTCACTGAGGCTGCTGAGGGTCTCGGAGTCAGTAGAAAGACTTTGTCAGCGATTCTGAATGGTCACGCTGGCATTAGCCCTGAAATGGCATTGCGCCTTTCGATCGCGTTCGAGACTTCACCAGAGAGCTGGCTCAATCAGCAGACTCAGTATGACCTTTGGGCCGCGAAAAAAGCAAAAAAGAAGCTTCATGTCAAAAAGCTATGCGCCGCCTGACAAATCGCTGCACTGACCGCCGGGTGGTCGCGGTCACGCTTCGTGCATTGTTATGATGTTGGCTTCGCACGCAGTGCGCCGGTTACCTGGCGCGAGTGAGCTACACCATTAGGCAGCCGATTAATAGTGAATACTACGCACCATTGTTGGACTATCGTCGTCGCGCTAGCTCTCGCAGCGGGCGTCGTACAAGCCCAAAAAGCTGAACTGGCTCGAGGGGCTGAGCTACTCGTGCCCTTCAAACAGGACCTTCAGGAGGCGCTTCGTCTGGGGCTTGCGCAGGGTCCTGTCCAGGCGATCAGTGCTTGTCAGCTGCAAGCCCCTGAGATCGCAGAGGCCCTTTCGCTCGACGGCATGAGCCTGGGGCGCACCAGTCATCGCCTGCGCAATCCCGCCACTGCTTCTCCCGAGTGGGTCCGTCCCGTATTGGAGGATTACGTTGCCAGTTCTTCGGATCGCGCGTCACGGATCGTGGTTCTGCCAAACAAGCGGTTGGGCTATGTCGAGCCGATTCTGCTCCAACCTGTATGCCTAACTTGCCATGGGGACGTTCTGGCCCCCGACATTGAATCGCGAATCAACGAGCTCTATCCGGAAGACCGCGCTGTCGGGTTCCGGGTTGGCGATCTCCGGGGCGTATTCTGGATCGAGTTTCCTGCGGAGGAATGAGAGCGACGTATATTCGTCTGCTCGACAAATCGCCACGCTGGCTGCAGGGCGGGATTATTGCGTGTTTCGCAATCCCGGCAACACGAGCGCTAATCACTGGCGCCAGCCAACGGCGCCAGTAAGTCAGACCGTTAGGCAGTACAGATTGCACAGGTAGATCAGAGGGGTAAATTGGGCACGCTATCTCACCAGCAGGCACGGCAAACATATGATCGAATCGGTTCACTGCAAGACTCGCAGGGCTTCTACGAAAAATGCGCGGCTGAACTGGTCCTGCTGCACGGAAATTTCCAGTCCGCGGAGTCCGTTTTCGAGTTCGGCTTTGGCACTGGCCGCTTCGCATTGCGTCTATTTGAGCAGTATCTGTCCGACACGGCGCGCTACCGGGGGATGGACGTCAGCCCGAAGATGGTACAACTGGCCGAATCCCGCCTTGCCGTATTCTCACGACGGGCGGAGGTGATCCTTACCGAGGGCGGGCCTCCGGTTGATGAACCTGCCGGGTACTACGATCGCTTTGTGTCAAACTACGTGTTCGATCTGCTTTCCCATGAGGACATTCGGGCTGTGCTTCGCGAAGCCCACCGGATGCTTCGCCCGAATGGTCTGCTGTGCTTATCAGGCCTCACCAGCGGCACTGGATTTGTCTCGCGGATCGTGGCCGGCGTGGTTAGCTGGGTGCAAACTCGTTGGCCCTCCTTGGTGGGCGGCTGTCGTCCCGTCGATCTTCTACCGTTTCTCCCGGAGTCGAAATGGCAGCTGCAACACCACTCGAAGGTGGTGGCTTTTGGCGTGCCATCCGAAGTCGTTGTGGCAAAGAAGTGTTAGGGCCGCCGCCTGACAAAGTGCTGCACTGGTCGCCTGCGGTGATTGTCACGTGTCTTGCATTGCGGCAACTCAGGCCCCGCCGCTCCTTTGCCAGTGAGTTAAACTGTCAGGTGCCCGGCGAAAAAACCAGGCTATGAACGCGGTCTGCTTCATTGGCCCGTGTTTCCGCGGAAACATTATTGACCATTTGTAAAATAATCTGGCTGATTGGGACCATTCCTGGCTGCAGAAACTCCGGCAAGTGTGGCACCGTCTGTTGACAAAGGATCCCTGCGAAACTGGCCAATTCGTCGACAAACAGGTTCTGACAGGCCAGCCAGGCTGCAAGAGGGCCACAGATGCACATACAGCCAGATCTTTCATCGCGTCCACTCAAGCTCACGGTAGAGCGCACGATGCTTGCGTCCCCCGACGTGGTTTACCGGGCATGGACAGAGCAATTCGGCCAATGGTTTGCTGAACCTGGCACCCTGATGATGAAGGCAGAGGTGAACGTTCCATTTTTCTTTGAAACGCATTTCGAGGGACAGCGCCATCCGCATTACGGGAGATTTCTGCAACTGGTTCCCGACCAGCTGCTGGAGCTGACATGGGTCACCGGGAACCCGGGGACACAAGGCGCTGAAACCGTCATAAGCATTGAGCTGTCCCCACAGAACGGCGGTACACAGCTGAAGCTTACGCATGCCGGTTTACCGGACGAGGATACCAGGAACGGGCATAAAGAGGCCTGGCCCGAGGCGCTCGCTAATCTTGATCAATGCATGGTCAAAAAAGCGACCTGAACGAGTCCGCCAGATCAACTTCGGGAGACTTTCGGCATACGGTTATCTCTTGGTTCGGCAAGGATTGTGTAAGCACCGGAAACCATCAAGACACGTGCCGGAGAAAGGCGGCATCGAGTTCGAGGGTCTATTGCGGCGTTTCTCCGAGTTTCCGAATCTCAATACGGGAATTGCGTATCACGTTGCCAGCTATGGCTGGGTCGCTGGCGGCGGTCCGCAACAATGACCGCTCAGGGCCAACTTCCGGTTATTTTCCCGCAGTTACGGGACACATGCGGCAGCACCTACGTTATGCTTGTCGCTTCTGTCCGGGCAATTGTCACGTACTTCTGATTACTTATGCCAGCGATTTCAAAACCTCTCATGCCGATTGTGGCAGCTGTTTTCGTCATGCTTTTCCTGTGGATGAGCGCAGTGCCGCTGTTGTCATGGTATGAGTTCAGTGCTTATTACCAGGAACTTGCGGATGAGTCTTTCCAATGGCATCACAAAGGCATAAACAATTACAGTTTTGAATTCGAGATTCTGGATTTCAAAACCCGGCCTGTTCCGGGACCGATCAGGATTCATGTACGAGATTCTAAATTCGTTGCCGCGTATAGAATTGACAACGATGAACTTGTCGACATCATGGACCTGGCTGATGTTCCGGGCACTATCGAGTCAGCTTTCGAATTTACTACGAGACTTCTCGAGGCACACCCGTACAGGTTTGACGTCGAGTATGATGCTGTTTTGCATTATCCGGCGTCAGTTTCAGTCAGATTCAGCGACCAAAGCCGCGATCGAGCGACGTATAACATCACGTGGTTTGAGACGGTTTACGATAGTCTGTGATAACTTCCGGGACACGAACCACGGCGGCCCGAAGGTCGATTCCAAGGGGAGAGGAATGAGTAGTGCGGAAAGATTTAATCCCAAAAATTAAACAGTTGAGATAAAATGAGACATGTCCGCAGAAAATATGCCGGCACGGCCGGACGCGGCGGTCCCGTTCAGGAGCTGGAGATGCTGCCCGGTGATGGATTGATTGTGCCGAAAGGTACCTGGCACCGTGTTGATGTTCTTGAGCCGAGCCAAATTGTTTACCTGACGCCGGGACCTGGTGGAGAATATCGGCTTTCAAAATGAGATCAATAATCCTTTCTGTAATATTCAACCTCGCCGTAACGACTCTTGTCGCTGCGCAACAACAACCGAATCACATTGATCCGGCGGTAGTGTCTCCCGACATATATACGGTATTGCTGGATAACGAGCATGTTCGTGTCCTGGTGTACCGGATCCTGCCCGGCGAGAAAGAAGCATGGCACACGCATCCGCCCAAGGTGGCCTATATTATTTCCGGCGGCACGCTACGCATCACCGAGGAAGACGGAGACTCTTTCGTTGTGGAAGAAGACTCCGACAATGTTACGTGGATGAATGCGGTTGGCCGTCATTTTGGTGAGAACATCGGCACCACGCCGATTCGTATCGTACTTGTCGAAATCAGGTCGCTGGCCGATGCGCCGTTCGAGGAAATTGTCAAACGGGATTGAATTGCTTCCATGAAGGGCACCAACTTTGCTTATGCCGGACAAATTTCTCGACGCTGCAATTAAGGAGGCCCGCCAGGGACAGGATTCCGGTGGCATTCCGATCGGATCGGTATTGGTCATCGATGGCGAGATCGTGGCGCGCGGGCACAATCGCCGGCTACAACGTGGCAGTTCAATTCTACACGCGGAAATGGATTGCCTGGAGAATGCCGGGCGTCTGAGTGCGGCGGAATACCGGCGGGCAGTGCTGTATTCGACCTTGTCACCCTGCGACATGTGTAGCGGGGCGGTCCTGCTTTACAAGATTCCAAAAGTAGTGATTGGCGAGAACCGCACGTTCCAGGGCCCGGAGGAATACCTGCGATCGCGCGGTGTCGAACTCGTGATCACGGATAGGCAGGAGTGCTATCAATTGATGCAGGATTTCATTCGGGCAAACGAATCGCTCTGGAATGAGGATATCGGAGTGGAGTGCGCCGAGAAGTGAAAAAAATCCGACGTCATTGCTTCGTCGGGCTTCGCTCTCCTTGCGATGACGTTGGTTCTAATATGAAAAGTCGAGATTGATCAGACAATGAGTTTTCAGATTCGCAATGCTGAATATGAAGACGGTGAGGCAATCCTGGCGTTGATGCCACGCCTCGCTTCATTCGACCTGCCGAAATCGCGAAATCCGCTTGATCTCTGGCGCAGCGACGCTGCGATATTGCAACGCTGGCTCGATGGAGAGGCGGCAGAATGTTTCGTGCATGTCGCCATTGACGATGCGCAGACGGTGCTGGGATTTTCGCTGGTCAGTTTGCGCCCGGAATTACTGAGCCATGAACCGAGCGCACACCTCGAGGCGATAGTGGTTGGCGAGGGCGCCGAGGGCATGGGTGTCGGGCAGGCATTACTCGCGGCGGCAGAGAGTGAGGCGACGGCGAAGGGCGCACAAACGATTACATTGCACGTTTTTGCCAGCAATACCCGTGCACGCGGATTTTACGAAAAGTCTGGTTATGACGGCGAGTTGTTACGCTACATCAAGGAAATTGCAGAGTAGTTCCTCTGATCTTATGGCTGCGAAGGTAAATATCCGGCGCTGCAGCGAGGCTGACTGGCCGGCCGTATGGGATATCATGGAACCGGTCATCCGGGTGGGCGATACCTATCCATATGCAATGGACATGACGGTCGACGGTGCCCGACAAATGTGGCTGGAGATTCCGGCGGCTACCTACGTAGCAGAGGATACAGAGAGCAACATACTTGGTACCTATTACCTCAAACCTAATCAGCCGACGCTTGGGGCACATGTTGCGAATTGCGGTTACATGGTTGCAGAACGGGCGCGCGGTATGGGAATTGCCACGCAAATGTGCGAGCACTCCCAGGATGAAGCGATTCGAATGGGCTATCGCGCCATGCAGTACAACCTCGTGGTGAAGACGAACGAGGCCAGTGTTCATCTTTGGCAAAAGATGGGATTTGCGATCGTGGGCACTTTGCCGGGCGCGTCCAAACATTCCGGGCACAATTTCGTGGATGCCTACGTCATGTACAAGGAACTGATAACCTGAGTCGCCATGAAAGCTGCCGTTTACGAAACCTTTCAGGGCCCCGTGGAAATACGCTCTGTTGATGATCCGCAGCCGCAAAATGACGGTGTCGTGCTGCGCGTCGCCGCAACCGGCGTGTGTCGCAGCGACTGGCATGGCTGGATGGGCCACGATCGCGACATCAGCCTGCCGCATGTGCCGGGACATGAAATCTCAGGTGTGGTCGCGGCTGTCGGTGCCGGTATCAGGAATTTTCACGAGGGTGACAGGGTGACTCTGCCATTCGCCGTTGGTTGCGGGAAGTGCGGACAATGCGTATCAGGCAATCAGCAAATCTGCGATTTTCAGTTTCAGCCGGGCTTTACGCATTGGGGGTCCTACGCGGAATATGTTGCGATCGGCTATGCCGATATCAACCTGGTAGCGCTTCCCGACAAAATTGACTTCGTCACCGCCGCGAGCCTCGGGTGCCGCTTTGCGACGTCATTCAGAGCAGTCGTCGCGCAGGGCCGTGTAGCGCCCGGTCAGTGGGTGGCCGTACATGGCTGTGGTGGCGTCGGTCTCTCGGCCGTGATGATTGCCAGCGCTTTCGACGCAAGGGTGATCGCCGTCGATATCAGAGACGATGCACTTGCGCTGGCAGGGTCTGTCGGCGCGGCCGAACTGATAAACGCAAAATCCGCATCATCGGTTGTCGAGGCGATCAGGGATCTCAGCAATGGCGGCGTTCATTTGTCAATTGATGCGCTGGGCAGTAATGAGACTTGTTACAACTCGATTGCGAATCTGAGAAAGCGAGGACGCCATGTGCAGGTTGGTCTGATGGCAGGCGATGACTACCATCCGGCGATCCCGATGGAACTCGTCATCGCCAGAGAACTCGAGATTGTCGGTAGCCATGGCATGCAAGCGTACGAGTATGATCGAATGTTACAGATGATTGTGGACGACAAGCTTCGTCCTCAAAAACTGGTAAGCCGGACGGTCGACCTGGAGTGTGCCGCGAACGAGCTCGGCAATCTCGCTGATCTGCAGGTCGCCGGCGTTACCGTCATTGACCGGTTCTGCGTTGCCGACAAGATTCCATGAATCGCCTGCCATATGCTACTGCATTGATTTCCGTAACCGTAGCGGTCGCATTATGGTTGATCGCGACGTGGCTGGAGGGTGACACCCCGTGGCTGCTAGCCACTCCGGAACCGGGGCCGGGAATTGCGCATACCCAGGTTCGACCGGATTCGCCGGTGCAGGTCGGCCCGGACGTCACCGATTGCGAGCAGGCGGAGGACACGCTGCGTGTGCAGGTAGATGCTGCACAGCATTGCTCGAAAGATGATGACTGCACACTGTTCGATTACGGTTATCCGATCCAGTGCCTGACGTCGGTGGCCAAAACTGATATCACTGTGCTGCGGCTGGAGTACAGGAATTACCAGCAGAGTTGCGCATTTCGCGTTTATTACGACTGCCCGACCGGAGGTATGGAGCGGCAGGCTGTGTGCCGCAATAATCTCTGCGCTGTCGCATTAATGTCGAACGAATTCCTCGAAGAGAAAACGCTCGACTATCTCGGGCTAACCCCGCGCTAGCTGCGTTGTTGTCTTGTCGCAATCAAGCATGTGGATGGCAAGCAGATCGGGTACAGGCAGTACCGAACTCATTAAACTGTTTCAGAATGAAGAACCGCTGACGTTCACCGCATTTTTCCGGTTGCTGCAAGACGATCAGGATTTCGCAGGCTGGTACACGGATTTGCTGAAGAGTTCACCCTTCACGTCATATTTCTGGGAGCATCCGCCACTGACGACCTCCAGTTTCGCTTGTGGGGCGGAGTTTGTGATGATCGATGCGCCGATACTCGAGCGCATGCGCCCGAACACAGAAGCATTTCGCTCGCACTTCGCCGGTGAAGATGTTGCGACCTTTCGAAACCTTGGTGGCGATGCAATGCTGATTGCCCCGTCGCCCGGCGCCGCGTCCCCGGGCTATGCGCACCTGGCCACTTTCCTGCGTGAGGCATCCGACAACCAGGTGCATGCACTATGGCAAAGTGTCGGTCAAACCATCTCCAAGTTGTTGACTGACAAGCCGATCTGGCTCAGCACATCAGGACTCGGGGTAGCCTGGTTACATATCAGGCTGGATTCATCGCCGAAGTACTATCAACATCAGCCGTATAAATTTCGACCGGCGGCCAGTAATCCGGCAGAGCCTTCATGACCGGTACCGGATTTTGCGACCATGAAGAGTAGCGGCATGTGGATCCTGCCTACAGTTATCCTGATATACATCGGCTGTTGCGGCTATTTGTATGTCGCGCAAAGATCGTTCATCTATTTTCCAACGCCGGAATCGCGAAACGTAATGGCCGAAGACTTGCGGCTGGATGTCGACGGCGCGACACTGCAGATATGGCGGCTGGCTGCAGAGAAAGAGGATGCCGTCATTTATTTCGGCGGTAATGCCGAGGACGTCGCCCAGAACATTGGACAGTTTTCCAGGATATTTCCGGACAAGGCGATCTACCTGGTGAATTATCGCGGCTACGGCGCCAGTACCGGCGCACCGTCCGAGGAAGCCATTGTCAGCGATGCTCAGGCTATTTTCGATCACATCAGTCCGGCGCATTCCAGCATATCCATCGTGGGACGCAGTCTCGGTAGTGGTGTGGCAATGTTCCTGGCGGCCACGAGGAATGCAGAACGACTGGTGCTGGTAACACCGTACGACAGTATCGCTAAACTGGCGCAGTCGTCGTTTCCGATTTTTCCAGTGTCGGTAATGCTGAAAGACAGGTATGACTCACTGAGCCATGCCAGCAGCATTTCCATTCCGACGTTGATCCTGATTGCTGAACGAGACGAGTTTATTCCGATGAAAAGTTCCCGGAATCTCGCAGCGGTTTTGGATCCTTCGATGACAACTGTGAACATTATTGGAAATGCTACGCACAATACGATTCAGAATTTCGATCAATACACGACCGCATTGGGCGAATTCCTGCAGTGAGCATGCAAGTTTGGCCGGAAAATAATTGCGCTGGTAGACTCGGACAATGAACTTTCGGTCAAATTGCTGGAGAGACTCGGTTTCGCGTATGAGCCAGAGGTGCGGTTGCCCGAAGATGATCATGATATCAATCTATTCTCGATCGAGACATGAATAGCGATCGTTGAACGATGCTTTACCGACTAGCGGCAGATCTTGCACTGGTGACGCACTTTGCGTTTATTGTACTGGTCGTTGCCGGGGCTCTAGCGGTATTCCGCTACGCGTGGTTCGCATGGATTCATATTCCGGCTGCGTCCTGGGGCGCCTTCGTCGAGCTGACAGGCAGGATTTGCCCCTTAACGACACTGGAGAACTTTTTCAGGACTCGTGCTGGTGAGAAGGGATACTCCATCAGCTTTGTTGAACAATACATTTTCCCGGTGATATACCCGGACGGGCTGACCAGAGATATACAATTATTGCTGGCCGGGCTGGTGGTTGCCGTTAATGTCATAATCTATACAACAATTCTGTTGCGCATAAGGTCAGCGCGGCCGAATGACACCGGGCTCTGACAGACCATGAGACTCCGCGAGCGCAGGGCAATACGGATTTCACTACGGGCAGTGAATAAAACCTGATGAAAAGAATTCTCAGGAATAAAGGTGCGCGCACCGGTATTTTCTTCGGAGCGACCAGTGGCGTCATCACGACCATCGGCCTGATTGTTGGCCTGCATGCCGGAACTCAGTCGATCGTTGCGGTGCTCGGCGGAATACTTGTAGTGGCGGTCGCGGACGCGATGTCAGATGCGCTGGGAATTCATATTGCGCAGGAGGCTGATCCGGACTCGACCAAAGACCATATTTGGGCTGCAACAATCTGGACATTCGTGACGAAACTCGTCGTTGCGCTGAGCTTCGCTTTACCACTCCTGTGGCTGCCCCTGCAGACCGCCGTCATCGTCTGCGTGTCCTGGGGATTACTCGTTATTACCTTGTTGAGCGCGTATCTTGCCCGCATGCAGCGCGTTAAAGCGCTACCCGTGATTACAGAGCACCTGCTTATCGCCATTGTTGTCGTCATAGTGTCGTATTTCATTGGCATGTGGGTGCGGACCTCATTTGCCTGATCTGGCGGTCTGCGGCGCTTTCAGGAAGCAGCGAGTCGTACAGCCTCGCGGGGAGGCATTTGCCGCTGTGCACCATTGTTCCGGATACCGGAAATTCATCGTCACAGGACTAACTCATGTCAGAAATAAGTTGGGATGATTTTGTAAAGGTCGAGCTGCGAATTGGAACCATAATCGAGGTCGCGGAATTCCCGGAGGCGCGCAAATCGGCCTGGAAGCTGACGGTGGATTACGGGGACGAAGTCGGCGTGCGATGCGCCTCGGCACAGATTACGGATTTATACACGAGCGAAGATCTTGTGGGAAAACAAATAGTTGGCGTTGTCAATTTTCCACCAAAACAGATCGGGCCGTTCATGTCAGAATGCCTGGTGAGCGGATTTGTGCAGGCAGACGGGAGCGTCGTCCTGGCCGTTCCGGAC
>Ga0209988_10000073_pt1 | contig 50034 bp, 48 predicted proteins | sample N075metaG_FD_183115 | JGI IMG/M metagenome (GOLD analysis project Ga0209988, IMG submission 183115) | Deep subsurface microbial communities from Kermadec Trench to uncover new lineages of life (NeLLi) - N075 metaG (SPAdes) (version 2) | ecosystem: Environmental > Aquatic > Marine > Ocean trench... | reverse complement strand
CAGCGGTCGACGGTTGTCCTTTGGGCGTCTTCCGGATCACTGGCAGGCCGAGCTGAACGAACAGTATTTCCTGAAGCTGCTTCGGGGATCCCAGGTTGAACGGAGCACCGGCCAGCTCGTGCGCAGTGGCTTCCAGGCCAACCATTTTCTCTGAGAGCTCGCCGCTTTGCTTTTTGAGCATATCGGAATCGATAAGCACGCCCGCCTCTTCCATCCCGAGCAAAATCGGCACCAGCGGTTGCTCGATTTCCACATACACATTCTTTAGCGTGGCGGTCTTCTGCAGCTCGCCCCACAGATGTTCGTGAAGCTTGAGAGTAATGTCCGCATCCTCGGCTGCATAAGGTGCAGCCAGTTCCAGGTCGATCTGGTTGAACGTAAGTTGTTTTGCTCCCTTGCCCGCAACATGCTCATAATGAATGGTGTCGATGTCGAGATAATAGCGCGCGGTCGAATCCATATCGTGTCGTGTGGCAACACTGTTCAACACATACGACTCGAGCATTGAATCAAATTGCATTCCTTGTAGTGCGATGCCGTAACGCGCAAAGATATGCGCGTCGTACTTGAGATGATGGCCGACCTTCTTCTTTTGCGGATCTTCGAGAAATGCTTTGAGCGAGGACAACACCGATTCGCGACTGAGCTGTTCCGGCGCGCCCGGGTAGTCGTGTGCCACCGGAATATAAGCCGCCTCGCCGGTCTTCACCGAGAGTGAAATGCCGACGAGTTCCGCCTGCATGTAGTTGATGCTGGTTGTTTCGGTGTCAATTGCCGTCAGCGCAGCTTTATCGATTTTCTTCAGCCAGGCATCAAACCCGGACTGCTTGAGAACCGTCTCGTATTGGCCCTTGCTCCGGGACTTCGGTTTCACCGGCGCATCGACGCCATCGTTGCCCAGTTGCGCCAGCAGTGTTCTGAGTTCCAGCCGGCTGTAAAGTGCCCTGAGTTTTTCAGTATCACCCGCGGAACGCTTGAGTTCCTTCGGCCCCAGCGGCAATTTGACGGTCTGCCTGATGGTGGCCAGGTCCTGCGATAATTTTAGCCGGTCGAGATTCTCACGAAGACTCTCTCCAACCTTGCCTGTTATCTCTTCTGCATGCTCGATGATCGATGCGGCACTGCCATACTGATTCAGCCACCTGGCGGCAGTTTTTGCGCCGACCCGCGGTACGCCGGGTATGTTGTCGGAACTGTCGCCAACCAGTGCCAGGTAGTCGATGATCTGTTCCGGAAAGACGTCGAACTTTTTCTTGACGCCCTCCCGGTCCAGTACCGTGCCGCTCATGGTGTTGATCAGGGTGATGTTGTCGTCGACGAGTTGCGCCATGTCTTTGTCACCGGTCGATACCAGCACCTGCATACCGTCCGCCGCGGCCTGCCGGCACAGGGTGCCAATGACATCGTCCGCCTCGACGCCTTCGATTCGCAGCATCGGCAACCCCATGGCAGCGACAGCTTCGAGCAGCGGATCTATTTGCAAGCGCAGGTCATCGGGCATTGGCGGCCGGTTCGCTTTGTATGCGTCGAACATTTCGTCCCGAAACGTTTTTCCGGGAGCGTCGAATACCACCACGAAGTGCTCGGTGTCCTGCTCCTTCGCGAGCTTCAGTAGCATGCTCAGCACGCCATGTATCGCGCCGGTCGGCTCGCCACGGGAACTTGTAAGACTGGGGAGCGCGTGGTATGCGCGATAAAGATAGGATGATCCGTCCACAAGGACGAGTTTGCTGTCGCTCATCAGCATCGTTTGCGGGTCAGCCCGCGCCTGGAATTTAGTTTATGGGGTTAGTTTGTTTTTTGTCTTTGTCTTTGTCTTCGTCTTCGTCGTCTTGTTCGGACTCTTCAACGACCGGCTGCTGCTCCCGCACCACTGACTGGATCTCGCTCGGACTCCCGGGCAAGAACAAAGGGCCCTTCTGGCCGCAAGCCGCCACAAACACAAGATTTAAAATGAACGCAATAAGTAATCCCGGTTTGGTTTGCATAATTTTGAGCCACCGTTGCAGCGAAACGCCGACACCCGGAATGGTATACCAGATACCGCGCCAAAACCGTGAAATAGGGCAGGAGCCCGGGAATATTGAAAACTCGTAGCTGCTAATATGCGCTGCTTCGTTTTTCAACAAACTACTTATGGAGCATTGCAGTATGGAGTTGCCGGAAACCGTCGAAGTTGCTACTGGCGCGAGCCCGGAAGGCAGCGTCATCTGGTTACATGGGCTTGGCGCGGACGGGCATGACTTTGAGTCGATCGTGCCGGAACTTGGACTTGGCGGTAAGCGGAGCCTGCGATTCGTTTTTCCGCATGCGCCCATGCGGCCAGTGACAATCAATGCTGGCATGACCATGCGCGCCTGGTACGACATTCTGACCCTGGAGCGCGGGGGACCCCAGGACGAGGTGGGGATCAGGGAAAGCAGCCGCATGCTGGAAATGCTGATCGAGCGCGAACATGAGCGCGGAATACCCTATGAAAATATTGTGCTGGCCGGGTTTTCACAAGGCGGCGCAATCGCGCTACATACTGCGTTGCGCTATCCGCACCGGCTTGCCGGACTGATGGCTTTGTCAACGTACCTGCCATTGCAGGACAGTTTCGACAGCGAGGTTCTGCAAAACAGGGAGGCCCAGTCGCAGAAGCTGCCGATATTCATGGCGCACGGCTCGTCTGATCCCATGCTGCCGATGGCGCTTGGGCAGCATTCCCTTACAACCCTGGAAAAAGCCGGGTACGAGGTCGAATGGCACGATTATCCGATGGCACATGCCATCTGCGCCGCGGAAATCGCTGATATCAGGAATTGGCTTTTGTCCGTGATCTCGTAGTGCCTGCCGTTCCCATCAATTCTATTCGCAGCTGAAACTGAAATTCGAATCACCGCAGCGAGCGCCATCCGGATCGAAGCTGCGCTCACAAAAATCAATCCGTCCGTCATTCGAATGCAATAATATCGTCGAGCAACGGGTGCCATAAGTGTCCGAGACGATGAACGGCGCGGTCAGTGCCCGAGCCAGCCTGAATGGCAATTCACCACTGGGAACGTCCGAGCTTGCGGCCGGCGTTTTGTCCTCGAGCAGGCGCAGTAATTCTGTGGTGTTTACGTCATCCGAATCAATGAGTGCCGTGAGTGCCGCTTTCGTTCGTGTGAGCTTCGTCCACGGTGTGTCGAGCGACGCGTTGCTGAGCCCATAAACTCCCGGCGCGAGGGATACCGGTTCATCGCCACGATTCGACATGTAGCAGATATTCCCGTGATCCGCTGCAAGCACACTGACGCCCGCATAATTTTCGCCTGCAATCGAAGAGACATAGGTCATCGCGTCAACGTCAGTAGAAACGAACCTGGTGACGATCTCACCGCGCGATCGCAATCCGACATGGGCTCGTTGTTGCTCCCGATAATTCGTCACGGTCGCGAATCGTCCCGACCTGGCCGTCGCGAGCCAGGTGCCACCGGCCTGCAGGTCTCGCCCGGCCAGGACGTCCGGCAGATCAGGCCACCAGTGCGCTTCCTGTGACGGCCTGCCGTGAAATTCATCGCGGTTGGCGGCGAGTATCAGCTTGTAATCGGGATGAGATTTCCACGCAAAAACGACCAGGCACATTTGAGATATTCCGCGTCAGGCGCTGCCAAGCAGCCAGTTGTCGACCAGGCGGCGGGCGATGGACAGACGGTAGGGGAGCTTGGGGAAACCGGATCGCAATTCCTTGCGGGTAAACCATTGCGCGTCTGCGAGTTCGCCGTCGTTCAGCAGGATCTCACTGGAAACGGCTTCCGCCGTAAAACCGAGCATCAGTGATGATGGAAACGGCCATGGTTGCGAGCTGTGGTAACGGACCTTGCCGACCTCAATATTGGTTTCCTCCGCCACTTCGCGGCGAACTGCGTCTTCAAGGCTCTCCCCCGGCTCTACAAAACCGGCGATCGTTGAGTAGCGACCCTCGGGCCAGTCCGGCTGACGGCCAAGCAGGCAATGCTCGCCATTCGACACGAGCACAATAATGGCCGGGTCCACGCGCGGGAAGCTCTGGGCCCCGCATTCGTCATTGCTGCAGATCCTCGTATTGCCGCCCGACTCAATGCGCGCCAATGAGCCGCAAACACCGCAGTGTTTCTGCAAACCGTGCCATAGCACGAGCGCGCGGGCGTGGGCTGCCAGATTGGCTTCATCGGCGGGCAGGACACTGCCCAGGTATCGCAGATCATGAAATTCTCCGGCCTCGGCAAATGGTGCATCGATTGCACCATCGATACCAACCGCGAATGCCGGCTGCCCCTGGTACATGCCGAGAAAAATCGTCTCCTGCGATTCGAGGAATCCGGCCATCTCAGAGCAATTGAGCAATACAGTCCGCAACGGTTCGCCGGTCGCCAGGCACTTGTCGCCCCATACCGGCAGGAATCGGGACTGCGGGCTGTCCACAGCCGCCTGCAGCCACTCCGGGTCTTTGCGCCGGTGACCCGAGCGATCGACAAAGGCGCCGGCAAAAATGTTGTGATTGCTCATTCGGGTAAAAGTGTACCGAAATTTCGACGCAGGAAGTGCCCCCAATGCTGATCAGGGTGCCCAAACATTGTTCATGTTTTGCCGCTGGAGCCGGTGACCAGGCGGCCTTCCCGGCACTGGGAAATCTCGCAGCACGGACAGGTTCTGTGATCGAGCGCGTACGCATCCTGTACATAGGTAGCCCGGCAACCAGCGCAGGTTGCGAGAACGAGCTCGTCGTTTTTAGAGATATTCTGCAACAGGCTCCAGGCCCATTCGAAACTTAAGCGTGGCCGGGGATGCAGTAGCAGGTAGGTTTCGAATGCGCGGCACACACGATGCCCGTATTCCACATCAGGTCTGGGCCAGCAGGCATGAACCCGATTGGCCGCATCTATGCGCAGCAACAGGCTCGCACAGAACAAGGCGACCAGCGTGGTCGCCTCGAGCTGGTTCAGCGGCGGCTTGACGAAAGGTCCGACCTGCTGTGGAGACTTGCCGCGCCGCCGGGTCACCTTAGTGTCGCCCGTGTCCCGGAAGTAGGTCGTGTAGAGTTTGCGAATGCGGTCATCGCTCAGTCCCGTACAGTCCTTGATCGTGTGGGTCCTGGCTTCGTGGTGGATCATCCTGAGCGCCAGTTCGAATTGGCTGCGCTCGCTTGCGTAGCGATCGTCGGTTAGTCGCATTTCTTTCCTTTTATGCTAGTTTAATACCATATCTAGTGATACAAAGCCTATAGTATTCGTACATGGGAAATCAATCGAAAATAGCGTAACTGGATATAGCAAGAAGAAATTACCGGTAATGCGCAATCCTTGGGGAGAACAAGATGGCGTTCGATGGCCCGGCACCCGTTGACTACCGAAATGTAACTGCACTGAATCGTGCGTATTTGTCCTTGTTGCAGGCGAATCGCCGCGCCCGGCGGAGCCTGCATCAGCTCTCTTCGCCACTATGCCGTCGCATCACGTCACTGACCCCTCACCAGGTTGACCGGCTATCGGCGACGCCATTTCTGTTGCTTTCGTTTCGTGAGCGAGACCACAGACTGTGGAGTCAGATTCTGTCGGACGATGGCGGGCACGACCTTTTCACGTGCCCGGTCGCGGACGATCTCGAGCGGCTCCAGTCAGCCGGGCTTGGTTTTATCTGGCAACTTGCGCGACAGAACCCGTATACTCTGCGGCTGATCTGTGGTGCGAGCCTGAATTGGTGTGAGCAGATTGCCGAGCGGACATTCTTCGGCCTGCTTGCCGCGGTGGCACCACATCCCGATCTGCTGGAACTTCGCAGGGGAAACGACGACCAGTTGTGGTTGAAACTGCTGAATCATGGCGTCAGCAGGGAGACCGAAGTCCGCAGCGCAGCGCACATGAGTGTGTTGCAGACGCTGCTGACGCGACCGGCTGCCAGCGTGCCGCGAACCTGGGCAGTAGCAGCCTGCAAAACCAAACACACCGGCCTGCGTGTTGCTGACGAATAAGGTATCGCGGCTGTACGCCGCGATCCCGGTGCCGATAGAAAAAACAAACGCAGGCGACGACAGGCAAATAGAGGTAGCCCGGACCTCTCGCGTATACAATACGCGTCGCTATGTATGCGCTATCTATCAAGCAACTGACCAAAACTTACAGCAACGGTTTGCAGGCCCTGAAGGGCATAGATTTCGACGTCAAACCCGGCGATTTCTACGCCATGCTCGGGCCGAATGGTGCGGGCAAAACCACGGTGATCGGTATTGTCTGTTCCCTTATCAACAAAACCTCCGGTAAGGTCGAGATTTTCGGACACGATATCGATACGGACGTCGAGGCTGCAAAAGCATGCATCGGACTGGTGCCCCAGGAATTGAATCTGAACATATTCGACTCGGTGCTCAATATCGTCGTTAACCAGGCCGGCTATTACGGCATCGGTCGAAAGCTGGCCCTGCAAAAGGCCGAACAGTACCTGTGTGAATTGAGGCTGTGGGATCGGCGTTTTGACCAGGCGCGCAAGCTGTCTGGCGGCATGAAGCGGCGCCTGATGATTGCACGTGCGCTGATCCACGAACCGAAGCTCCTTATGCTCGACGAACCAACGGCGGGCGTGGACATCGAGATTCGTCGATCGATGTGGGACTTTCTGCGGCGCATCAACGCAGCCGGAACCACCATCATCCTGACAACACATTATCTCGAAGAAGCCGAAAACCTTTGTCGTCATGTCGCGATCATCGATGAAGGGAAAATCATCGAAAATGCCCGCATGACCACCGTACTCAGAAAACTGCAGCGCGAGGTATTTGTCTTGAGCCTGCGCGAACCCCTAAGTGAGGCGCCGGTACTGGCGGAATTCGAGACCTCACTGGTTGAGGATTATGAACTCGAGGTTACCGTTGAATCGGGCAATGATCTCAATACGTTGTTTGCCCGCCTGAATGAATCGGGAATTAGTGTCGTCAGTTTGCGCAATAAGGCCAGTCGGCTCGAGGAACTGTTTATGGGCCTTGTAGAGAGCAAGCAGGGCACCGGTCGGGCAGTGCCCAGTTAAATCATTATGGATATCGCCGTTAACTGGGTTGCTCTGAAAACACTGGTGCGCAAGGAAGTTATCCGTGTTGCGCGAATCTGGGTGCAGACTATCGTGCCGCCCGCAATTACGATGACCCTGTACTTCATCATATTCGGCAACCTGATCGGACGGCGCATTGGCGAGATGGGTGGCTTTGATTACATGCAGTACATCGCGCCAGGACTGATCATGATGTCGGTAATCACCAATTCCTACGGTAACGTCGTGTCATCATTCTTCGGCGCCAAGTACGGCAAACACATCGAGGAAATGCTGGTCTCGCCGATGTCGAACGCCACGATAATCATCGGCCATGTTGCGGGAGGCGTAATCAGGGGGCTCATGGTTGGCGCCCTGGTGACGATGATCGCATTGGGATTTACCAGCTTGTCGATCGAACATCCGCTGGTCACGATTTCGATTGTATTGCTTGCCTCCATAGTTTTTGCGTTGCTGGGCTTTGCCAACGCGGTGTTCGCAAAGAAGTTTGACGATATTTCGATCATTCCAACGTTCATCCTGACACCGCTGACTTACCTGGGTGGTGTATTTTATTCGATCACGCTGTTACCGGAGTTCTGGCAAAAGGTCTCACTCGCGAATCCTATTCTCTACATGGTAAACGCGTTTCGTTACGGGATTCTCGGCGTCTCGGATATCAGCATCGGCTACGCGTATTTGATTGTCGTAACTTTTGTCGTCGGCCTTTTCACGATGAACCTGATGCTGCTCAATCGTGGCATTGGCATTCGAGAATGACATGTGTGGCAGATTCGCCTTTTATTCTCCCAGCGAAGCGACAGCCGCCTTATTTGGCGCCACCTCGTCAACGGAAGTGGTACCACGCTATAACATTGCACCGACGCAGTTTATCGCTGCTGTGCGTGCAGATGTACAGGGCGCACCCGAGTTGGCGATGCTTCGCTGGGGTCTCGTGCCGTTCTGGGCGAAGGACCCGTCAATCGGCAATCGGATGATCAATGCGCGAGCCGAAACAGTCGCCGAAAAACCATCGTTCAGAAGCGCGTATAAAAAGCGTCGCTGCCTGATTCTTGCGGACGGATTCTATGAGTGGCGCAAGGAAGGAGACGCCAGGACGCCGTATTTTATTTCACTTGCTGACGGATCGCCTTTTGCGTTTGCGGGGCTCTGGGAAGAGTGGAACAGCAAGGACGCCGACGAGTCGCTGCAGACCACCGCGATCATTACAACAGCTGCGAACGATTTTATGGCGCAGCTGCATCAACGCATGCCAGTGGTCATGCTTGCCGAACAGGCAGAGCGGTGGCTGGGTGGCGATATGGAGTTGTTGTCCGAGGTAATCGACAATTGGCCGGCGTTTCGGGCCTGGCCTGTCGATCGCAAGGTCAACAACGCGAGGAACGAAGACGCGGCCCTTATTGATCCAGCCGGTGAGATGATTGCACAGCCGTAGCCCGAATAATTACGCGTAATCAGGTCGAATCGCCCGCTGGGGCGGGCTCCTACGGGACCATACGCGCATCGAGCCAACGCAGGAGCCCGCTCCAGCGGGCGATCGACAAACGCTGAATTCAACACAGTGATTAAACCATTGCGGCAAATCGCAGAGCCGCTGCCCATCTATTCCCGCGGCAGCAGGAATCCCGTCCCAAAATATTCAAGAATGACACCGTCAGGCGTTATCTCCCTGACAACGGGGCCTTCATCGAGAATGCCTCTCTCTTTATATTTGCTCATGTTGACGAAGATGAATCGGTCCTCGGGTACGCTGCTGTAGACGTGGATGTCGAGATGCAAGTCCGGGAGTTGCAACAGACCTTGCACCCTCAGATCGTTGAACGTGGCATAGGATTCGATGAGCAGCGGCGATTCGTAGCTGGCAACCGCAGGCACAGGTGCAGCGTGCTGACTCGCAACGGTGACTGCCGGTGAAACATGATCTGTTGCCGTGCCCGCCGCCGGGAGCTGGATGCGCTCTGTTTCAGCCAGGAATTGCGGCAAGCCGGCCGCACTCGCCGATTCTGATGGTAATACTGATACCGGCTCTGCGGCCGGACTGGAGGCGACCGGATCCTGAACCCGATCTGGTGTCATGAACATCACGACGAGTACGATCAGGTTGATGCCGATCAGTACGACGGCGATCCAGATCCAGTGAGACGCAGACTTCTCTCGTGCACTGTCAGGTACATTTGAGAATCCGGGCGCATCCTTCCTCAGCCGCTCGGCTTCCGATTTCTTCAAGGCATCTAGTATGAAGGACATAAACTCGTTCCGTCAGGTGAATAGCGTAACTATCGAGTAGCTGACAACCTGGGCGTGCCATCCACCGCCAGCAGCGAATTGATGATGATCTGAGTCTTTTGTCCGGCGAGTCCATCGGCTTCCAGGCGATGCTGGCGCTGAAATGCGATAAGTTGTTGCTGGAGACCGTCATCAAAAAAATCCGATTCTGCAGTTTGCGGCTGATAGTTATCGTCGAGTTTGACGAGGCTTTGCCTCAGCCAACGCACGTTTTCATTTTGCATGCCCGGTGAAATCGCCATAGGCGTGCCACCCGGCGGCCGCCAGATCAGCAGGAATTGCCCGAACCAGAGATCCGCAACCTCGTCGAGCGGAAAAGTCATCCGTTTGCCACCAAACGAGAGCTCGGCGACATTGTCATCCAGACTGACAAGAACCGGCTGGTGGGTTGCGCCCTGGCTATCCGTCAGTGTCAGCACTACAGGCCGGTCAAGTTGTCGGATTCCGTTCCACGAGCCGCGCTGGAAATAACAACTGAAACCCTGGGCACTGGCCTGTGCGCAGGCAGGTCCGGCCGCAGCGCTGTAATCGATTCCCCAGAGCGACAGCAGTGTCATAAGGCCTGAATCGGACCCTGGATTTGAACTGAATTCCGCGAGCCGCACCTCGAGACCGGGCTGTTCATCGAGCGACTCCGGCGGCGAGTCCTCAATGGTGGCAGATGCGTCTGCTACCGGCGCCGTTGCTAATGGCACCGAATCCACGGCATCCGGGTCTCTTTCAAGCATGGCCCAGATGGCGGCGCCAAGCACCATGAGTCCAATCACGCTGATGACCGGCACGACGAATTTCATGAACACCGGCGGCAGTGGCTGCCCGGATACCTCGGATGCCGCACGCCGTACGAGGCGCTTGTTGACCGTTCGTGATTCGCGGCTGTACGCACCCAGCAGCGCGCGATCACAGATGACATTCATAACCCGCGGCACGCCGCCCGACAATCGATACACTTCGCGCCTGGCCCGCCTATCGAAAATTTCGGTCAGTGCCCCGGCAACCCTCAAGCGGTGATGTATGTACTTGTCTGCCTCATCCCGCGAAAGGGGTTCGAGGTGATAACGGCCTGTTACGCGCTGCGCAAGTTGACGCATATTGTTCTGCGACAACTTCTCCCGCAGTTCCGGTTGCGCAATCAGGATGATCTGCAGCAATTTTTGTTTTGCGGTTTCGAGATTGGTCAGCAGACGCAATTGTTCGAGAACGTCCTCAGCGAGATTCTGCGCTTCATCGATCAGCAGTATTGTCCGCCGCCCGCGCGCATGGGCGTCCAGCAGGTGATGATTCAATGCATCAACCAGTGCCTTGGCGCTGCCCTTTTCCTGGGGCAGCGCTATATTGAGTTCCTCGCAAATCGCTGTGAGGAATTCGATTGCCGTCAACTGCGGATTAAGAATCAGCGCAATATCGACTTCAGCGGGAATTTGTCCGAGCAAGGCGCGGACAAGTGTTGTCTTGCCGGTTCCGACCTCGCCGGTCAGCTGGATGAAACCACCGCTTTCGGTGACGCCATATACAAGGTGTGCGAGCCCCTCGCCATGCCGCTCGCTCATGAACAGATAACGTGGATCAGGCGTTATCGTGAACGGCTTTTCGTTGAGGCCAAAAAAGCTTGTATACATGGTGCGGCGGCGTACCTTGTTCGACCGATTGCATCCCTGAGCGGAATTCTACCTGATTTGATCGTTGTCCAGCGTCCGTGCGCGCCCGACGGACAACTTGCCGAAGCGGGTGCGAATCGCATCAACCGTTTGGTCCAGTGGCGTTCCACCGGCGGCAAGCTCGGGCGCAAACAGGTCCGGTTGTGCATCAGCGGCCAGATCGCTGCCGCCCACGCCCAGCAGGCGAACGCGCACTCCCGGATGTTCGAGTAGCCAGTCGGCGAGCAGGCCTTTTGCAACTCCATACAACTGGTCCGTACCGTTGCCAGGCGGGTGCAGTGCTCGCTGTCGCGTAAAGGTCGAAAAATCCGACTGGCGAATTTTCACTTGTACCGTACCGGCAACCAGTGCTCTGGCGCGCAGCCGGCTTGCGGTTTTCTCACTCAAGCCTAATAGTTGGCGGTTCATTGCCGTTACCTCGGACAGGTCTGTATCGAATGTCTCTTCGGCGCTGATCGATTTGTCGGCCCTGGAAGAAACCACTGGCCGGTCGTCGATACCGGAAGCCCGGTCCCGTGTGCGCTGCGTGAATTTTCCGAATATGGGTTCGAGATCACGATCCGGTGCCAGCCGCAGATCGGCAATTGTCTCGATACCGACGCGCTTCAACCTGGCCAGCGTTTCACGGCCGATGCCCGGGATCACGCGGGCCGGCAGGGGATCCAGAACCTCATGAACATTTTCCTGTGTCACGACACACAGACCATCGGGCTTATCGAGATCAGACGCGATCTTCGCGACAAGCTTGTTCGGTGCAACACCGACAGATGCGGTAAGTGCGGTTTGCGCCCGGATTCGGTGCTTTATTTCCGTCGCAATGCCGACCTCGTCGCCAAACAATGACAAGCTTAAGCTTACGTCCAGGAATGCCTCGTCCAGCGACAGCCCTTCGACGAGTGGTGTGAACTCACGAAAAATCGTGAAGATGTCCTTCGACACTGATTGGTAGTGCGACATCTGCGGCGCCACCCTGAGCAGATCGGGGCAGCGGCGATAAGCGTCCCGCATCGGCATCGCCGAGCGGATGCCGAACCTGCGTGCCTCGTAGCTCGCAGCGGCAACCACGCCGCGATTGCTGCTGCCGCCGACGACAAGCGGTTTGCCGCGTAAGAAAGGATCGTCGCGCTGCTCGACCGACGCATAAAACGCATCCATGTCTACGTGTAGAATTTTTCGCGATTTTGTCAAGACACGCGCTCGACAATGTACGCTGCGAGTACATTCAAGGGCTCGGCGTCGCCGCCAAATATGGATAATTGTGCGGTGCCCGATCTCAGCAGTTCGTCACAACGGCGCCGAGCTTCTTCAAGTCCGAATAGTCCTGGCCAGGTTGCTTTGGACAATTTTTGATCTGCTCCTGCACGTTTACCGAGCACCGCGGTTTCCCCGGCGACGTCCAGGATGTCGTCGCGAATCTGAAACGCGAGCCCGATATCGCATGAAAACCTATCGAGGGCCGTCAATTTTTCCGGCGACAATTCATTCGCAAGGCAACTCGCAGAAATAACACAGGCGCGGATCAATGCCCCGGTCTTGAGGTAATGCATCTCGGCCAGTTCCTTCGCCGAAAGCGTTTGCCCCTCGGATGCAAGATCAATCGACTGCCCACCCGTCATGCCGAGCGAACCACAGGCTGCAGATACTCTTTGGATGATCGCGGTTTTCTCACTGTCGTCTAGTGCGGCTGCAGATGCAATGACCTGGAACGCGAGCGGCTGCAGCGCATCGGCAGCCAGTATGGCGATGGCCTCGTCAAATTGCCGGTGCACCGTGGGTTTGCCGCGCCGCAGATCGTCGTCGTCCATCGCCGGCAAATCGTCATGTACGAGCGAAAAAGCATGAATGAGTTCGATTGCCGTGGCCGGCGCATCCAGTTTTTCCGGATCGACGCCTAAGCATTCGCCGGTTGCATAAACAAGGAGCGGCCGCACGCGTTTGCCGCCGCTCAGGACCGCGTATCGCATCGCCTCATGAAGCTGGCGCGGTGTCTCGTCCTGCGCCGGCAATGCCCGGTCAAGGCAGCCAACCACACGTTCCAGATAGGCTGCCGCTTTGTCAGCGAGTAAAGTGGCTGTTGCCGGTATCTCATGGGCCTGGGACATTCGTCTAGCGTACACCGAATCGTGCTCCTGCGCGCCGGGTGGGAGCGGCTGCAGGAGGGGCTTCAGCCGCGAATCAGGTTTGAGTCATTCGCGGCTCGTCGCTCTCGGACGTCCTGTCCTCCGCGACATTAATGCGGCCCTGCACACAAAAGTCGCTCCAACAGGCGCGACCCGAAGAGTCATGACAGTTAATTAACGGCACCCTATAATCGACTTGTACTCCCTGTAAAACATCTTTGTTTAACAAGGCTCCGGACAAAAATAAAATGCGGGCAGATGCTCAGGCACAACCGAATATCGCGCTGATCAAGTACTGGGGCAAACGTGATATCGAACAAAACCTGCCAGCGGCCGGCTCGCTGTCCGTCACCCTTGATTCCCTGTGGACGAAAATGTCGGTCGAGTTTTCGGATGCCCTGCCTGGTGATGAACTCGTGGTCAATGCGGCTGCCAATGATGAAATGTTGCCACGGATCAGTGCTTGTCTCGACCGCGTTGCCGGGACCGACCGTCCTCGTGCATTGATAAACAGTGAAGGCAATTTCCCGATAGCGGCCGGCCTCGCCTCATCCGCATCCGCGTTCGCCGCGTTGGTTGTTGCAGCCAGCAAGGCGGCGGAACAAAACAGCGATACTTTGTCGCTGGCAAGAATTGCCGGCTCGATATCGGGGTCGTCAGCTCGATCCCTGTTCGGCGGCTTCGTTGAATTGCAGACAAATGACACGAACATCGATGTTGAGACAATCGCGGAAGCAGGCGTCTGGCCGCTGACTGTTGTCATTGCGGTTACCGCAGAAGGCGCGAAGCCGGTCAGTTCCGGTGAGGCGATGATTCGCAGTGCCGCAAGCTCTCCTTTTTATTCGAGTTGGCTCGAGCAACAGCCGGCCGACCTGGTGTCGGCAAGGGATGCAGTCCTGCGCACGGACTTTGCACAACTCGCAGCGGTATCAGAGCACAATTGTCTGAAAATGCACTCTGTTATGTGGGCATCCCGTCCACCCATTGTCTACTGGAACAGTGCGACCTTGTCGTGCATGGAGGCAGTTCGCCATCTGCAGGACGAAGGGCATGCAGTATTCTTCACGATAGACGCCGGCCCTCAATTGAAAGCAATTTGTCTGCCGGACGAAGCCGACCTGGTCCGATCTGCTCTCGATGCGTGTGCCGGAGTAGTACGCACGATGGTGAGCGGTCTCGGCGCGGGCGCAAGACTGCTGGACAGCAAGTGATAACGGCTACTGCGCCTGGTAAAGCGGTGTTGTCCGGCGAGTATGCCGTACTGCAAAATGCTACTGCGATCGCCACCGCAATCGATCGCCGTGTTCGTGTAACGGTTTCGGAGTCGCCTGGTGAATACCATTCCATCACCGCGCCGGGCTACCTGGAGGGAAACTGGCATTTCCGCGTGAGTGGGGAGGGAAAATTCGCATGGCAGGACCGATTACCCGGGCCATCAGCATTCTCCCTCGTGGAAGAAGTGTGGAGATCATTTGATACCGCGCAATGGCCATCGATATCACTGGTGGTCGACACGCAGGTATTTATCGACGCAGCGACCGGCCTGAAACTTGGCTTGGGCTCTAGCGCTGCAGTTTCTGTGGCACTCACAGCAGCGTTGCAAAGCTTTCGTTCAGCCGATCGCGATACTGGAAAAACCGCCATGGATGCACACGAGCGATTCCAGGGCGGCCGGGGCAGCGGCGTCGATGTCGCGACGAGTTTACAGGGGGGCGTAATCGCATATCGCCGCGCCGGAGCCGACTCTCGCCAGCTTGGCTGGCCGGCGGGACTCCATTATCGATTTCTGTGGAGCGGGCAGTCCAGCGTTACCGCAGAAAAACTGGCGAAGCTGGACAAACGCCGCGAACAGCGCGCAGCAAGTGACAGTATGAAACTGCTCAGTAAGACTGCGGAGCAGGTTGCCGCTGCCTGGTCGTCCGGCGACAGCAGGCAGATCCTGAAAGCATTTCCTGGCTACATCGATGCGCTTCGACAATTCAGTATTGACCGTGATCTCGGTGTGTTCGATGCTGGGCATGAGGGCCTGGTTCATCTAGCGAGTGGCAACGGCATTGTGTATAAACCTTGCGGCGCCGGTGGTGGCGATATTGGCATCGTGCTCGCTGCAAGCGAGGCTGCCGTAAGCGAGTTTTGCGGGGAGGCGCATCAGCAGGGTTTCAGAAATCTCGATATTGCACTGGAAGTTGAGGGCGTCCTCATCACGGAGCGAAGACATTGAGTGATTCGCGATTTGCCGACTTCTATCGCTTGAGCCACGCTGACCGCGTCAGGGTGCTGGCGGAGCGTGGCATGATATCGCCGGATGATGCCGAGGCGTTGCTGAGTGACCATTGTCTGTTGCCGGTGGATGCGGCCGACAAGATGATTGAAAACGTCATCGGTGTATTCGGACTGCCACTTGCCATTGCACCGAACTTCTTGGTCAATAACAAAGACTACATCGTACCAATGGTGGTCGAGGAACCGTCGGTCGTCGCTGGCGTCAGCGGCGCCGCAAAACTGATCAGGGAAGCCGGTGGCTTTCATGTCAGGTCGACCCAGCCTGTACTGATCGGCCAGATTCAGCTTATCGATGTTGAGGAGCCTGATGCCCTTATTCAAACATTGCGTGGTTCGCAGGAGGAATTACTCGGCCTGGCGAACGAGTTGCAGCCCGGATTACAGGCGCGTGGCGGCGGCGCAAAGGGCATCGAGTATCGAAAGTTACAGCTGCCGGACGGCCGCTGGACCGTTGTGCTGCACGTCCTGGTCGATACGCGTGACGCAATGGGCGCCAACGCTGTCAATACAATATGTGAAGGTATCGCCCCGCACCTGGAAAGAATATGCGGCGGCACTGTTGGCCTCAAAATTATCTCGAATCTCACCGATCGCTCGCTCGTTTCGGCGAAGGTGAAAATTTCACCGGCAGTGCTCGGGCACGGAGAATTTACGGGCGAGCAGGTTCGTGACAGCATTGTGCTGGCAAACGATTTTGCCAACATCGACCCGTATCGTGCCGCGACTCACAACAAGGGCATCATGAACGGCATCGACGCAGTTGCCCTGGCAACCGGCAATGATTGGAGATCTCTGGAGGCTGGCGCACACGCGTTTGCTGCACGGGATGGCGCATACCGGGCGCTGACAAGCTGGGTAGCAGATGCAGACGGCGACTTGCTCGGCGAACTGACGTTGCCTGTCAAGATCGGCGTCGTCGGCGGCTCGCAGGCATTGAATCCGTCGGCGGCAACAGGCCTGAGAATAACAGGGGCAAAATCGGCACAGGAACTTGCCGAACTGATGGGTGCGGTCGGGCTGGCACAGAACTTTGCAGCGCTTCGCGTACTGGTTACCGATGGCATCCAGAAAAGTCACATGAGCCTGCACGCCCGCAGCGTTGCAGCATCAGCCGGCGCGCCGGACGAGATTTTCGATCAGGTAGTCTCCGCTATGGTCAGCAGTGGTGACGTGAAGTCATGGAAGGCGGAAGAGCTGGTCAAGAGCTTGCAGACGTCTGATGGCGACACGGTAAAGATCCCGATATTGAAGACGTCCGGGAGCCTGCCACCTGGATCGGTTGTCGCGCCCGTTGAGGCTGCCGCGGAAAACGTTCCGGCGGTGCAGAAGCCTGACGGCGTGGCGGCAGGCAAGGTTATCCTGCTTGGTGAACATGCCGCCGTTTACGACCGGCATGTACTGGCACTGCCGCTCGAATCTGCAGTGAGCGTCCGCATTGCCGACACCGCATCGGGTATTCGGCTCTTGATCCCGGACTGGAACATTGAACAGCAACTCGATCCCGATGCTCCGGTAAGAGGCGGCCATGCTGCAGTGTTGTCCCTGATCAGGCGATATTTCGGCGTAACAGAGCGTGGCTTCGATATTCATGTGCGGTCACGCATTCCGCTAGGGGCGGGCCTCGGATTTTCCGCAGCGCTCGCGGTGGCGACCATTCGTGCGTTCGACAAAATTGCCGGAAAAGGCATGAGCAACGTGGAGGTCGAGAAGCTGGCGTTCCAATGTGAAAAAATATCGCACGGAACGCCGTCCGGAATTGACAACAACATCGCGACTTTCGGCCAGCCCGTACTCTTCAGCAAGGGTACCGGCTCCAGGACAAAGCCGGTCACGCTGACCGAGGTACCGCCACTCGTGATCGCATCAAGCGGAATCAGGGCAAATACAATAGAACAAGTGGCAGGCGTGCGCGCGCGATTCGACAAGAATCGTGAGCTCTACACCACCATCTTTGATGAAATCGGTGAAATCAGCATTGCCGGCGCGGTTGCGCTCAGGAATTGTGATTACGAACAGCTCGGATCGTTGATGAATGTTTGCCAGGGCTTCCTGAACGCGATCGAGGTTTCCACGCCGGAACTCGAGACGATGATTGCAATCGCGAGGCAAAACGGCGCGATCGGTGCGAAACTGACAGGAGCAGGTGGTGGCGGATCGATCGTCGCACTGTGCCCGGACAAGGTCAGCGAGGTAACGCGGGCGCTGGACGCGGCCGGATACCAGCTTGTACCAATGGAAAATCGCCAGGAGTCTTGTGGAAGCGCGGACGGTAAATAGCGTGTCATCCAGGAGCGAGTTGCTCATCCTTGTCGATACTGACGATCAGGAAATGGGGAATCTCAGCAAAGTCGAGTGTCACGACGGTGATGGCATATTGCATCGGGCGTTCTCGGTATTCCTGTTCAACGACCAAGGAGAATTGTTACTACAACAGCGCAGCGCGGACAAACGTCTGTGGCCAATGTACTGGACGAATACCTGTTGCAGCCACCCGCGCCAGGATGAATCGATGCAACTCGCGACAGAGCGGCGCCTGCAGCAGGAACTGGATACCGCTTCGGCGCTCGAGTTTATTTACAAATTCGCATACCAGGCAAGGTTCGGTGATCTGGGCTCGGAAAATGAACTCTGCTCGGTCTATCTTGGCCGGCTTGAACGGGAAGCGACCGCAAACGACACGGAAATCGCCGCGTTACGCTATGCCGGTGTCAAGACATTGCAGGCGGAGATACAGTCGAACCCTGACAACTACACGCCGTGGTTCAAAATGGAGTGGCAACGCCTGAACGAAGAATTCCCGGATCGCCTATCCAAATACACTATGGTGTAAGGCGGAAGGCGACTCGAAGCGGAGGGTGTGATGAATACCGATCGTCTCAATCGCTGGTTGACTCTTGGAGCTAATCTCGGCGTCCTGATTGGAATTGTTTTGTTGGTCATCGAAGTCAGGCAAAACAATGCGAACCTGGTCGCGCAGGCGCGCGCTACCTTCTATGCAGGGACCTCGGACGTGTGGGGCATGGTAGCGGAACAGCCCAGCCTGGCCGAAGTTCTTGCCAAGGAACTGAGCGGTGAAGAATTGACCACGGCGGAATTCGTTCAATTATCTGCATACTTCACGAAAGTTTTGCTGTCCCATCAGTGGAGCTATCTCGAGTTACCTGAAGGAGAGTCTGCCGGTAATCTGTATTACCTGATAGGAAACTTTGAAGATTTTCCGACGCTCCGCTGGGTCTGGAAGAATCGCCAGTCGTTTTTCAAATCCGAATTCGTTGAGTACATGAACGAGAACATCGTTGACAAGAAATGACATGCACCATGTGATGGCTGTCCTCAATTTTGGATTGCTCGTCCCATAAACAATCGCCCCCCAGCGGGCGATTGTATTCTTCGGGTGGTCCGTAACGGCAAGTCAAACGCAGGTTGTAACCTGCTAATCAATGGTTATAACGGAAGTTCTAGCTTACGCTCAAACCGGTTGGAGTCCGCTCGCGCTGCGTGAGTTGTTTTCAGCTCACGTATCGATAGTATTCGATACCCAGATCCTGGAAATGGCGCTGATCGATGCGGCCGACTTTTTCGATGATGAATTCATCTTTCGGCAGATAGGCGAGACCGGTAACACGCCGGCCGTCGTGCAGGGCTGCGTATTGTTTTTCGCTCAGGTCCACCGCGAATTCCATGGAGTCCGCCAGGCGGATCCTGGCGGTCGCCTCTCGCCAGTCATCCGCGACCACCAGCGGGATGACTTCGGCTGCGTCGCCGCTGCCATAGCCAAGTGTCAGCAATTCTTCACCAGTCAAATCGCGGTTCTCATCTACTGCCTGTTCAAATCCTGCCGCCATCCATGCGGGTAGTGCGGCGGTGTACAGGTTGCCGAGGTCGAGCATCGTGTCGCTGCCAAGCGCGAGTTTGTCGAGAATCTCACGACGATATTTTCGTGCCGCGCGGAAGATGCGGAAGACAGCCATGGTTAGCGGGTAGGCTTCGAAGTTGTGGCGTTCAGGATGGGCGAGGTCGGCTACTTCCGGCTTGCTCATCATCTCCTTGAGCAATTCCTCAGGCTCGACGCCCGCCTGGTAGCAATAAGAAGCAAGCTCGGCACGATCGTCGGGAGTACCGCTAGGCAATGCAAACAGGTAGGCGATCGCATAGCCGGTTTCCGGCATCCTGCGATAGGGCCTGTGCATGAATATGGTTTGCAGGGTTTTCAGATACTCGCTCGCATTCAGCCCGCGCTTTTCATACATGTCATTCAAGGCATGCAAGGTCTCATCGATGTAGCAGGTGGTCGAGTACTTGCCGTTGAAGATCGGGAAGTCCTGTACCTGGTGACTTTCACTGCGGTCCTGACCGCAGAATCGCATCATCGGCTTGCGAAAGTCGATAATGCGGTAATCGGAAGCTGATCCAGATTTGGTCAGATCAACTGCCACGAGTTTTGGCTCTTCTTCCAGCAACATTGCAATCGCACCGGCACCCTGCGTCGGTTCACCGCTGCTGCCGCGCGCGTACTCCGCGATGTCGGCGCAAACGACAATTGCCTGGCTACCCGCGCCATCGAGCGCGAGATGACGCAATGCGCCTTTCATGCCGTATACACCGCCCAGGCAGGCATGCTTGAATTCCGGAACCTCGCAACTCCTGGCGATCGGCGAGGAGCCCTGCATTTCGAGCGCGCGGTCCACCATGCCCTTGACGATGATTGCGCCGGCGGAATTATCCGTGCTGGACTCAGTACCCAGGCCAAGAAACTTGATACGCGCCGGGTCGATTTCATACTGCCTGATCAGGCGCATGACGGCCGTGGCGGCCATCGTATAAATGCTTTGATTGGGCCCGCGTACGCGAAAGCTGCGCCCCACAACCTCCCGTACCTTCGGCCACTGGTTACCGGTCCACTGACACCAGTCCTCCAGCCATACCCGATATGGCGGCACATAGGCGGCTAGCCCGCTTATTCCTATGCTTTTTCTATGCATGGATTGCCTGTCTAAACGTTCCTGTTTGCGGCCTGTAAAAGGCACAGCCTTTGAATTCTAGTTGTCCGGGCCCTTGCACTCAAGGCCGGCGGCTGGCCGACCACGCCCGTCCCTGTCATTGAGACCGCAGTCAGATGGAAAATGCTGCGAAAAGTGCGACCAGGCTGAACATGATAATCAGGCCGGCGAAATAAGCGAATGTGAGAATCAGGAATTTCAGGATCGTGAACAACCGTCCCTGTTCGTAAACGCGGCGCAACGCCTTGTAAAGGTAGACCGGGACATACAGCAACGCCGCGAAGACGGTGATATCAACGGCGGGTTCAGGCACACGAAACAGTGTCCCCAGTCGTGTAAACAGGAGTTGCAGGCTCAGGATCAGGAAGACAAACGAGTGATAGTGCACCACGAATAACAGGTGTTCGACGTAGAAGCGCTTCGACAAGGGATACAGAATTTTCAGCACCAGCGCCATCAACGGCAGCAAAACGAATAATGCCGCCGGTACGTTGTCCAGAAGTTTGTTGACAAAGGCCCTGCCATCGTCCGCGATAACGCGGTCGCACGTGACCTGAAGGCGTTCTTCCGTCAGGCGCGATGCCAGCCACCGTGGCAGGTCCGCACTGTCGAAGTCGTCAAGATCACAGTTACTGCCGGGCTCTTCGTCGTCATCTTCGGCGGCATCACCGGCGGTATCGGTGCCGCCCGGATCGACGACGATGATCCCCTCTTCCGCCAGGTCACCTAATACCTCTTCGCGAATGGCATCCGCGTTATTGGCATTTTCCTCGCTGTCGGTGGCCGCCGGTGCCTGAGGTTCGAACAGGATGCCCAGCTCTTCCCGCGGATCAAAAAAAGCGACCAGGAAGAAGAGGATGCTCAATACGAGGTACATGCGAAATGGCGGCATGACGCGCGCACGCCGGCCCTCGAGATAATCGCGAGTCAGTTGCCCCGGGCGAATTACCAGCGGCACCAGCGTGCGCCAGAGGCGGGAATCCAGTTCCAGCAGATCGCCGACGGCATCCCTGAGCAATTCCCATACGCTGATGAGCCTGCTGGTTGCACGCTGCCCGCAATTGCCGCAGTACTGTCCGTCGAGTTTGGTGCCGCAATTCAGACAGACTTCAACCGGCTTTTGCTTGTCTTCGGCGATATCAATGTGGCGCAATACACGACCGGACGCCTCGAACCGGCCTGCGAAGCGATCGATTACCGATTGCCGCATCGCCTCTGCCTGCTCCGACAAATACCGCTCGAGGTCAGCGTCACTGACAAAGTAATAATGGGCGATGCGGCGGGCGCGACCCTGATCGTCGTCTTCCTGTTCAAAAACAAGCGCGCGGTATATCCCGGAGACCTGCAACATCTCCTCGACGTGATGGGTCAGCCACTCATCGAATTGATCGACGATCTCGCGATCAACACTGATCGTGACCTCATAGATGGGCCCGGAGGTGTTTGTCATGGATCAGACTGCCGTTATTTTTTCTTTGCGCTTTTCTTCTTTGATGCGGCTTTTTTGCGGCCGCTCTTCTTTGCCGCAGCCCGTTTTGCGGGTTTCTTTCCAGGAGCCTTTTCGACGGCAGGTTTTTTCGCCTTCGAAGCTGGTTTCGAATTTCGAACCCGGGCTACCGCTGCGCTGTCGGCCACCGGCCCCGTGGGACTCTCACTGTTCGAACCGGCCCTGCCGAGCTCCTCCGGTGAGAAATCATCGACTGATAACAGGTGCAGTACTTTTGCGTGAAAAGCACGCAGCTCGCGAGTTTCTGCGGCGCTGACGATTTCGGCGTCCTCCGCCTCGTCGATCTGATGGCCAAAATAGTCGGCTTGAATCAGGCCTTCCCTTTTCGCCTGTTTCAGTTTCTTCTCGAGCGGCGCAAGATTCTCTGATAATTCCAGTGCCTCCTGCAGCAAGCCGAGCGGATTCGTTGGTTCGAGTGTTGTGTAAGCCTGCTGGCTGAGGCGCTCTCTTGCCTCGCCGGTCCTGGTAATCAGATCAACAACCTTCTGGCCCAGCTCGTCAGCCGGCGCGTGATAGGTGCGGCCGCGCGGAAATATTACGAGACGTAAGAGAAATGCGACAGGCCGATTCGGAAAGTTCCGCAGAAAACTGTGTAGCTGTTCCTGGGCGTGATACATCAGCGTTCTCACTGACCACTCGACCAGGGGAAGGTCGCTCGCGCGGCGGCCCTGGTTCTCGAAATGTTTCAGGACTGTCGAGGCAAGATACATCGAACTCAGAACGTCTCCGAGCCGCGCCGAGAGCAACTCCTTGATCTTGAGTTTGCCGCCGAGCGTCAACATCGCAAAGTCGGTGGCCAGTGCGAATGCAGCGCTGTAGCGATTGATGTTCTGGTAATAACGCCGCGTTGGCGTGTTGTAGGGCACGTTACTGAATCGCGCATGGGTAAGCGCAAGGAAAAATGATCGCGCAGCATTGCTGATGGCGTAGCCGATGTGAGAGAAAAGCGCATCGTCAAAATCGGCCAGTCCGCGTTCAGCGTCCTGGTCCTGTGCGGCCTGCAACTCCCGCAGGACATAAGGATGACAACGCATCGCACCCTGGCCAAAAATTATCAGGCTGCGGGTCAAAATGTTTGCGCCTTCAACCGTAATCGCGATCGGGGTCGCCATGTAGCCACGCCCGATGTAGTTTTTCGGACCCATCATGATGGCTTTGCCGCCGTGCACATCCATGGTGTCGTTCGCGACCTTGCGGCCCATTTCAGTGCAGTGATACTTTAATATCGCTGAGGGGACGGCCGGTTTCTCACCCTGATCGATAGCGCCCGCCGTCACCGAAACGGCCGCATTCATAATATAGGTGTGTCCGGCAATTCGTGCCAGCGCTTCACCGACCCCTTCAAATTTTGCGATAGGCATGTTGAACTGCCTGCGAATTTGCGTGTACGCACCTGATGCGTACGCTGCCGCCTGGCTGCCGCCTGCAGCGGTTGAGGGCAAGGTAATGGCGCGGCCGACCGACAGCAGTTCGACCAGCATTTTCCAGCCCTTGCCGGCCATCTCGGGGCCACCGATGATGGCGTCCAGTGGCACGAAGACATCCTTGCCGCTGGTTGGACCATTCTGGAACGGGATACTCAAAGGACAGTGTCGCCGGCCGATCGTGATGCCGGGGAGGTCCGTTGGAATCAGTGCTGCGGTGATGCCGTACTCATCCTTATCGCCGATCAGATGATCCGGGTCATAGAGTTTAAACGCGAGCCCGAGCACCGTTGCCACGGGCGCGAGCGTGATATAGCGCTTGTCCCAGTTCAGGCGGATACCGAGTGTCTGCTTGCCGTTCCATTTTTCTTTGCAAACAACGCCGTTGTCGATCAACGCTGCGGCATCGGAGCCAGCTTGTGGTGAGGTCAGCGCAAAGCAGGGAATTTCGTCACCGGTGGCGAGCCCCGGCAGCCAGCGTTGTTTCTGCTCCTCGGTGCCATAGTGCAGCAGTAACTCCGCCGGGCCGAGCGAATTCGGCACGCCCACCGTCGACGACGCGGCTGGATTGCGGCTGGCCAGCTTGGTGATGATCATTGCATTTGCGTAGGCAGAAAATTCCAGGCCGCCGTACTGCTTTGGAATGATCATTGCGAAAAATTTGTGTTTCTTGATGAATGCCCAGACTTCCGGGGGCATGTCGCCACGCCAGTGGGCAATATCCCAGTCATCGAGCATCGCACACAGTTGTTCACAAGGACCGTCGAAGAATGCCTGTTCTTCATCGGACAGCTGTGGCGCTGGAAACTCGGTCAAGCGGTCCCAGTTGGGCATGCCGGAGAACAACTCACCGTCCCACCAGACATTGCCGGCCGCGAGCGCTTCACGCTCCGTATCGGACATCGACGGCAGCAGTTTTCGATAGGCTTCGAGCGCCGGTCGCGTAATTCTTTCACGCCGGAATTCGGGCATGTTGGGCACGAACAGTACGGTAAACAGCAGCCACAAGAATATGAGAGTGACGATGTTCCAGGAACCGTAGAAGGTGTAGACGATGAGTGCCGCACCGGCGATGACCGTAGAGGTCAGCAGCCTGACCCGGTGGTAGGCGAGATAGATGCCGCCGCCGAAGAACAACAGGAACCAGGCAAGATCAATTAGAAAACTGGACACGCACTTATCCTCACTGACGCGGCACCCCGGCGCCGCAAGAGGTCCCGGTCAATCGCAGGGCCTCACAATAACCCTATCACCGGGGAGCACAGGGTGCCACAAAGCTGCCCGAGATCCCGTGACCTGATTCTCAGCATTGCGTGCGGGTTACAACAGCGATTCGATTGCCGCGCGTTCCTCACGAAGTTCTGCTTCGGTTGCCTGCATTCGATCACGGCTGAAATCATTGATCGCCAGGTCCTGCACGATTTCAATCTTGCCACCCTGGCAGCGCACCGGGTAGGAATAGATGACACCGGGTTCAATGCCGTAGCTGCCGTCGGCGGGAATCGCCATGCTGACCCAGTCATCCGCCGGCGTCCCCAGTGCCCAGTCATGCATATGGTCTATAGCTGCCGAGGCCGCCGAGGCTGCGGAGGATGCACCGCGCGCTTTAATGATGGCGGCCCCACGCTGCTGCACCAGCGGAATAAATTCGTCAGCCAGCCATGCCTGATCGACAAGGTCCATTGCCGGCTTGCCGCCAGCCGTCGCGTGATAAATGTCCGGATACTGCGTCGCGGAATGATTTCCCCAGATTGTCATTTGCCGGACGCTCGATACGTGATTGCCGGTTTTTGCCGCGAGCTCCGCTGCTGCACGATTGTGGTCGAGCCGCGTCATTGCGGTGAAATTCGCCGGATCGATGCCTGGCGCGTTGCTGCTGGCGATCAATGCGTTCGTATTGGCGGGATTGCCGACCACCAGCACCTGGATCGTGCGGTTTGCGTGATCATTGATTGCTTTACCCTGCACCGAGAATATTTGTGCATTCGCCTGCAGCAATTCCTTGCGTTCCATTCCGGGGCCGCGTGGCCGTGCGCCGACCAGCAAAGCGTATTCGGCATCTTTAAAGGCGACGTTCGCGTCAGCTGTAGCAACGATGCCGTCGAGCGTGTCGAACGCGCAGTCGTTCAGCTCCATGACCACGCCGTCCAGTGCCGCCAGTGCAGGCGCGATTTCAAGCAGCTGCAATATGACCGCCTGGCCGGAGCCGAGCATCTGACCCGAGGCGATGCGAAACGCAAGTTGATAGCCAATCTGGCCGGCGGCGCCGGTGATGGTGATACGAACGGGATTATTCATTGATGGCTCGACCTGTCATAAGTAGAAATAGGCGCTAATTTTATGCGGCGCGCGATTCTAGCATTCGATGCCGCGTTCGGCACCCGGCTTCTGGTCTTATTCGGGCAGTTCGAAATCCGGGAAGATCTCCCGGAAGTTATCGAGTTCCAGGTCTGCGGCCGCGGCCTGTCCCGATTGGCGGAGCGTTGCTATGCATTGCCACCATTCCTCAACATCGGATTTTTGTTCATCGCTACAGGCAAACGGCGCCTCCGGCAAAAGGGGCTTGAGCGCAATGGCCGGTCGCGGCCTGGCGAATTTAGCGGCCGCGTTCGGTGCTGGCTTCAGGGCGGTGCCTGCGGCTGCTTCCATTTCCTGGACACGTTGTTTCTCTCTCTCGACCTCAGCCGTGAATACATCGCTGAGACCCGTATGATCCTCAAGGGGTGCTCCTTCCGGCTGAGTTGCCGCCGGGGCAAGGTCCGGTTGCATCCTCAGGAGCTGTGCTGGTTCAGGCCCGCGGTCAGCTGTGGTGTCGGCCGGCGTCTGGACGGGCAGCGCGGTTTCCAGAGACATATCAGCCGCTGGGCTGAAAATACCCGGGTCGCTGAGATCAAGAATGATCGCCAGGGTCAGCCCGACCGTCGCCATGACTGCGGCGGGACGATACCAGGCCTGGAAAGAACCCTTTCGGCTGTCGGCCCGTACCGCCCTCGCGGCCTCGCGCAAGACAGCGTCATCGAGATCCGCCGGTGTCTCTTCGTCAGCAAGTGATTGGTAGTGCGCCGACACCTGCGGGTCAACGTCTATTGCTTCGTGTTTATCGTGGTCCTGATTCATGTCAATGGTCCGTCGCCGGGCCGCCTGATGAGCCCTTCATTACGCAGTCCTCTAAGTGTGCACAGCAGGCTCGGCCAGAGCCGTCTTTAGTTTTTTGGTGGCGTATCGCAGTCTGCTCCTGACCGTTTCCCGGTTAACGCCGGTCACCTGTGCAATTGTGTTGATACTCAGGCCGGCCTCTTCGTGCAGCAGGAAGGCGTCTCGTTGTTCATCCGGTATTGTGCCGAGCGCCGCATCGAGTCGCTGGCGGGCAAAGCTCTTTTCGGCTTCGAGATCCGGTTCATCGCCGGGATCTGGTCTGCAATCAGGATCCATGGCAGAGGCGACCCTGTGACGATTGTTTCTCCGCACGTAGTCAATGAAACAGTTGTGGGCGACGCGATAAAGAAAGGTCGTAAATTTCGCCGTTGGCCGATAGCGGTGCCGTGCCTTGATGATCTTGCCCCATACGTCCTGGAATACGTCCTCAGCCGTGTCGCGATTCTGCGAAAGGCGCAGTAGATAGCGATACAGGGAGTCTTTGTGTCGGCGATACAGTGTCTCGAACGCTGTTACGTCGCCGTCCTTGTAGCGCAGCATCAAGGCCGAATCTTCCGGGATAACGCTCATTGGTCGAGCATAAGCGGCGGTTTCACCCGTGGAAAGAGACGCTTGCAACCGCAAGACCTCTCTCGCTACCGTGGCCACAGTGGTGGGCATATTTGCGGCCAAACTCCGGCGGGCCCGCACTGAGCCATTCGATCCCTGCCTGGTGGCCGGGGCGGCTTGCCGCCCGGGGCTTCGCCGGCGCACATCACGTAGGTCATTGATATTAAGCCCCGAGAGCAATTTGACTGACCCTACAAACGGCCGGCCAGGCGATTCAGGGTTAAATGTCCAGGCAAATACCTTGCAATTGTGAAGACTGGTGTTATAGTCAACTATAACACTAAGTCACTTAAACCAAGGACGGCACTCAAAAGGGCGCCGAATGAGCAAATGAACACTCGCTGTGATCAGTTCCTAAAAGTATTGCTTTCACTGTCAGTTATGCTGATGTTCACGGTCGCGTTGATTGCGGGCCAGGTGCATGCAAATCTGCCTGCAGAGGTCTCAACAGCACGGAATTTTGGTCTTGTGACCCGGATGAGCATCACTCTCGAGTCAGAATCATTCCAGAAAATCGATTCGCTGTTGCATCTGGTCGACGCCATTTTTGCGCTGCCCATCGATATGGACCTAAACCTCGATGAGCTGGCGCTTCGAACGGGTAAGTTAAGGAATGCCGGATCTGAAGACTCGCCGGTGGTCCAGTAGCACTTTGCAGGTTAGCGGCATGCACAAACTGTCAGGAATTTGGAGGACTGTGTTCGCGCCCGTCCTCATGCAGAATCAGCAGGTATCAGATCGCGACTTCCCGTTTCGCCCTGTTACTATTGCGCCGCGGGCTGACCATGACGGCAGGCCCGCGGATTCCGGCCGCAAGCTTAATCCAAACAACAAATGACTGGCCTCGGATATTCAATGGACCCGAAGTGGAATGAAGACCTGCCGATCTATCGCCAGCTGCGTGATCGCGTCGTTGCAATGATCCTCGAAGGCGTCCTCGGCGATGGTGACGTGCTGCCATCGGTCAGGAATGTCGCTGCCGAATACCGGCTGAATCCGTTGACCGTCCTGAAAGGTTACCAGGAGCTCGTTGATGAAGGTCTCGTCGAGAAAAAACGCGGCCGCGGCATGTTCGTTACCGACGGGGCCCACAAACAGCTGTTAAAAGACGAGCGTCTTCGATTCATCGAAAAAGAGTGGCCGCAGGTCGTTGCGACGATCCAGCGGCTTGGCCTCGAGGTTGATCAATTGCTGCGGCAGGTGAAGGCAAAGAAACCATCGAAGCCGGGAGGGAAGGATGACTAGCCTGGTTAGTGCACGCAACGTATCAAAGAATTATGGTGACTTGCGCGCGGTTGACGATGTCAGCTTCGATATTGAAAAAGGCTGCATCATGGGCCTTATCGGTCCGAATGGTGCGGGCAAGACGACACTCCTGAAAGCACTTCTTGGCCTGACCGACTGCCAGGGCAGCCTTTCAGTGCTGGGTCTGGACCCGTTTCGCCAGCGCAAGGAACTGATGCAAAACATCTGCTATATCGCTGATGTGGCAATACTGCCGCGGTGGATTCGCGTTTACCAGCTTCTGGATTTTGTAGAGGCCGTCCACAGTCACTTTTCCAGGGAGAAAGCTGAGAAATTACTTGCTGATACAAAAATCCTGGCCAAAGCGAAAGTGCGGGAATTGTCCAAGGGCATGGTCACGCAACTGCATCTGTCGATCATCATGGCAATCGACGCAAAGCTGCTGATACTTGACGAACCGACGCTGGGTCTCGACATCATCTTTCGCAAGGACTTTTACAGTAATTTGCTGGGGGACTACTTCGACGAAGAGCGGACCATCGTTATAACAACGCACCAGGTAGAGGAGATCGAGAACCTGTTGACGAACATCATGTTTATCAACAATGGTCGCATAGTGCTTGATGCCAGCATGGACGCGTTACCTGAACAATACGTCGAATTACTCGCTAGTGGTGAAAATGCCGACCGGGCCAGAAAGCTTAATCCGATCTTTGAACGCGACGTATTCGGCAAGAAAGTCCTCACTTTTGAAGGCATCAGTCGTGAGCAACTGACAGGGCTCGGCGAGCTGCGGACACCGGATATCGCCGATCTGTTCGTGGCCAAGATCAAAGGAGTGACAGCGTGATGCAGGGCCAGCTCGCACTGCTTCAACGAGAACTCTGGGAGCATCGGTCGATATACATCGTTCCCATTGTTGTTGCGGTCGTCATGACGCTGGCAGCATTGACGGGCCAGGTGTCAATCAACGGCATGGAACATGTCGACATCGGCATCGTCGGTGCGTCCAATATGCCGGATAATGCGAGGGCAGCGGTACTGTCCGGAATCATGATCGGCCTGTCGACCACATTCGTGTTTTCGATGTGGATACTGACCATCTTCTATGCGCTCGATTCGCTGTACGCAGAGCGCAAGGACAGAAGTATTCTCTTCTGGCGCTCCATGCCTTCGACCGATCTTGAAACGGTGCTCTCGAAGCTGTTGACAGCAATGCTGGTTATTCCATTGGTGACTTTCGCAATGATCCTGGTCACGCACCTGGCCGTGCTGCTGTTTGCCAGTGTGTGGGTCGCGGCCCGCGGCGGCAGCGGCTTGACCCTGATCTGGGGGTCAGTCCCGTTCTTCGACAACTGGACAGCGACGCTCATTTTCGTGTTGGCATTGCCCTTGTGGCTGTCACCGTTCATCGGATGGTTCCTGTTTGTCTCTGCTTTCACGAAACGCTCACCGTTTCTTACCGCATTTCTGCCGATCGCCATATTGCCGATGCTCGAGAATATGCTTTTTGACACCGCGGTCTTTGCTGAGGCGTTCTTCGTGCGCTCCATCAAGATGCCGCTGTTTATCAATCCCGGCACAATGGAACGCCTTTTCGAAGAGGGCGATGGTTTCGCGCTTCTTGCCGACGCCCAATTGAGCCTGCTGGGATTGATGGATTTAGGTGGTTTCCTTACTAACCCGGGATTGTGGCTGGGCCTGATCGTGTGCGGTCTCTTCACTGCCGCGGCGATCTACATGCGCCGCTACAGGGATGACAGTTAGCCGGCTTCAGCTTTCCTGATATCCAGCGAGTGTTTTCTGATCTTGCCCCTTAGCTGGTGATAGCTGAGGCCCAGCAAGTCTGCAGCGAGGCGCTGATTGAATCGCGCTTTCTCGAGCCCGGCTTTCAGTAGCTCTACCTCGAGGTCCTGTACCCGCGTATTAATATCAGTCGGCAAAATCGGTGTGCTTCGTATGACAGACTTTCTCTTCGCTGAACTTTCCACAATTGCCGATTCGCGTAATCGAAACGGCGAATCGAATGGATCAAAAACGATACTGGTGATCTGTTTGCCCGGTTCCGTGCAACGATAGACAGAGCGTTCAACCACATTCTTCAACTCACGAACGTTTCCAGGCCAGTCATAGCGCAACAGCGCTGAAGAGGCTCGCGCGCCGAAGCCGGGAAAGTACTGGTACTTCAATTCACTGGCCATATTCAGGGCAAATGCGTAGGCGAGAGGCAGAATGTCCTCCAGACGCTCACGCAACGGCGGTATGGTGACGACGTCAAACGCGAGCCGGTCCAGCAGGTCCACGCGAAAACGTCCGGCGGCAACCAATGCCTGTAAATCCGCGTTCGTCGATCCGACAATGCGAATGTCGACGGAAAAGGTGTCACTGCCGCCAACCCGCTGCAGCTCCCCATATTCAATTATCCGCAGAATTTTCTCCTGCGTGCGCAAGGATATGCTCGCCAATTCATCAAGAACCAACGTGCCTCCGTCGGCTCGCTCGAAGTGACCGATGTGCGCCCTGATTGCACCGGTAAAGGCCCCTGCCTCGTGTCCGAACAATTCGGACTCGAGGATGGACTCTGTCAGCGCAGCGCAATTGACTTTTACCAGCGGCTGCTCCCAGCGCCTGGACAGGAAATGCAGGCGTGATGCAATCAGTTCCTTGCCAGTGCCGCGCTCGCCGACGACCAGTACCGGCTTGTTGAGCGGGGCGGCTCGCGATACATGCTCCAGCATTTCGAGAAAAGCCGGCGCCTCTCCGATGATAGGTTGGACGGGACGTTCACTCGGCATTGGCTAAATAAACCAGAAAACAGCGGTTTTCGCAAATAAATAGCGTAATTCACCAAATCCGGATATCAGTTAGACTCCTGAATACCCGATTTTATGCTTAAAAAACAGCCGCTTAACCCTGGAGAAACAGACTGGCACGGATACTGCACTAAAGTAACTGAACTGTTAGCTAAAAGAGGACAAACCCATGGGCATATTCACGAGATTCAGCGACATCGTGAACTCGAATATCAATGCAATTCTTGATAAAGCCGAAGATCCCGAGAAAATAGTGCGGCTGATGATCCAGGAAATGGAAGACACGCTGGTGGAGGTTCGTTCGGCAGCGGCCCGCTCGATTGCCGACAAGAAAGACCTGAATCGCAAGCTTGGGCACCTGGAGCGCGAGCAAGGTGACTGGGACTCGAAAGCCGAGCTCGCGCTTCGCAAGGGCCGTGAGGATCTTGCCAAGGCAGCACTGATCGAGAAATCGAGAGCGTCAACGGCGTCAGAAATACTGAAGGCAGATTATGCGATCATCGACGAAGGACTGGCGAAACTCAACCAAGACATCTCGCGTTTGGAAAAGAAGTTGCTGGATGCGAAAGCCAGGCAGAAGTCATTGCTGGTACGTCATAAGACAGCGAATAGCCGGCTCGCGGCCAGGAGGAAAATCCACGATTACAAGATTGAAGATGCAATGGTCCGTTTCGAGCAGTACACGCGTCGCATTGATGACGTCGAAGGGCGAATCGAAGCCTACGACCTGGGATTGCCGAAAGATCTCAATCATGAATTTGCCGGCCTGGAAGCAGAGGAATCTGTTGCGAGGGAGCTTGAGGCCCTGAAGAAGCGAGTTTCGGATGGCGCAGATGCTGTCGCAAAGGCCAAGTAACCGGATCTCATCGTGAGCGAATTACTAACAATAGCGGTCATTGTATTTATCGTGGTTCCTGCGCCGCTGTTTATCGTGCTGCACTTCATTACCAAGTGGAAACAGTCACGGGAAATATCGGGTGGTGACGAACAAATGCTGGAGGATATGTGGCTTTTGGCTCGTCGCCTGGAAGAGCGACTCGAATCCCTCGAGGAAATACTGGACAGCGACCTGCCGGACTGGAGGAGAAAAATATGAGCAGAGGCGCCTGGAATCTGAATCACGGCCCATTGCGAGGGCTATACCGTGACCGGGAAAATGGGTGGATATTCGGAGTCTGCGCGGGAATCGCGGAATTCGGCAACTTTCGAACCGCAACCGTACGCATCATCACGGTCATCTGCCTGCTGCTCTTCTTCTGGGTCACTGCATTGGTCTACCTTGGAGCAGTCGTGCTGTTCAGGGAAAAGCCGCTGATCTTTTCCGGCAGGCACCAGGAATATGAATTCTGGCGTCGCCGGTCGAGAGACGACTACTGGAGCCGTTCGTGAGCGGTTACGAAACGATCGCACGCCGCAAGTTTTATCGCAGCCGCGATCGTGCGGTATGCGGTGGCGTATGCGCTGGTCTGGCAGACTATTTCGGATTCAACCTGAAGATGACCCGGGTGCTGGCGGTTTTTGCATTCTTCATGGCTATGCCGGTAACCCTGATTGCATATTTCGGTACGGTATTCCTGGTGCCGGCCGCCTCGAGCGGCGATCGGGAGCCAGACTATGACCCGGAATTCCGTAAGGCACTTCGATCGGCCCCGCGGCAAACACTCGGTGATGTCAGACGAAGATTTCAGTCCCTGGACAGCCGGCTGGCGCGCCTCGAGCGCTACGTAACATCGTCGAGATTCAATCTCGACCAGGAATTCAAAAAACTTTAAGCCAGGGCTGCCACCTAATTTAAGGGAAAATATATGAACAGTACGCTAGTTTTTGTTCTTCTTATTATCGGCATGGTGATGTGCGCCAACATCGTCCAGACCTATCTCAAGCACCGAAAGAAGGAACCTGAAGCTAACGCGGAACTGGAGGACACACTCGCAAAAATTGAAGCACTGGAAGAACGCATCCAGGTGCTTGAGCGTATTATCACGGAGAATCGCTTCGACTTGAAAAAAGAAATCGATTCTTTGTGATGCTGGTGGCGGTGCTTAGGAACTTTCCTTGGCTTTGTAAGCCTGAACCTCGACATTGAACTGTGCGGCGAGTCTCTCCATTTCATCAACCGCCGCATTGTATTTCTTATTAAGCAGGTCTTCGCGCTGCTGCTCTTCATTCGGGTCGAGATCTTCCAAAACCGCCCGGGACATTTTCTCTTCGTCAATAATGCACTCGAGATAAAGTTCCATATCAGCGACAAATTTCTTTACGCCGCGCTGACCCTGGAGCATATCATCCTTGGTCGCTGTGGTACCGTTAGGAATCAATACCCGATGCGGATAGTCACAGGCGTGAGCCGCCTGTACGCCAGACAATACGAGGACACTGCAAATAACTTTGATGAAGTCTTTCATTATCCTGGCTTAAGTTGAGAGCTGTTGAGGCATACCGCTGACCGGCAACCCGCCGGCATTGGCGTGGCGATATTTAATCATGTCGTTGCCAACTAGTGAAGTTGCCGATTAACTGCTTGATAAACCAGTCAATTAGTGCGGGTTTGCGGGACTCAGGCAAACAAGGCGCGATGCTCATCGGTGCCGGCTACCTGCGACACCAGCAATTCAAGGTAATTGTCGGAACTCATCGGTTCGCCGAACAAGAGTCCCTGCACGTAATTACAATCCATCTGTTGCAGGAAATTCAGTTGCTCTTCGGTTTCGACTCCCTCGGCAACAACATCCATCTTAAGGGCCCTGCCCATGTGAATGATGGTCCCGACAATCGTCGCATCATCCACACTTGTGGCTACGTGGCGAATAAACGATTTATCGATTTTCAGGGTGCTGATCGGGAATTGTTGCAAAGCGCTCAGCGATGAATAGCCAGTGCCGAAATCGTCAATCGCGAGATGCAATCCGAGCGAGTAAAGTTCGTCCAGCAATTTGATTGTACGTTCCGGATTTTCCATCAGCGTAGTTTCCGTGATTTCCAGTTCAAGCGATGTCGGTGAGACTTCGTAGCTTCGTAATATTGAGCTGATGCGGTCGATGAAGTTCGGCTGTTTCAACTGCTTGAGTGACAAGTTGACGGAAATGCGGGCTGGTGAAACTGTTCGCTGCCAGTGTCGAAAATCATCACAAACCCGGGCGAGAACCCATTCGCCAATCTGGATTATCAGGTTCGATTCCTCCGCAATGGGGATGAAATCTGCGGGCATAATTATCCCGCGTTCCGGCAGGTCCCATCGGACCAGGGCCTCGGCGCCGATTACCTTACCGGTTTCGATGTCGTATTTCGGCTGGTAGTGGACCAGGAGTTCGTCGCGTTCGAATGCGCGCTTAAGCTTGCTCTTGGTCATCAGGCGTTCAACTGCCGCCTCGTTCATCTCAGGCCGGTAGTAGGAGAAAATGTTGCCACCGTTCTTTTTCGAATGGTAAAGCGCGGCATCGGCATTGCGGATAAGGTCAATGACATTGCGTGCATCTGACGGGTAAAAAGCAATACCCATGCTGGCTGTCATAAAGACTTCATGTCCCTGCACAAAGAACGGGTCTGCCAGGCGGTCGAGTACCGTTTGAGCAAGTTTATCGAGGACCGGCCGGGCGTCGGCGTCAAGTTTACTAACGATAACTGCAAACTCGTCTCCGGCGAGCCGGCCAACAACCGCATCACGTGGCAACGCCGATGTCAGCCGTTCTGCCACGGTCTCCAGTGCCGTGTCGCCGGCCAGGTGGCCGAAAGTGTCATTAATGTCCTTGAATTTATCAACATCGATGTAGAACAGGCACAGGCTCTTGTTTGACCGGCGGGCCCTGGCTATCGCTCGTTGCAACAAGTGCTGGAACTGCATGCGGTTCGGTATTTTGGTCAACGCATCTATTCTTGCCAGGTAGCGAATTCTTCTTTCTGCTTTTCGCCGCTCAGTAATATTCTGGGCGGCATAAATACGATCGCCGGGCTGCCCATCATCATTACAAATAGATGAGCTCGTATATGAGATGGGTATTTGCTCGCCCGATTTCGTCAGTAGAAAAGCCTCGCGTGGTACGCCTGATCCTGAATCCGGTTCGAGTGGTCGCCCTTTTTTCCGGTCAACGATAATGTCCACGTTCTGACCGACGAGTTCGTCGGCCGTGTAGTCGAGCAGGCGAGACGTTGCCTCGTTAATGCGGGTGATTGTGCCGTCTGCAGAGGTAACAATGATCGCTTCGTTCATACTGGACAAAACACTGTCGACGTAATCCCTCGAAATCGTCGTGCGCCGCAGCTTGTCACGCATCTCGTTGAAGACTTCAGCGAGATCGCCGAGTTCGTCACCATGAAGAACCTGCAGAGGTTCACCGAAATCTGATTCGCTCAGTTTTTGAGCCTGAATCTTCAATTCGCGAATGCGCTGGGCCTGTGTTTTGGCAATCAGCCATATAACCACGCCGCAGAGGCCGAGCATGACCAGGGTGGCGCCGCCGACCCAAAACAGGCTGGCCTGCCGGCGCTGTGTGCCCTGTTGTACCAACCGCTGTTCGAATGCCTCTAATTCCTGCGACAGGTTTACCAGTGAAAATTCGCTGAGCAAAGTGCCCATTTCAATCTCATCGCGCCGCACGGCGTATGTCATGTACAGATGGTCCGCGCGCAATACATAGCCATCGGCTGCAGGATCATCAACGGGCTCCCCGGATTGGACATTAATCCCGCCTGACTGTACGTATCTCAGGCCCACCAGGTCGTCACTGTCCGCAATGGCCCGGCTCAGCACCAGGAGTTGCGCCCCATAGTTATCGCTGTCGGTTGTGGACAAGGAATCCGCTGTGCGATGCAGATGTCCTCTGGCCCGTCGTTCGAAGCTGGCACTCAAGCTGATCTCGTGTTGCTCAACGCTGCTGGATACGATGCCGCTGGCAAGCCAGCGGTACTGGCCGTAGAAAATGGACAACATGATGCCGATAACGACCAGCGTGAGGGCCGACACGAGGATTACATATCTGGGTAGAATTCTGCTGGTCATCTCTTTATACAGACTCGGACGGCGCCGGCAGATTCAAAAATCGGGTTTGCCAACATGATCGTCGGTCACCATTTTTTATTTTTCGACCAGTTCTGCGTCAGCCTCGCGGTGCACTCAGGCCATGCGGAACATGCGTTGTTGCCCTGACCCGTGTAGTTTACCACTTCGCCTATTTTTTGATCGATAATGACGAGGACGGCGCAGGCGGCCGCGCGGAGGCGCCCTTGACGCCTCTGGTTTGCACGGGTTTGCGACCCCGGAGGCTCGTTTGCCGGTCCGTGAGTCATGACATAATCAGCTGATGCTGCGCCAGTTGCCACCGAAAACAGGGGTCGAACCGAGGTTTTCGACATTACCCTGACTTTTTACCAATGCCTTCTCCGGTTGGGCGAAAACCTTGGTTCGACCCCTGTTCCTGTTCTTTCGCCCCGCGCTTTTCAACAAATTCCGTTGCTTTCTCTGGCCGTTTAGTCCGCATCACACCCTCAACGATTGCACCCTCGGCGACCGCAATCGAATCCCCGCAAACCGTCCCCGAGATCCTGGCTGTATCACTGATCTCGACCCGCCCTGACGCGTCGATTTCGCCCTCGACCGTCCCGGCTACGATGATTGAATCCGCCTTTATGGTGCCACGCCAGAAACCGCTCTTCGCCAGGGTGACGGTGCCCTCAATGTCACAATCGCCTTCGACTTCACCGCTTATCATGAAATTTCCTCTGCCGGTAACAATGCCCTTGATCCGGCAGCCCTCACTGATCAATGTGGCCGGTCCGGCATTGGCATCGCGAATTCTTCTCTTGTGTGCATCATCCATCAGTCAATGTTCTCCGTGCGAACTGTTTTGCAGGGCTGCCTTGCAAATAATAGACCTTTGGAGGGATCAGGATTGTGAATGAGTCCGCATTAAACTGACTGTCAGCGATTTTTTTCGTGATAGCCGTAGCCCGCGGTGCGAATTAATGTCAGCTGGCCACCTTCAAATCTCAGGATACGCATCAATTTCCGCGGTCCGAAGTTGAACACCAGTTCCGTAACGGGAAGCTCCTGATGAAAGCCGCTGTAAACATGCCTTGTGTAGTGTGTCCCGAGGATGCCTGCGGGTCGTTTGAGTATGTAGGGTCGCAGTACGTAGCCCAAGTGGCGCCTCGAGACCGGCTGGCCACATAACTCGATGACTCGTGATTCGTGCATCCCGTCTTTGACGAGCCGGCTGCCGCAACGCAATGCGTGTGCAGGATCGCTGAACAACATGAAAACGCACGCTAAAGAAAGCACGGGCAGGAATTGTCGGAAGACTGGGGCCATGTCGTCATGCCGTTCGTTGCGGCTATCCAATGATAGACTAATTACCGGCTAGTCACAGACTAACAGAACAACAAGCCATCAAGTTTCGCCGCCGAAAATTGCGTCGTTGGCACGTTTAAGGGTCGCCTGTATAGTTCTGCCTGGGCCGTTAGTGGTCAGCAATAGCCGGAGACAGCCTGGATTGAGCAGGATAATTGAAGAACGTATAGCGCGGCTGGCCAGCGCAGCACCCCCCGGGGTCTTGTCGGGCGGCCTTAAAGGCGTTGAAAAGGAATCGCTGCGGGTTGGCCGCGACGGCAACCTGTCAGGCCAGCCGCACCCGATTGCCCTTGGCTCAGCCCTGACCAATCGCTTCATAACGACAGATTTCTCAGAGGCGTTACTCGAATTCGTGACCCCTGCGTACGCGAATACCTGGGAGACTTTGCGTGTTCTCTGCGAGATTCACCAGTTTACTTACGAACGCATAGGCGATGAGCTTTTGTGGACGACGAGCATGCCATGCCTGATGTCAGATGACAGTGGCATTCCGCTCGCGCAATACGGAAGTTCGAATGTTGGCCGGATGAAAACGGTCTACCGAAACGGCCTGGGATACCGCTACGGCCGCAAGATGCAGGCAATTGCGGGCGTACACTTCAATTATTCGCTGCCAGGTGCATTCTGGCCTGTATATCAGGACCTCGAAGAATCCTCGCAAGACGAAGACGATTTTCGGTCCCAGTCCTATTTCAGTATGGTGCGCAACTTTCGCCGTCTCGGCTGGCTGGCCCTGTACCTGTTCGGCGCTTCACCGGCACTTTGCAAGTCATTTTTTGGCACGGACGACTCGATAATGCCGAGTTTCGACAAAGATACTTTCTATCAGCCGTTCGGCACCTCGCTTCGAATGAGCGACCTCGGATACAGCAACAAGGCGCAAGCTCACATCAACATATCGCTGAATAGCGTCGATGACTATATCAGCGACCTTAGTTGTGCGATCTGCACGCCGAATACGGCCTTTACAAAGATCGGCATCGACGCCGATGGTGAGCGGCGCCAACTGAACGTTAACCAACTGCAGATTGAGAACGAGTATTACAGTCCAATACGGCCGAAACGCGTTGCGATGTCAGGCGAACGTCCGACCGTGGCCTTGCGCCGCGGGGGTGTTGAGTATGTCGAAGTGCGGTCACTGGATCTGAATGTATTTGATCCCGTCGGTATCAATCAGAACGCAATGCGCTTCATGGAGGCGTTTCTCATTTATTGCCTGTTGCAGGACAGCCCGGAGTTTGACGACGCCCTGTGGCAGGAGAATGCGGTCAATCATTCGGGAACGGCAACTGAGGGCCGCGACCCGGAATTCCGGCTGATCGACCGTGGGACGGAGCGCCCGTTGACTGCATGGGCAACGGAAATCATGCGCGATGTCCGGGCGATTGCCGAGATTATCGATCGTGGTGAGGGCGGCAACGACTACGTGCAGGCCGTAGACGCTCAATCTGAGTTGATTAAAAACCCGGAGGCCACGCCGTCTGCGCGTGTTCTGGAGGAATTACGGCAGACCAAAACGGCGTTTTATCACGTCGCGATGGCCAGTGCCCGGGGACACAAGGAGTACTTTTTCGAAATTGAGCCACTCGGTGGCAAACGCCTGCGCGTTTACGAGGATGAGGCGCGGAATTCCATCAGGCGGCAACAGGAGATTGAGAAATCGGACGAGATCAGCTTCGAGGAGTATCTCGCGAATTATTACTCGCAGGACGGTTGTCCCTAGTCACGATTAAAGAGCTTTAAATCATACGAACGGCAATGCCTCGCCGTGTTCATAGGCGTACTCTCGATGCAGCGTTTGCAGTCTCTTCGTCAGCTCGCCGGCCTTGCCGTCACCGATTGTGCGGCCATCAGCCATCAGTACCGGCGTCAATTCTCCCATGGTGCCTGTCGTGAATACCTCGTCCGCCGTATACAGTTCTGTTAACGACAGATTTTTCTCCTTAGCCGGTATCTTTTTCCAGGTGGCAATATCGAGAATCATTTGCCGGGTTAATCCAGGCAGGCAGCTATCGGCATGCGGCGTCAACAGCACGCCGTTCTGCACCAGGAACAAATTGGTATCGTTGGTTTCAGACAGGTAACCGTGAACATCGAGCATCAGCGCGCTGTCGACCTGTGCCACATTGGCCTCGATTGTTGCAAGAATGTTGTTCAGGAGATTGTTGTGGTGAATTTTCGAATCGAGACATTCAGGCGTGTTGCGTCGGATGGATGAGGTAATGACGCTGATACCGGAGTCCGCGTATACGGGTAGCTTCCATTCCGCCAGCACGATCAGCGAACAACCCGACTGATTGAGCTGCGGATTCATCCCGGAGGTGATTTTCTCGCCACGCGTCAGCGTCAGACGAATATGAGTTTCGTCAGTCATGCCGTTTGCCTCCAGGGTGGCGAACAGCGCCTGTCGAATTTCATCATTGGTCGGTACTGCCGCAAATGCCAGCGTTTTGGCGGAGTTCTGCAGCCTCTGCAGATGTCCGCTGAGTGCAGCGATCCGGCCCTTGTACACCCTTAAGCCCTCCCATACGGCATCGCCACCTTGCACGATGCTGTCGAACACGGAGATCTTTGCGTCACATCTCGGCAGCAGTTCGCCGTTCACGTAGATCACGATTGTCTGATTTCGCGGATCGGGAGCTTGCAAAACTATTCTCCAGTGTCGGCACGTATGGCGTGCTCATATAATTTGTCGTACCAGGGTTTGCATTCTGCCAGCAACGGCTCGAGTCTCTCCGGAAAATCATCTTTTGCAACTTCGACCGAAAACCCGGTGCTCCTGTGCACCGCGTGATACCAGTGAGGCGCCCAGATACCATCCTCCGGCCGCGCCCCGGCAGGCCAACTCAACATGTCGTCGGTGTAGGGAATCTCCAGGTGTGCGCATAGTTTCTCCAGCACGGTGCCGGGGTCGAGCAACAACTCACGCGAGTCGAGTATCGCCGGTTGCTGGCCTGCGTCAGTCAATCCGCGATAAAGATGCCATTGGGTCTCGAGACCGGTATTTGCAAGTTTCGCGTGAGGCATCTGGATCATGAGTGACGGCAGCATCTGCCGTGGATCGCGCACCAGGAAAATATTGTGGGTCTTGCGCATGAAATCCCGGTCAATGTCGACCAGGTGATGCGCCATCTGTTTCATGAAAAGGACGTCCCGAGGCGGGTCGCGCTGCCGGGCGAGCAGCTCGCGCATGACTGAGTCGCCGTCACAATTCACTGTTGCCAGAACTTCATTTCGGCCAGGATGGATCGTTCCGGTCACGCGCAGGAAATGTCCATACAGCGGCTCATCGACAACCAGCGTGTCGCGTCGTTGAGCGAAACTGTACATGAGCGCTGTCGATACGTTACGCGGGCCTGACCATAGGCAAATAGCTTTCATCGTTGACCGTCGGTGATGCCGGAAGCCTGCCGTATGCCTGCCCTGGCAGGGGATGCCGGATTGTACTGAATAGGACGATTCCACGCGCAGTGCCCCAGCGGGCGGATTGGTTCAGGATTGGGCGAAAAATGCGGACTGGATCACAATTCAATACGGAAATGCTGAGATGGCGCGCCAATTTAACTAAACTCTGCCCTGTAAGGAGCTGTATCAGGCAGTTGCTGCCATTTTTTACCGGGTGAGCCCATTGTTCAAGACCTTTATTGCCGGCATTTTCCTGGGCCTCGTTGGGGCCGGTGCGCTGACATACTCGGTGCCGGCCGTAGACCTGCATCGGGAACCATCGCTTATAACGGTACAGGCGAACGGCGGCAACTCCGAAATTTTTCGCATCGATTTGCCACGCGACCGCATTCTGGTCGGCCTGGTCGGCACGGATAATGCCTTGCCGGCAGGGCTCGAATGGCCGGGAGACGAACTGTTCGGCAATCTCCAGGCAGAAATATTCAAGGTCCGCGACCGCAACGATGTTGTTATTGGTGTTGCCAGCCGACTGGCCAACGTGTCGGAGGAAACCGGCCCGTTCATTGAGTGGGTGTTGCATCTTCCGGCGCGAGGTACTGTCTATCTGCAAATGGATCTCGCTGCTTCAGCCGAGGGTCACCGCAATGGCAGGATGCTTGCAGGCACCCGGGACTTCGAAACATTAAGCGGTACTGTCAGGGAACGATTTATCACGGAAATCGGGAACGAGGATTTCGCTGCCGGCGAGCGCATCGAACTAATCACTGCGCTCATCGGTCCACTGGCTGACGAGGAATGAAATACCTGGTTTCATTACTGATCGGCATGCTGTTTGGCGTTGCGCTGTTTGCTGCCGGGATGTACTACAACCCGTTCACCGGACACGTGTTGGTCTCTCCGCTTGCGGTTTTGAAAGACAAACACCTGGATGTCACGTACACCTTGGTACCAGGAGAGACGATTCTCTACACAGACAATGGCGAGTCGATTGTCAGTACACACCCCGATCGCGTAGCCGAGTTGTGGGAACCGGCCATCGTGGATACGCGCATCGCCGTGGTTTTGCTAAAGGGCAGTCGAGGCAGTGTCGTGGGACTTGGTATCAAGTTCTCGACTGATTCAGAACAAACTGCACTGATCAATTCCCAGGCGCTCGTCAACAGTGCCTGGCATGTTTACCTTCCGGGACAGGGGACCCTGCTGGTTGATCAGATTGAAAATTACTGGCCGTACTTGCGGGAAATAGTGGTGCCGGCGCGCTGGAGTTCGGGTAATAACTGGAAGGGATCCTTCTTCTGGATCATGACACAAGGCCCGGGTGCGCTGGGCACGGCCCGTGTAACCGGCGGTACTGGCACGTTCGCCGGGATGACCAGCGAGGCTGTGGAATCGCTGACAGCACGCGCTTATTCTGCGATCAATGGCCCGGTATCAATGCACGGTAGCCTCACCATTATCCTGCCAAAAGCGACAATCGAAACCGAATAGGTATTCGTAGGAGCCCGGCCCACCGGGCGAATTAACGATGTAGGAACTCGCTCGCAATCCGCCTGCATCGATAAACATCGCCCCGACGAATGGGGCGGATTGATCTTTAGTGCTGATGCAAAGAAATATATCCTGGCACGCCGGCCCGTCATGCAACCATAGTTTTCAATTCAATTTCCGGATTTGCAAGCATTTCCGGATCGATGACGGAGTGCGCTGCAATCAGCTTCTTCGACTGCATGAAATCTTTCGGGCTATTCACCGCATCGACGGCAATCAACTGACCGTCGCGCAGGTACAGACAGGAAAATGATCGGCTGTCCGGATTGCCGCGAACGATTACCTGGTCATATCCCCGTGACAGTCCGGCTATCTGCAATTTGAGATCGTATTGATCTGACCAGAACCACGGCACCTGCGCATAGCAGGTGTCCACACCACAGATATTGCTTGCCGCGGTTTTTGCCTGCTCCAGGGCGTTATGCACTGATTCCAGTCTTACACGATATCCGAGAATATCGTTTGGGTGATGCGTGCAGTCGCCAACTGCGAAAATATCAGAAGCGGATGTTTGACAGTGATTGTCGACGACGATGCCGTTGTCAACGTCAAGTCCGGCGTCAGACGCCAGTTCAGTATTTGGCACGACGCCGATGCCGATCACCACCAGGTCCGTTGCAACTTGCCCATCGTTTGACAGATCGACAGCCGCGACCTGCCCATCGCCACTAAATCCGGAGATGCCGGTCGCCAATAAAAGCTTTACGCCGTGCGAGGAATGTTCATTTTGATAGAACTCCGACAGCTGCGGCGAGACAACGCGGCTCATCACGCGGTCTTCCATCTCGATAACGGTAACGATCGCGCCGAGCTGCGTTGCAACGGCTGCGACTTCAAGGCCGATATAGCCGGCGCCGACAATTGTCAGCCGCGCACCCTTTTTTAGTTGCTTTCGGATGCCGGTCACGTCTGCGATGGTGCGCAGATAATGAATGCCATCAAGGTCGACGCCAGGCAAATCAAGGAGCCGCGGCCGCGCACCGGTTGCGAATACCAGTTTGTCAAACGCCAGCGTTTTGCCGTCAGCCGTGTGCAGCGTTTTGCTGCTGCGATCGACTGCATCGATCCGGGTCCCGAGTCGTACCGCTATGCCTGGATCGTCATAAAAACTTTCTGGTTTGAAATGCAACCGCTCTGCGGGCAGTTCACCGGCAAGGAATTTCTTCGACAAGGGTGGTCTCTGGTAGGGGAGCCAGGGCTCCTCGCCGATCAGCAGTATTGTTCCATCGAATTTTTTCTGCCGCAGCGTGGCGACAACCTGACCGGCAGCGTGTCCGGCGCCAGCGATTGCCACAGTTTCGCCCATTATCAAAGACCCGCAAAACTACATTGCACTGATGCCACCATCCACTTTCAATTCCGATCCCGTGACGAAACTGGATTCATCAGACGCAAGGTACAGGACGGCGTAAGCGACATCATCCGGTTTCCCGATACGGCCGATCGGAATCTGCCGCCCCAGTTTCTGCAGCGCAGCCTTTCTGTTCCCGCCCTGCGCCATTCCATCGAGGATCGGTGTATCGATGAATACCGGATGTACCGAATTGCAGCGAATGTTGTTGCCGGCGCGGGCGCAATGCAATGCGACGGATTTCGACAGGTGTCTGACTGCCGCTTTGGCCGAGTTGTAGGCCGCCAGGTTATGGCCGGCAATGATGCCGGATATCGAGGAAATGTTGATGATGGAACCGCCGCCACTCGCGGCGATGACCGGCACGGCGTACTTGCAGCCGAGAAATACGCTGTCGAGGTCTACCGCATGTACCTTCCGCCAGTTTTCGTATGACTCATCCTCGACACTGGCAATCGAGCCGATGCCCGCATTATTCACAAGGATGTTCAGGCCGCCGAAATCCGACTGCAGCTGTTGCAGTATGCGTCGCCATCCAGCTTCATCGGTAACATCCTGTTCTATCGCGATCGCACGGTCCGGATGGTCACGGTTAATTCCGCTGGCCACCTTGCCGGCGCCGTCAATATTGATGTCACTCAATGCGACTTTAGCGCCTTCATTCGCCAGCATTGCTGCTATGGCTGCCCCCAGTCCCTGTGCCGCACCGGTCACCAGTGCGATCTTTTTATCAACTCGTCCCATACCAATCATTATACGGCTTATGTTTCCGGGCACGCTCCGATATGCTGTCGTTCCGAAAATGCCACGGCGAGAAAAATGAAAACACACGCTATCAGAATGTACGAGTACGGCGGGCCTGAGGTAATGCGCTACGAAGCGATCGAGCTCGACGAACCCGGCCAGGGCGAAGCACGCATCCGGCACACGGTCATCGGCCTGAATTTTATCGATACCTACCATCGCACCGGGTTGTATCCAATGGACCTGCCGACAGGCCTGGGCAGTGAAGCCGCGGGCATTGTTGAAGCCGTAGGACCCGGGGTAAGCGATGTGCAGCCTGGAGACCGCGTTGTCTACTCGGGCAGACCTGCGGATGCCTATTCGGAGTGCCGCAACTTTCCGGCGTGGCAGCTTGTGCCCGTGCCCGAGGGTATCTCCGACGAGCAGGCGGCGGCAGTTATGCTCAAAGGCCTGACCGCCTGGTACCTGCTGCGGCGAAGTTATCCTGTCCAGAAAGGCGACCCGGTGCTGTTACACGCGGCGGCCGGCGGTGTCGGGTCGCTTGCGAGCCAGTGGGCAAATCATCTTGGCGCTACCGTCATCGGCGTTGTGAGTACGGATGAAAAGGCGGAGCTCGCGCGCTCCCAGGGCTGCGCCCATATCATCATGGCAGACTGCAGCGACATAGCGGCGGAAGTCAGGGCGTTGACTGGCGGCGAGGGTGTCGCGGCAGTGTACGATTCCATCGGCCGGGATACGTTTTTCTCGTCACTCGATGCGTTGCGGCCACACGGAGTAATGGTCACCTTCGGCAATGCGTCCGGTCCTGTTGATGCATTTGCACCTGCGGAACTTGCGAAGCGGCATTCGCTATACGTTACGCGGCCGATCCTGTTCGATTTCATCGATACCAGGGAACGATTGCTGGCCGCATGCAGCGAGCTTTTCGAAGTAATTTCCAGCAATGCCGTGAAAATCAGCGTTAATCAAAAATATTCATTGCAAGATGTTGCGCAGGCACACCGTGATCTCGAAGCCAGGAAAACGACAGGTTCGACGGTCCTGATCCCGTGAAATTGGCAATCGCCCACTGGGGCGGGCTGCTACGCACAAAATTGTAGCAACGCGTCGTAAGAGCCCGCCCCAGTGGGCGATTGACATTGTTAGCCGGGGACCGGCGCCAGCGGCCACAACATTGGCAGCAGCACCATCACGGTGATGAAAACCACCACTGTCAGTGGTATACCGACTTTAATGTAATCGATGAACCGGTAACCGCCCGGACCCATGACGAGGATATTCGCCGGATGTGATATCGGACTGGCGAAACTGGCGGACGCCGCCATCGCGATCGCCATCATCGCCGTTTCGGGCTGCAGTCCCATGTCCGCCATTGCTGACAGGACGATAGGTGACATTAATACCACGAGGGCCGCGGTCGGAATGACCATTGTCGCCATCGCGGTCAAAACGTATAAACCCATGATGACCGGCCACGGCCCGGCATTGCCCAGTAAATCCATGACCTGGCCAGCGAGGTAGGCGGCTGCGCCGGTGTCCTGCATCGCTGTACCCAGTGGCAACATGCCGGCAATCAGAAAAATGGCGCGCCAGTCGATCGCGCGATATGCCTGCTCCATATTGAGGCAGCCGGTCAGTACCATGATGGTGCAGCCCACGACGGCTGCGACGGCAATCGGTGCATAGCCAGCCATGACACTCAAGACAACGGCCAGCATTATTGCCGCGGCAAGCGGCGCCCGTCGCGTGTCAGGCGGTTCCCTACCGAGCGGTGTCAGGATAAGAAAATCGGGGTCATCGCTGAGAAGCTGGAGTCGCTCGTGCGGGCCCAGCAGCAGCAATGCATCGCCAATTTGTAACCGCTCGTCGGCAAGATCGGCTCCAACCGGTCCGCCCTCGCGCCAGATGCCGGCGAGCTCGATGCCATAGCGTTCCCTGAAATTGAGTTCGCCAACGGTTTTTCCCGCAAGGCTTGAGCGCGGATCAAGTGTTGCATCCATCAACGTCAGCCGCTCGGACTCAAGAGCACCCAGGTGTGGCGATACCTTGGTGTCGATATCCAGCTCCTGCAAGCCGCGCAGAACATCGAGGTCCTCGTGCTGGCCCTCGATCAACAGCAGGTCGCCGCCCTCGAGGACTTCGTCGCCACGTGGCATGACGGTTAACTTGCCGTCACGAAAGATAGCGACCACGCGAAAGTCAAATACATCGGCGAGGCGGCTTTTCGCGAGTGTGGCTGCCGCCAGCTCGCTGTGTTTAGGCAGTCGCACGACAAATAATCGCTCATCGGTGCTGTATTGCTCTCTCAGTTCCTCGTCCGTTAGCGGCTGCGCGCTGCTGAAATCCGCAAATTTTTCGAGTTCGGCGACCGCTTCAGTTTCACCCTGTACAAGAATGCGGTCACCGGCACGTAGTGGTACGTAGGCGAGATTGGTGAGGCGATAGGCATTCTTTCGCCACACGCCGACCACACTGACATTAAATCGGGTCCGGAAGGCGGCGTGACGGATCAGTTCCGAGACCAGTGGCGAGCCTTCGGCGAGTTCGACTTCGGCATACGCAATCTTGGCGGCAACCATCGATTTGAGAACCGGTGCTTCGCGCTCGATGACCAGGTCACTCCAGCGCTGCAATTCGCGGAACTGGTCCAGGCGGCCCTTGACCAGGATGCGATCGCCGCCGCGCAGGACAGTTTGCCGGCTGGGTAAAGTCTCGCTGCGCCCAAATCTGATCAATGCAAGGATGATCAGCCTGGTGGACGAACCGATACGGCTTTGCGCCAGGGTTTTGCCGACGAGGATCGAGTCCATCGGCACACGCATCATGAATGTCTGTTCCTGCAGTTTGTAGCGTGCCCGCAAGCTGCGCTGGCTTTGATGCCTGCCGCGGTCAGACTTTGTTTTTGGCAGCAGCAAGCGGCCGGCCAGGGCGACGAATATCACCCCGATAATCATTATAGAACCGCCAAGCGGCGTGAAATCGAAAAGCCCGAATGGTTCGTAGCCGTTCTGGGCCATTATCTCGCTGACCAGCAGGTTGGGCGGAGTACCGATCATGGTCGTCAGGCCGCCTAACAGGGTGGCATACGCCAGCGGCATCAACAGGCGTGATGGCGGGATTCTTGTGCGTCTTGCTACGTCGACGACGACCGGCAACATCAGGGCCGCAACCCCGATATTGTTCATGAATGCCGACAGCACCGCCGCAGTGATCATGATGACGATGACCATCGCGAATTCCCGCCGGCCTGCCAGGCGGATAACCTGGCGCCCGATAATATCCGCGATGCCTGTTCGCGTCAGTCCCGCGCTCAGGATGAACATCGCCCATACGGTAATGACGGCACTATTGCTGAAGCCGGCGAACGCTTCCGTGGCGGAAACCAGGCCGGACACTGCCAATGCACACAGGACCAGCAGCGCGACCAGATCCATGCGAATCACTTCGCTGACAAAAAGAATCAACGAGGTGACCAGAATGCCGAGAACGAGTGCGATTTCAAAAGTCATTAATCGCGTTGGCCTGTACTGCTGAGGATTCCTGGATGAGAATGCAGTGATTTTATACACGACAGTCACCCCATAAGCCAAAGGTCCTGGATCGATCGATGAAAAGCGAAGAAACATACCGGCCGCAAATCAAACGACGTTCGGCGAGACATCGCATCCGGGAAGTCGATTACCAGGTAAGCGAGTGGGGTGACAGAAGCCGGCCGCTGCTGGTCCTGTTGCATGGCTTTAACGATACCGGCTCTTCGTTCCAGTTTTTCGTCGACGCGCTGAACAAAGACTGGTTCGTCATTGCGCCGGACTGGCGCGGCTTCGGCGAATCCGTGCATCGGGCGCAGAGCTACTGGTTTCCGGACTACATCGCCGACCTGGACGTGCTGCTCGAACTGTACAGCCCACAAGACCCCGTGCGGCTGCTCGGACACAGCATGGGCGCAAATATTGGCGGATTGTACGCAGGTATCATGCCCGAGCGGGTTCAAGCGTTCATCAACGTAGAGGGCTTCGGTCTCCCGGAAAGCAATCCGCACAACGCGCCCGCGAATTACCGGCGCTGGATAGAGAAAAGCCGGGAAATGCAGGCGTATTCGACCTACCAGAATTTTTCACAACTGGCGCAGCGCATCCGCAAACGCAATCCGCGCATGGCGGCAAACAAGGCTATGTTCGTCGCAAACCTATGGGCGGAGCAGAAAGACGATGGCAGCGTCGTGCTGCGTACCGATCCCGTTCACCGCCTCCCCAATGCCGTGCAATACCGGCGCGCCGAGGCAAGAGCCTGCTGGGAGAAAATTTCGGCGCCGGTGCTGGTAGTGAAGGGAGCAGAAAGTGATTTTTTTTCCGCAGCAGAGAAGCAGGCGGGACCGAATGACCTCGGCGCGCACTCAACGGCAGAGTCGATAGAAATCCCGGGCGCAGGCCATATGGTGCATTTCGAGCAGCCGGGCGCGCTGGCCGCTGCTGCCGAGCATTTCCTGGCCTGAAATGCTTCGCCGGGTTGTGTAAATACATCCAGTACTGTATAAAAAAACAGTTATGGCGTATGCGGCTGAAATACAAACAGACTACCTGGAACTCCTGAACCCCGCGCAACGGCAGGCCGCCTCGTTTGGCCAAAAAGCAGCCAAGGGTACTTTTGTGGCAGGGCCATTGCTGGTGATTGCCGGCGCAGGCACCGGCAAGACGATGACGCTCGCGCATCGCGTTGCACACCTGATTATCCAGGGCGTCAGCCCGCAGCGCATTCTGCTCCTTACCTTTACCCGGCGTGCCGCACAGGAGATGACCCGGCGCGTGGAGTCGATCGTTCGCCAGGCGCTTTGTGGCAGCAACGGGCCACAGGTTGCCCAGGGCATCCTGCCCTGGACCGGCACCTTTCATTCGGTCGCCAATCGCCTGTTGCGACGCTACGCGAATAACCTGGGACTCGATCCCGGATTCTCGGTGCTCGATCGTGGAGATGCCGCCGATCTGATGGATATCGCGCGCCACGAACTTGGCTTGTCGCAGAAGTCCCGGCGATTTCCAAAAAAAGATACCTGCCTCGCGATTTATTCGCGCTGCGTCAATACACGCAAACCGTTGCTCGATTCCCTGGATGAAACGTATCCGTGGTGCGCCGACTGGGAGCAGGAATTGCGGACGCTGTTTCGTCACTACGTCGAGCGAAAACAGAACAGCCAGGTACTCGATTACGACGACTTGTTGCTTTACTGGTGTCACCTGGTCGCCGACGCCGAGCTTGCGACAGAAATTGGTGCCTGGTTCGATCACGTGCTGGTCGATGAGTACCAGGATACGAACCTGCTGCAGGCCGATATTCTGAACGCGATCAAGCCGGACGGAGACGGCGTGACTGTCGTCGGCGACGATGCACAATCGATCTATTCGTTTCGCGCCGCCGAGGTCGACAACATCCTGAATTTTCCCGACCAGTATATGCCGCCGGCCAGGATCGTGTGTCTCGAGGAGAATTACCGGTCGACGCAG
>Ga0209988_10000072_pt1 | contig 50148 bp, 50 predicted proteins | sample N075metaG_FD_183115 | JGI IMG/M metagenome (GOLD analysis project Ga0209988, IMG submission 183115) | Deep subsurface microbial communities from Kermadec Trench to uncover new lineages of life (NeLLi) - N075 metaG (SPAdes) (version 2) | ecosystem: Environmental > Aquatic > Marine > Ocean trench... | reverse complement strand
ACCTATAGCCATTTACTGTTAACCGAGCTCTGTAAACTGATTGATGTAATGCTCACGTGGCCATTCGCCAGCGTTATCCAGAAATCTCTTGTAGAGCTTAGCTTCTGCTGCGTTGAATGTTTCAAACCTAAATTCAGGTAAATCATCAAATGCCTGCCCCTGACTATCAAATCGGAAACTATTTTCAGCTTTTTGCAGATTAGCCTTAAACAGATCCGTGGCCTCTTGGGGATTATCTGCAACAAACCTGCGGGTTCTTTGATTGACCAGAAATTCCGCAGTGCTGCCGTCTGGTGTGGTGACCCTGATTTTATTCAAGTCACCCAGGTACTCAATATTTTTGCCAGTAAAAGGGTCTTGATATCTATCAAGAGTCCTTTTGAGCAGCTTAAAGCCCGCGATCAAAATAACGAAACCGGCGACAATTAGAAAAATCATCAGATAGAATGACATATGACCTCCTTTTTCAATATCTTGTTCACTTTTTTAGGGAAGGCTCACCCGTTGCGACACACTAGAAGCGCCCATCGCTGACAGCAAACGCTGGTTACCTGCCCAGAGGCTCTATCTCATGCCCGAAAGAGCTGTCGCCAAAATCCTCCATGCCAAATTCCGAGACGAACTCAAGAAGCATCCCGAGGTGCAGGAGCGGTTTCGTTAAAGTTGCGTTCAAATTTGGGTAGCATGGGTAATTTGGAGAATACAAAGAAAGAAAAAGCTCTCAATAAATGAGAGTATTTCTCCTATTCCTATTGAAATTAGCCTTGTACGCCAGGGGGGATTCGAACCCTCAACCTTTGGCTCCGGAGGCCAACGCTCTATCCAGTTGAGCTACTGGCGCAAAAATTACTTGCGGCTTTCACCGTATTGCTAAGCAGCATCGCGATCGTCATCGGGCCAACCCCGCCGGGAACGGGACTGATTGCAGCTGCTCTTTTAGATGCCGACTCGAACTCCACATCCCCGACAATTCGGTACCCTTTTTCCATCTCGGGCGCATTGACACGGTTGACACCCACGTCGATAACCACTGCGCCTTCTTTAAGCATATCACCTTTTATGACCTCAGGACGTCCAACTGCCGCAACCAAAATATCAGCCTGCTTGGTAAAATGACTTATATCTTTTGTGCCGGTGTGGCAAAGCGTGACCGTCGCGTTCGCACCGGCTTTTTTTTGGGCCAGCATGATTGCCAAGGGCATTCCGACAATTTTGCTCCTGCCAACAATAACGACGTGCTTGCCGTTTGGATCGAAATTACTACGAATTAACATTTCCTGAATGCCTAAAGGCGTGCACGGCACAAATGTGTCTTCTGCCGCCACCAATCTGCCGCGATTGAGCGGATGGAAGCCATCCACATCTTTTTCCGGTGAGATAGAATTAATAATCACATCTTCATCGATCTGATCGGGCAAAGGAAGCTGCACCAACATTCCATGTACGCTGTCATCGTTATTCAGTTTATCGACCAGCTCTAAAAGCCTGGTTTGTGAGGTGCCCGCTGGCAATGCGATGGTTTCTGAGTTAATCCCCAGTTCCTGCGAGGCTTTGGTTTTCATCCTCACGTAAATTTGAGAAGCCGGGTCTTCGCCGACAATCACAACGGTTAAGCCCGGAACGCAGCCTGAACTTTTAAGCTCCTTTATTTTCTCTTTAAGTTCGTCCTTGATTTCCTGAGCTATTTGTTTACCGTCAATAATTTTAGCCATGACCCGAACGTTGTGAATGACAGAACCGAGTTAAGGTAAATTTATTCTTTCAATACTTTCTGCTTTGCCACTTTCCTGGTCAATCTCTACAACCACGCCGCAAAGCCGGATATTCTCTTCTGCAGGTTTATAGCGAACGTAGCTTTGATGCAAAAACCGTTTGATCGCCAGTTCCTTTTTCAAACCGATTACTGAGTCAAACGGGCCGGTCATACCGACATCGGTGATGTAAGCGGTTCCCTGGGGAAGCACTCTTTCATCAGCAGTGGGAACATGGGTGTGAGTACCTAGCACCGCACTGACTTTTCCATCTAACCACCACCCCATGGCCATTTTTTCCGCCGTGGCCTCTGCGTGAAAGTCCACAACAATAATATTTGTCTGACTTTGCAGCTTACGAGCTTCCTCCAATCCCTTTTTGAAAGGGCAATCGATCGAAGTCATAAAAGTTCGTCCCTGCAAATTTATCACGCCAATTTTTAGTTTGCTTTCAAGTTCAATGATTGTCGAGCCGCCGCCAATATTGCCGTCCGGGTAGTTAAGGGGGCGCAGGATTCTTTTATCCGTTTTCAACAAATCATTGATATTGTTATTGGCCCAGATATGATTACCACTCGTGATGACATCGATACCCAGGTTAAAGTACCGATAAGCGATTTTTTGAGTCAGCCCTTTTCCTTCACAACCATTTTCTCCGTTTGCAATGCAAAAGTCGATTTTGTTTTTTTGCCTGAAGCTGCTGAGCAGCTTTGTTACGATTTCTAACCCGGGTCTCCCAACAATGTCGCCGATAAATAGAACTTTTATGATTTGATTTTGCAAGTCGAATAGGATCTGCTGATGAAGCTATGCGAACAATTCCCTAAAACCTGCTCGCTTTCGCATAAACTTGATTGAAAATATAAGTCAAAACGATTATTTAAAGAAATCAAACATGTTCCTGAAACTATTTGGCAAACTCTACTGCTCTGTATTCTCTAATGACTGTAATCCGAATCTGTCCCGGGAATTCAGTTTCTTTTTTAAGTCTTTCCGCAATATTATCCGCCAGGATTTGGGCGTTCGCGTCGTCTACTATGCTGTGTTCAACGATAACTCGTAATTCTTTACCACCCTGGATCGCATACGCATTTTCAACCCCGGAAAAGGAGAGGGCTATTTGTTCCATTGAACTCAGCCGCTTTATGAAAGTTTCCAGCATTTCTTTTTGAGCCCCGGGCCGGGAAACCGATATCGAATTGGCCATTTGCACTAAGATGGTGATCGGAGAAATTATTTCGGGATTGTTATGAGAGGACTGAGTCAATATTACGTTGTGAACAACCTCATTTTCGCCAAATTTTTTCGCTAATTCAGCGCCAATCTCATGAACATGGCCATCTCCATATTCTTCGGCCACCTTTCCAATGTCATGAAGCAGACCGGCCCTTTTGGCTAGTGTTATGTCCAGCCCAAGCTGCCCTGCCATTTGGCCAGAGAGCCTTGCAACTTCTTTAGAATGCTGCAATAGGTTTTGGCCATACGTTGTTCTAAACTTCTGCCTGCCTAACAATCTTATCAGTTCCGAATGAATCCCATGTAGTCCGACCTCGTGAATTGCAGCTTCTCCCAATTCGAAGATTTTTTCGTCAATTTCTTCACGGGTTTTGATAACCACTTCTTCAATTCGGCCGGGGTGAATCCTGCCATCATACAGTAGTTTCTCTAAGGCTAACCGAGCGATCTCCCTCCTTAGCGGATCAAAGCCCGATAAAACCACCGTCTGAGGTGTGTCGTCGATTAAGACTTCGATTCCGGTAGCGCTTTCAAATGCACGGATATTTCTTCCCTCGCGGCCAATGATTCGTCCTTTCATTTCGTCATCAGGCAGATTTATAATTGAGATGGTCGTATCGACAATATGGTTAACAGCGCTTCTTTGAACCGCTTCCAGGATAATTTCCCGTGCCTCCTGAACCGCTTTCTGTTTTGCTTCTTCCTGAATCTCCCGAACTTCCAAAGCCGTCTCTTTTTTTGCTTTCTCTAAAATATTCTGCATTTGGACCCGCTTAGCTTCTTCAGTTGTAAGACCAGAAATCTGTTCGAGTCGTTGATTTTCTTTCTCCAGTAATTGTTCTAACTTCAATTCCTCGTTTCTCAGTTTCTCTTTGGAGATATTCAAGTTTTTGTTAAGTTGATTTAAGTCATTTTCTTTTTTATTCAGAATATCTACTTTCCTATCTAAATTGAGCTCACGATTAGTAAGCTGCTTTTCTAAACGTTGTGCTTCACGCTGCTTGTTCTTGAGTTCCTGTTCGGTTTTTTGTTTTATTTGAAAATTTATTTCCTTCGCTTCAAGCAGCTTCTCTCTTTTTAAATTTTCACTCTCAATTTTGGCTTCATCAATTAGTTTTGCAGCGTACTCAGATGTTCTGGCCAATTTTTTTTGACCAAGAAATTGTCGTAAAAACCATCCGGCAATAAACCCAAAAGAGATAGCGAGCATGACCCATAGTATAATCATTGCTATGCTCCGAATTAGATGCGGCGGCACTATTGGTTCTATAAGGCGAACCAATATGCGGTGAATTAATTTTAAACATCGTAACGACTCAGCTGTAGCTGTTTGTTATCAGCTAGGTGGCCTTGAGTTTGTTAATAAGGTTATTTATCATCTTTTGTTCTTTGCTTAACGGATCAAAAACAACGCTTAAATCTCCAGACTGAACCGGTTGAAATCTATTTGACTGCTTGGACTGCAAACCTCAGCAATGTTTGAAGGTATCGATGCGGCAGAGCGACAAATCTGACTTCTTAAGCCATATTTTTCTTCAACAGGGAAAGATTCTGCCAATCGGTACGCTTGTTTAACGCTCGCAATCCCATCTTGCCAAATATTCAGAGTTCTAAAATCTCTCATTGTGTAGGATCAATTAATGAACAATGACCAAAAGCCAATAGCTGAATAGTTACCAAAAACCTATTTACTGGAAGTTAAGAAAGAAAGGTAAGCTTGATCAAGGCTGACAAATCGAGAAGCTTTTGAAGCAGCAGAAGGTAGAATTTTTCTAATATTTGAATCTTATTCTGTTTTAAGTTCCGCCTGAATAGTTTGATCCAATTGATTAGATAGATTCTTAATTTTATCTTCCATTTCGCTGTGCAGCGACTCTTTTGATGCTCTTTCCTGAAACAGCTCGTCTGTTATATTCAAAGCTGCGAGAATAGCTACTTTGATTGCAGATTTCGATTGGGTATTCTCATCGATTTCTCGCATCTTCTTATCGACAAACTCAGCGACATTTTTTATATAGTCCGGGTCCGTCTCCGCATCACGCTTGATAGGATATTCGGTGCCATAAATATTTATTTTTAAAATGCCGCTTTCTTCATGCATGACAACCATTGACCAATTAAAAATAATTGAAAAATACTTACCTGTAAATTACAACCTTAATTTTCCAGAAAGCTCAAACTATTGAAGTTTATCCAGCTTCGCCAACATTTGCTCGACTTTACTTCTTATCTTTTCTTCTTTCTCGGTTCCCAATGAAGATTCGCTTTTTGCTTGGTTAAGGTTCTCCTCCCTCAGTTGTTGAATTAGTATCTCTTGAGATTGAGATTCACTGCGAAGTTTCATATTTTCATCAAGCAGATTCTGGTTGTCAATCTGTAATTGCTCAATCCGGCTAACTGCTTGATTTATTTTTGACTCCAATTCGTCTAAGTGCTCCCAATTCACCGGCAACTCCTGAAAATTAACTTCTGAGTTTCGCAGAGAACTTTGCTTCTAGCGCCTCGAGAATTTGTTTCATCTGCGACTCTACTTCTTCTTCTGTCAATGTTCTTTCTAAGGAATAAAAAGTTAGATTAAACGCAAGGCTTTTCTTTTCCGCGCCAATTGATTCTCCCTGGAAAATATCAAACACTTTGGTGTTTTTTAGAAATTCTCCACCTTTTTCCTTTATCTCATCCAACAAACTCTGCGCCGGCATTCTTTCATCCACAACAATCGCCACATCCCGTTTGATCGGCGGAAATTTAGGCACCGGAGAAAAGGCCCGCTGCAATTGCCCTGTTGCAAGTTTTTCCAAATCAAAATTGAAAGCAAACAGCGGCTGTTCAATGCCAAACTGTTCCAGAACGACCGTTTTCACTTCACCTAAAAACCCAAGCAAGTCATTGTTTTTCTTGACTGATATGGATTGCTTGTTGGTGAAATCGGAAGTATGCGTATCAAAATACCAATTTAAGATACCCATTCTGGCAAGCAGCTCCTGGACATACCCCTTCAGATCATAAATATCCGAATTTCTGGCTTTAATATTCCAGGCATTCTCTACAGAATATCCGGTTAAAATTCCCGCAATGCTGGTTCTTTCTTCGATATTTTTGCCTGTTTTGCGAAAGACAGAACCAATTTCAAATAGTTTCAAATTGCTATTTTGACGATTGACATTCCACTGTACGGTTTTTAATAAGCCCGGGATTAAGCTTGGACGTAGGTTAGACAAATCTTCACTGAGTGGATTAATTACCTGAGCCGTTGGCCTATTCGACGAGAAAACTTCAGCCTCCTTCCTGCTGATTAAGTTATAAGTTACAGTTTCCGAAAATCCAAAGGAAATTAAAGTGCTGGTGATTTTAGTTGTACACTGTTCATGGGTGCTTTTTGAAACCGCCTGTTCGATCAAAGCGGTTGTATCAGCCGGAATATTGTCATACCCAAACAGCCTGGCAACCTCCTCAATCAAATCAACTTCCCGGGTTACGTCAGGCCTGAACGTCGGTACCTCGACCTGAAAAATTTCTTCGCCGCTGACTTTGAATCCCAGTCTACCCAAAATGGACTTGATTTCTGCGGATGGCACCGCAACGCCTAACAAATGCTTGACACGTTCACTGCGTAATTCAACCATCTTAGGCCTAATCGGAGTCGGATAGACATCAATACAACCCGTCGCAATTTTCCCGCCTGACACTTCAGCAATCAACTGGGCTGCCCTATCCAGGGCAAACAACGTCCCATTTGGGTCAACACCGCGTTCAAATCTGCGCGAAGCTTCGGTCGAACAACCGATAAGCTTTGAAGTTCGCCGAATATTTACCGGGTCGAAGTATGCGGCTTCAAGCAGGATGTTTTTCGTAGAATCGGAGACCTCGGAATTTAAACCACCCATAACACCGCCAATTGCAACTGCATCTTCCCGGTCACAAATCATGAGGCACTCAGAATTAAGCGTGTGCGTAACGTCATCCAGAGTTGTAAACTTTTCACCTTTGGCTGCCGTTTTCACATTGATTTCCTGGCCCCGAATCAGGGCATAATCAAAGGCATGCAGCGGTTGGCCGGTTTCCATCATAACATAATTTGTGACATCGACAATATTGTTAATTGAGCGAATTCCGATGGCTTCGAGTTTTTGAACCAGCCACCAGGGTGAGGGTTTAACTTCAACATCACCGACAAAACGGGCTGCGTACCTGGGACATTTTTCCGGATTTAAGATATTAATTTTAATTAAATCAGAAATAGACCGACCGTTTTCAGAAAAATCGAGCGCTGGCTTTTTTAAGGTCGACCTCGACAGAGCAGAAATGTCACGGGCGATACCAATAATCCCAAAGCAGTCAGGCCTATTGGGGGTAACATCGATATCAATAACGCTGTCGCCATCCTCAAGCGCGTCACGCAGTTTCTGGCCGAATTCCACTTTATCGTCAAGAACCATGATTCCGTCGCTGCGGCTCGAAATCCCCAGTTCCGCCTCAGAGCAAATCATCCCTTGAGAATCGACACCCCTGATTTTCGTATGCTTAATGACCGTTCCATTTGGCAAACGCGTCCCTTCTATTGCCACCGGAACCTTTTGCCCAACCTCGACGTTTGGAGCACCGCAAACGATATTGAGGGTTTTTGAACCGATATCGACTTCGCAAACAGAAAGCCGCTCCTCATTCTCATGTACAAATTTTTGAGTCACTTTACCAATGATAATGCCGTCAAAATCCCACGAAACCGGCTGCAGAGATTCTACTTCCAAACCAAGCATGGTAAGTGAATCCGCTAACTCCTCTGGAGTCAGATCGAAATCGGTATAGGATTTAAGCCAATTATAAGTTACTTTCATTGAGGTTAAAATTGCTTTAAAAAGCGAAAGTCATTTTCATAGAAGTGCCGAATATCATCGATGCCGTACTTCATCATCGCGATACGTTCGATGCCCATCCCCCAGGCAAACCCGGTGTAAATTTCGGCGTCGTAATCTACATAACCAAAAACTGCCGGATCGACCATACCGGCGCCGGAGATTTCCAGCCAGCCTGTCTTTTTGCAGGTCCGGCATCCTTTCCCACTGCAAATAATGCAGGAAAAATCATATTCCGCACTCGGTTCCGTAAAAGGGAAAAAACTCGGACGAAATCTGACCTGAATATTCGGGCCGAAAAGCTTGCGGGCAAATGCCAACAAGGTGCCTTTTAAATGCGAGAAGGCAATTCCTTTATCTACAACCAAACCTTCACACTGATGAAACTCCGGAGAGTGGCTGGCGTCCGGCGTATCTTTGCGAAAGCAGCGGCCCAGCGCAATAATACGTACCGGGGGTTTTTGCTTTTGCATGGTCCGGATTTGTACCGGCGACGTGTGAGTTCGCAGCAAGAGATCATTTTCCAAATAAAATGTGTCCTGTAAATCCCGGGACGGATGATCGGCGGGGACATTCAGGGCCTCAAAGTTGTAGAATTCAGTTTCAACGAGAGGTCCGGTTTCGGTGCTGAATCCCATTGAGGAAAATATTTCCTTAATTTCATCCATAACCAACATCAAGGGGTTTCTATAACCAACCTGAGGCGGCGTTCCGGGCAAAGTAAGATCGATAAACCCGTTATCCTCACTTTTGGTCTGCAAGGATACCTGTATGCGATCAATTTCTGTCTGAAACTCATCTTTCAGCTTATTCAGCGTGTTTCCCAATTTAGGTTTATCTGCTGTAGAAACAGAGCCCATTTTTTTGAAATACTGTGCAACCGAACCTTTCCGGCCGAGATATTTAATCCGGATCTCTTCAAGCGCTTGAGGCCCTTTTACTTCATCTGACTCGCTTTTAAACGCTCCCTCCAGAGCGCCTAATTCAGACAAAATTATCTCGAACGATTCAGCCATTTAATTTTGAGAAACCTCAACAATGTTCTTGAATGCATCCGGATCGCTCACGGCTAAGTCCGCCAATAGCTTCCGGTTAATTTCAATCTTGTTGCGCCTGAGACCGCTCACAAATGTAGAATAGTTGATACCATTTAGCCGGACACCGGCGTTAATTCTGGTGTTCCACAGTTTTCTAAAGTCACGCTTTTTCTGCCGCCGGTCCCGATAGGCATACTGCAAAGCCTTGTCCACGGCTTCCATCGCGGTTCTAATCAGCTTGCTCTTACCGCCGCGGTAACCTTTCGCCTGTTTAAGTATTTTTTTTCTACGTCGGTGCGACGCTACACTGTATTTTGATCGTGGCATTTTCCCTCCAATTTTACTTTGTCAACATTTTATGTACACGTTTTAGATCTGCCGCCGAAACCAGGGTTGCATCTCTTAAGTTTCTTTTGGTTTTGGGGCTTTTTTTAGTTAAGATATGGCTCTTTCCAGCTTTGTGGCGCTTGATTTTTCCGGTGCCGGTCACCTTAAATCGTTTCATAGCTCCGCGATTAGATTTTATTTTTGGCATTTTAACTCCCGATTCTATTTATTAATTGGCTCACTCATAAACCGCAGAGTGCGCAAAAGATGTTATTTTGACATGCCTAAAGCATTAATCCCCGGTTTTTAAGGATTATAGAAAAAGACAGAAAGACTTTAATTGATACTGATTATGACTATTTGTCATTACTTAGTCTCCGTGTTCTCGCTACCTCTGCAATGAATAATTCAGGTTAACTAAATTTTGAAGTTTAATATTTATTAAACTCCTATTCTTCTTAAATTTGCTTTTCTTCAATATGGAAGCCGGGGTCACTTTTTCGTTAAATACATAATCATCAACCGGCCTTCCATAACAGCCTCGCGTTCTATCTTCGCGATGTCTTCAAGCTCATTGGCCATTCGTTCCAAAAGAGTTTTGGCAAATTCCTTATGGGCCATTTCCCGGCCTCGAAACAAGACTGTGGCCTTTACCTTGTTCCCCTTTTCAAGAAATTTACGTGCATGATCGATTTTAAAATTAAAATCATGAGCCTCGATTTTAGGCCGGAGTCGAATTTCCTTAAGGTGAACTACATGTTGTTTTTTCTTGGTATCCTTCTCTTTCTTGCTTTGCTGGTATTTATATTTTCCATAATCCATTATCTGGCAGACGGGCGGCGATGCATTGGGAGAAATTTCGACAAGATCTAAATCTAGACTCCGGGCCATCTCGATTGCTTCCGAAGTATTAATCACACCCACTTGTTCTCCACTGACATCGATGACTCTAACCTCTGGCGCTTTAATTCTATCATTTATGGCGGTGGTCTGCTTTTTTTTGTTGATAGCGAATTCCTTTCAGTTAGTTCAAAATTGTTTTTTGGTCTATCTCTTGACTTATTTTTTGGACAAAATCAGCCAAACTAAGTTTCCCCAAATCGCCTTTTTTCCGCTGCCGAACGGCAACCGAATTATCACCTACTTCCTCTTTACCAACAATCAGCATGTATGGAATCTTTTGAGTCTCCGCCTCTCGAATTTTATAGCCGATTTTTTCATTTCTTTCGTCAACGGATACCCGCAGATTCTCGTCTTTTAATTCTTGACAAACCTTTTTAGCATAAGCTAAATAGTCATCAGAGATCGGCAGAATGATTGCCTGAACCGGTGCAAGCCAAACTGGAAAAGCTCCGGCAAAATGTTCGATCAAGATTCCCATAAAGCGCTCCATGGAACCAAACGGTGCCCGGTGAATGACCACAGGTCGATGCTTTTGATTATCACTCCCTATATATTCAAGGTCAAATCGCTCAGGCATGACATAATCGACTTGAACAGTACCGAGCTGCCAACTCCGCCCCAGGGCGTCGCGAATCATGAAATCGATTTTAGGTCCGTAAAATGCAGCTTCACCAAGCGCCACTTGATAGTCCAAGCCATATGAATCCGCAGCTTCCTGAATATCTTTCTGAGCTTGTTGCCACTGTTTATCGCTGCCGCCATACTTGTCTGTGTTTTCCTCATCCCTGAAGGACAATTGCACCTTAAAATCTTGAAAACCGAGCGTACCAAAAACCAACTTAATTAAATCGAAAACTTCACACAACTCTTCTTTAAGTTGGTCCGGCCGAACGAACATGTGTGAGTCGTCAACAGTGAAGCTGCGCACCCGGATGAGACCGTTTAACTCGCCGGACTGCTCATAGCGATAAACCGTACCAAATTCTGCAAGCCGAATCGGCAAATCCCGGTAGCTTCGCGGTTTGGCGGCATAAATCTGAAAATGGTGAGGGCAGTTCATCGGTTTGAGCAAATACTCTTGCCCGTCCGCCTTCAAAGGTTCAAACTGGCTATCTTTGTAAAACGGGTAGTGACCGCTGGTTTTATAGAGTTCAATATTGCCAATGTGCGGCGTAATAACCGGCAGATAGCCACGCTTCTTCTGCGCTTCTTTCAGAAAACTCTCCAATGCTTCCCGAATAATCGTACCATTCGGTAACCAGAGCACTAAACCGCTGCCAACTTTCGGCGTTATAAGAAAAAGCTCCAGCTCTTTGCCAAGTTTCTTGTGATCTCTTCGCTTGGCTTCTTCTTGTAAATACAGGTATTCTTCAAGTTGTTTCTTTTTTGGATATGAAATGCCATAAATCCGCTGCAGCTGCTTGTTTTTTTCATTACCGCGCCAATAAGCGCCGGCGATATTCAGCAGTTTGAAGCTCTTAACTCTGCCGGTCGATGGAATATGCGGCCCGCGGCACAAATCGACAAATTCGCCTTCCTTGTAAATGCTCGGGTGGTCGTCTTCCAAATCCCTAAGAAGTTCAAGTTTATACTTATCTCCCTTTTTTGTGAATAGGTCGATCGCCTCTTTTTTGGTGAGGACATCTCGCTGAAATTCAGTATCCTGATCGATAATCTCCTGCATTTTTTTTTCGATGCGCTCGAGGTCCTCGGGCGTGATTCGCGAATCCACGTCAATGTCGTAATAGAATCCATTTGCGATGGCTGGCCCCACGCCAAATTGTGCCTCCGGGTAAAGTTCCTTCACCGCGTGCGCCATAATATGCGACGTGCTGTGCCAGTACGTCGCCATGCCTTCGGGTTCATCATAGCCGATAAGGCGCAGGGTTGTGTCCTGCTCAATCGGCCGGTTCAAATCTACCAGTTGACCATTGACCTGCGCCACAACTGCCTTTTTCTTCAAGGCGTGACTTCCGATTTCCTCGATAATATCCTGTGGGCGAATCCCCTTTGCATAGGATTTTTTGTTACCATCGGGAAACTGAATATTTATTTTTGGTTCCGACATCTCTTTTACAAGCAATTCTCAATAAACAAACAACTTGTTATTGGGATTTGGTACTTTAAATGAGTGGGCGCTACTGGATTTGAACCGGTGACCTCTTGCATGTCAAGCAAGCACTCTAACCAACTGAGCTAAGCGCCCTTAGAAATGTAAAAAAAGCGTGCCACAAGCTGACACGCTTTAAAAACGAATTTAATTTATGAAACCAACTTTCGAGTATTCTTAAATTTAGAAATAATTCAGAGCATTTCTGATTTTCTTAAGCGTGAATTTAAAAGTAATTAGCCTAAAAGTCAAGATATTTTTTATAGAGTTAAGGTGGATTTTAAACATGTTCATCGGCATGATAAGAACTCCGCACCAGAGGACCCGATTCCACATGCGAAAACCCCATTTTCATTCCCTCTTTTTTAAGCATGGCAAATTCATCGGGATGAACATAACGGCCAACGGGCAGGTGATTTTTGGTTGGTTGTAAATATTGGCCTAAAGTCAGAATATTTACTTTTACCCGCCTTAAGTCAGACATGACTTTGAGAATTTCATCAGTAGATTCTCCAAGGCCTAGCATCATTCCGGATTTGGTGATCATGCCCTCCTGTTTTGCAAATTGCAGCACATTCAGCGTCCACTCATATCTGCCTTGCGGCCGAACTCGCTGATAGAGCCGCGGTACCGTTTCTGTGTTATGATTTAAAATATCCGGCCCGGAGTCAATGATTTTTTTTAGAGCTTTCGAATCGCCTTTAAAATCCGGGATTAGCACTTCAACTTTGCAGCCCGGAACCTGCAACCGAATCTGTCGAATGGTTTCAGCGAAAATGGCCGCGCCGCCGTCCGCTAATTCGTCCCGGTTCACCGAGGTGATAACTGCGTGTTTCAATCCCATTTTCTTAACAGCTTCCCCTACTCTACGAGGCTCATCCAGGTCAAGGAAAAGCGGTTTACCTGTTTTCACTGCGCAGAAGCCGCAACTGCGGGTACAAACATCGCCCAGGATCATCAAAGTAGCTGTCCTGCGCTCCCAGCATTCCGCAATATTCGGGCAGCGAGCTTCTTGACAAACCGTGTGCAGGCCACCATTTTCAACGATGCGCTTAACATCGTTATAGCCTTCTCCGAAAGGTAGCCTCACTTTTAGCCAGTCTGGGCGTCTTTGATGACTTCTTTGTTTGGAATTTACCGCTGAATTTAGCATGTTTAGAAAATATTGTTCGTGTCAGAATTGGTAAGATAATAAGCAATTCGATCAAGAAATTGGCCTGCCAGAGCGCCGTCCACAATTCGATGATCGAAAGAAAGGGAAACATACATCATGTCACGAATAGCGATGGCCTCGTTAATCACCATCGGCCGTTTTTGAATCACACCAACGCCTAAAATCGCCACTTGCGGCTGATTGATTATGGGAAATCCCATGAGGCTGCCGAAGCTCCCCATGTTTGTAATTGAAAAGGTGCCATCCTGGACTTCAGCCGGTTTAAGTTTTTTGATGCGCGCCCGAGATGCCAAATCATTGATGGCTCTGGCAAGACCGACAATGTTTAAGCTGTCGGCATTTTTAATGACAGGGACAATCAAGCCACTGTTTTCTAGAGCCACAGCCATTCCAATACCAATATACTTTTTTCGAATAATTTTGTCGCCATCAACTGAGCTATTGACCAAAGGATAATCCAAAAGCGCTTTAACACAGGCTTCAACGATAAAAGGCATGTAACTTAGTTTCGTGCCGATCTTTTTGAGAAATGCATCTTTATACTGACCTCTAAATTTAACCAGATCCGTCATATCCGCTTCACTAACGGCAAACACATGCGGTGAAGTTTGTACACTCTGCACCATGTGGGCCGCAATTGCTTTACGCATATTATCCATCGGAATGATTTCGACGCGGTCATCAGAAAATTCCGGCTGAGCTGACGGCGCATATGCGGGTACCGGCGCTGCTGGCACTAAAGTAGAACGCCTGTCTAAATAAGCCTGAATATCTGTTTTAGTAACTCTCCCCTTTGCACCTGTGCCGTCGATCCGCGCTAATTCTTCGATATTAACCCCTTCCGCTCTGGCGATGCTGCGAACCAATGGTGAGAAAAATTTCTTTCCGGTTCTATCTGTCCTAGGTACCGCAGAAAGGCTGCCTCCGTCTAAAGGCACTGGAACTGCCGGTTGAGTTTGAGCAGGTAGAGGTTCCGTAACAAGAGGTTCCGTAACAACAACTGAAATTGCCTCAGCTGTTTCTTTCGCCGGTTCTACTTTTGCCGGTTCTGCGGCAGGCGCTTCTTCAGCAGGCGCTTCTTCAGCAGACTCACCGCCACCGCCTTCAGTCTCAAGGTGGGCAATAACCGACCCAACCTGAACGGTTTCTCCTTCTGGCACCAAAAGTTTTTTTATCACACCTGCCTGTGGCGAAGGAATCTCGGAATCGACTTTATCAGTACTAATTTCGAGAATAATTTCATCTTTTTCGACTTTGTCCCCTTCGGTTTTTAACCACTTAATGATCGTGCCTTCCGCGATGCTTTCGCCCATTTGTGGCATTACCATATCAACTTTGGCCATAATAAAACACTCCTAATTATTCAGTATTCTCACCTTCCCTGCGGTGCATTTTCGGAATTTTCGATTCAATTTGTGCAAAAAAACTATCGTTTGATTGATTATTTTGAATCGAATCCACACAAACTACGACTTGATTTAAAAGTTCCGTCAACTCTAACTTTCGATATTCAGGTTTATATTTTCCCAGCTTAACAACACCTTTGTTTAATTGACTCTCGGCGCCTTTCAGATTATCCATTCTCAGATGATAGAACCCCGTAGCCAATTGAACCAGGCCCTGATAAAATCGCACATCTTCTCCGCGTTCATCCATCCAGATTTCTTCAAATGTGTCGTGGGCTTCGAAATAAAATCCGGTGTTGAAGTATTCGATGCCTTTTTTAAAGAGTTCGTCCAATTTTTTAATTCAGTTTATAACTAATCCCAACTCCATCACGTAATGGAATAATCGTTGTCCACAGGTCTGGAGAATCATAAAGCATTTTAGTGTATTCAATAATACTGCGCGTTTGCGCGTCCGGTTCTGCTTCTGCAACCCTGCCACTCCAAATAAGGTTGTCTGTGATTAAAATACCGCCCTTTCGTAAACGCGGCAGAATGACTTCAAGCGACTTCGGGTAATATTCCTTATCTATATCGTTCAGAATTAAATCAAACTCTCCATTCCTTTTCTCGAGGCTGTCAATCGCATCGCCGTGAATTATTTCAACTTTATCTAAGGTTCGAGCTCTACCCAAAAAATCTTTTGCCAGTTTGATATTATTCGGGGAATATTCCGTAAAAATTATTTTCCCGTCGTCAGGTAATCCCTTGGCAAGCCAGTAAGTCGAGTAGCCAAAGCCAGAGCCCATTTCGAAGATAGTGTTGGCGTTGATTGACTTAACCATCTGGTAGCACAACCTGCCAACCAAAGGCCCTACTATCGGAAACTGGTTTGCTTCAGCATATTCCTCCATTTCCTGAACCACCGGTTCACGTTCCGGAAGCAAATCGCTTAAATATTGCTCGATTTTCGGTTCTAAGGTGGGCATCTACAAAGCTTCGGCTACCAACTCGGCGATATCTTTAACTTCGATTTCATCCTCTTTGCCCTTCATTTTACGTGCATCGTCGAGCATGATGTTGCAAAATGGGCAGGCCGTGGCAACCAGTTCCGCCTTCGACTCTTCAACATCGCCAAAGCGAACCAGGTTCACGCGTTTGTCCGCTTCCTCGTTCATCCACATCAGGCCACCGCCGGCGCCACAGCAGAGGCCCTTCTCACGCGAACGCTTCATTTCCACAACCTCACCGTTGGCTACGGAAGCCACAACCGTTCGAGGAGCGTCATATATTCCATTATGCCTTCCTAAGTAGCAAGCATCGTGATAAGTCACTCGCTTATCAATATTCTTTTTCGGTTTAATTTTACCCGATTCAATAAGCTCCGCAATCAATTCAGAATGGTGGATGACTTCATAATCTCCTGCGAGCTGTTTGTATTCGTTGCCGATACAATTAAAACAGTGCGGGCAGGCGGTAATGATTTTCTTAAACTTATATTTATTCAAAGTTTGGATGTTGTTTTCTGCCATCATTTGGAAAAGGTACTCTTGTCCAAGCCGGCGCGCGGAATCCCCGTTGCAACTCTCTTCTGTTCCCAAAATAGCAAAGTCAACGCCGGCTGTCTTCAATATTTTTACCACCGACTTGGCGACGTTTTGATTTTTGGTATCGAGCGCAGCGGCACACCCGACCCAGTACAGATATTCAACTTCTTTTTTATCCCGCATGAGTGGAATATCCAAACCCTCCGTCCAGGTCGTGCGGTTTTGTTGCGGCAGTCCCCATGGATTACCGATGTTTTCCATGTTTTCCAAAGTTTTGGCAACTTCCTCGGGGATGTTTGCCCGATCCATAGTCAGGTAGCGACGCATGTCTTGCAAAGTATCAACATGCTCGATAAAGACCGGGCAGTGCTCAACACAAGCGCCGCAGGTAGTGCAAGCCCAGATCACATCCTCACTGACGACATCGCCGATAAGCTGCTTGCCGTTTTGTTGCTCTTTTCCCGACAAAACCCAAGAAGCTTTCTCGTCTAAATACTCCTTAAGATTGTGAATCAGAAGGGCAGGATTTAACTCTTTACCCGCATGGTAAGCCGGACAATTGTCCTGACAGCGGCCGCACTCGGTGCAGGCATATAAATCCAATAGCTGCGGCCAGGCAAAATCCTCAATTTTACTCACACCCAATGTTGAGTCCTCAGCTTCAAAGTCCACCTCGTCAAACTCGATCTTTTTGAGCACACCGCGTTTGCGATCGTCATTTCTTCTTCGCAAAAAAATATTTGGCCCGGCGCCGATAAGGTGTACGTGCTTGGAATGCGGAATATAAGCGGTAAAGCTCAAAATCACCAAATTATGAATCCACCAGGCGACATAATAACCAAAAGGTAAAATTCCATCGCTGTTTCCGCTGACGAATCGCGCGAAAAAGTCAGAAACTGGGGTAAAGCCGGCGAGTGCTCCTTCGGTTTTGATCATGTATCCGTGCGTGACAAACATGGAGACCATCAGGGTGAGAATCATGCCGAGGATTAAAAGTGCATCCAGTTTGCCCCCTAAGTAACCTCTCAGTTTACTCAGGCGGTCAGGTTTTATAATAAACCCGCGAATGAGCCCGATAATAATGGCTACTATGACTGCAAATCCGAAAAAATCGAACACAGTATTTAAGGTTGATTCTACGGAATGACCTAACAATATCCCCCAATTGAAATCCGGATAATAGCCGCGAACAAACATTTCAATCGTCGCCATGCCCAAAACCAGGAAGCCCCAAAAGATAAAAAAGTGTCCCCAGCCCGACGGCTCACGCACAACTGATATCTGTCCGAAAAAGTCTTTTAAAAGCGAGCCGATCCGCCAGCCAAAATTATCGACCGGATCATAAGACGGCTTTCCAAGACTTACAAAACGAAAAATTTGCAGCACGCTCCAGAAGAAAAAACCCATCGATGCCAGAGTTAAAACCGTGAGGACAATCTGCTGAATTTGCATAACGATTCCATTCGAATTTTGATTAGATACACAAAACGCCGGTCAGGTTTTGCCTAACCAGCGCTAATGTCTTAATTGAAAACTTACATTTAGCGATCAATACATCCGAGGACGATATCCAGACTGCCAATAATGATAACCAAATCGGCAATCATGCCGCCCCGGGAGATATCATCGATGACGCTAATATTGCTGAAACATGGCGAACGTGCCTTTACCCGGCTGGGAACATCGGTACCGTCGCTTCGAATGAGGTACCCCAATTCCCCCCGCGGAGTCTCGCTGCGAACATAAGCCTCTGCGCCATCCGCCGGCCTGATACGCCGCGGAATAGCTGACCTTACATCCTGACCTTTATGCTGCTGCAGGCCATCGAGGGCTTGTCTGATAATCCTTACCGATTGATTGATCTCTTCAATTCGAACCAGATATCGGTCCAAAACCGACCCCAGCGGGCCAAACTTTCCTTCGCCAACCGGCACATCAAATTCAAATTTATCGTAGTAAGAATACGGCTCATCTTTGCGCAGATCCCACTTAACTCCGGAACCTCTCAAAACCGGGCCCGTGCAGCCATAGCTGACAGCCACATCTTCGGGAAGCACACCCACATCAACGGTGCGCTTAATGAAAATATGATTATTAGTAAGCAGCTTGTTAAACTCGGTCATCTTGGGCTCAAAATAATCAACGAACTCTCTCACTTTTGCGTCCCAGCCATCGGGCACTTCGCGAGCCAGACCGCCAACCCAAATGTAATTGTACAGCATCCGTGCTCCGGTGAGCCACTCCAGCAAATCGAGTATCTGCTCCCGATCTCTGAAAGCCCAAAGAAACGGGGTAATCGCACCGACATCCAATCCGAAAGTTCCGATGGCTATCAAATGGCTGGCAATCCGGTTAAGCTCGCAGCAAAGCACCCGCATGTATTCGACTTTCTCCGGCAGCTCAGTCAACCCAATAAGTTTCTCAACGGCCAGAGCATAGCCCATACCCTGATTCATTGACGAGATATAATCTATGCGATCGCAAAACGGGATGACTTCATTGTAGGGGATGTTTTCAGCATGTTTCTCAAAATTTCTGTGCAAATATCCTATATGCGGCGTTGTTTTTTTTACCACTTCACCATCCAGAACCAATTCCAATCGCAAAACCCCATGCGTACTTGGATGCTGGGGCCCCATATTGACCACCATTTCATCGCCCTGATATGACTCGATTTCAAGCTTCTTCATCGCCTCGTCGTAATAGCGGCCGGCGGTCTGATCCATATCCACCACCATAACGCCTTCGTCTTCAAACAGATAGCGTTTTTTCTTGAACATGTTTCCGAACATAAACTGTGTCCTTTTTATTGAATCTGCTGGGTTAAACTAAGCACCGACAGGTCTCTCGCGTCTGGGGGCTTCTCCTCCGGCCGCAGCGGCTTTCTTAGCCGCCAATGCCGCCTCCTTTACTTTCGCTTTTTGCATCTCTTGCTCAACTTCGCGGGTTTTAAGGGCAAGCGCCTCTTCAGGCGAGTATTTCGAAAAATGATAAATGCCGTTGTCACGGCTGAAAACTGCGTTTTCGTATTCGTCGGTCATGTAAAGGCATTCAGTCGGGCAGACCAAAGTGCAATCATCGCAAAAGCAGCATTTGAACATATCGATATCAAATCGAATGAGATGCTGTCGAATGGGGTTGCCCATCGAAGCCTTGCCCAAATCTTCCTCCGGCAGCGCCTTGACGGTGTCGATGTAAATACAATTGACGGGACAAGCCCGGGCACATTTATAACAGCCGATGCAGTCGTCGGCATTGTTAAACAAAATACCGCGCGCGTTAGTCGGCAGTTCCCAGCGTTCCGTAGGGTAATGCAGCGTGACGGCCGGTCGGAACAAAGCTTTCCAGGTTTGGCTCATACCGATGAGAATCGTAACCATGCCGCGATAGATGTTTGAGAAATAGGTAACCATGGCTTTATTCCTTTGATTTAGCGTCTTGATTCTTGCCGTTTTTCTTAGAGTCAACTAATTCAGGTACTCTGCTTTCATACTTGAAAACAAAATGACCGCGCTCAGGGTTTTTAGCGAACGTTTCATACTTTTCCCAATCCTCCTGATACGGCACCCGAATGCCATGATAATATTCCTGAACGATGTAATCCTTTCTGAGCGGATATCCCTCCCAATCATCGGGGCAAAGGATTCGGCGCAAATCGCGGTGCCCCTCAAAGTGCACGCCGAACAGATCGTAAACCTCGCGCTCATGCCAGTCCGCTGTCCGCCAGATAGTTTCGACGGAAGGAACATTGGGATTGTCTCGCGGCAATTCGACGCGAATGGTAATTTTGTGTTTGTGTTTCATAGAATACAGATTATAAACCACTCCCAGATTGTCCTCCGCGCCGTAATCGAGTCCACTCAGGCACATCAGTGAGGTGAAGTTCAGGTTCTGGTTTTCGTTCAGGAATTTGGAAATCTCGAAAATTCTGCCAGGATTTACTTTGACAAAAGGGTCAAGAGCCTCTGGGTTGAATTCAAGGATGTCATCGCCGAATTTTTCCTGCAGGTTCTGGTGGATTTGCTCGGCGGTCATACGTTCGCCTTTTCCTGAAGTTTGCGCTTGATCAGGCTTTCCTTGCGGATTTTCTCCTGAATTTTAATCAAACCGTCGATCAACGCCTCGGGCCTCGGTGGGCAACCAGTGACATAAACATCAACCGGGATGATCAAATCGACGCCTTTCAGAACGTGGTAGCCGTGCTGCCAGTAAGGTCCGCCGCTGGTGGCGCAGCTTCCCATGGAAAGCACATATTTGGGTTCCGGCATCTGGTCGTAAAGCCGCTGAATTCGCTCAGCCATTTTAATGGTGACTGTGCCAGCAACAATCATCAAATCCGTTTGCCTTGGACTCGGCCGAAAGACGCCGATGCCAAAGCGGTCCAGATCGTAACGGGAGGCCCCGGCGGCCATCATTTCGATAGCGCAGCAGGCCAGCCCGAAGGCCATAGGCCACAAAGAAGAAAGTCGCGCCCAGCTGAGCACTTTATCAACGGACGTAATAAAGAGATTGTCCCCGTAGCTGCCTTCTTCCAGGAATCGTTGTTCTTCACTAATAAATGGCGGTTTTTTGACTTTAGCCATAAATGTTCTCCCTCGCTTTTTTGGTAGAATGGCGTAATATACAAAAAAAGTGTTTAAAATTCAAGCAGATAAGTAAACTCACTACAGAAATTTCACCAATTTTCTCCAGGAGCATTAATTTTTAATCTTAATCTGTGTTGATTCGGTCTCATTTCGATAAATCTTGTTTCAAATATTCCTGAGAAACGATCTCCCCTTCTTTAGTATATTTGACATAGCGATCTTGCATGGGTTCAAGATTAAGCATCGTTTCCATATCCAGGACCATGCCTTTTCTGGTTAAATTTGAGATCTCAAGAATGCCGGTATCCATGCGAATGGCGTCTACGGGACAGGCCTCGACGCAGTAGCCGCAAAAGATGCACAACCCCAGATCGATGTCAAAACTTTCAGGCATTTTTTCAATTTCGGGATTCTCCAGTTTCTCGTCAGCGATGATGTAAATGCATTTTGCCGGGCAGACGGTTTCGCACATCATGCATGCGACACAGCGCGGTGTGCCGTCATCACGTTTGGTAAGGCGATGCATGGTTCTTAACCTTGGGAAAAGCGGGCGCAGAAATTCCGGATACTGGATTGTCACGGCACCGTCGGCAGTTTTTCTTAGTCGCAGAGCTCTCAAAATATGCAGAGTCAGATTCCGAAAGAAGTGCATTGAAGTCAACCAGAGCCCTGAGATTATTGCCGGTAAATAGAGTTTTTCCCAGAAAGTAAGGGGTTTATATTTATCGTGGATATTCATGAAATTATTTAAGCAAAGTAATAATTAACCCGGTAATCAAAATATTCACCAATGAGATCGGTAAAATATATTTCCATCCAAGTCGCATGATCTGGTCATAACGAAATCTCGGCAGCGTCCAGCGAATGGTCATCTGCAGCCATAAGAAAAACATGACTTTGAGGGTGAAACTTCCTACTTGCAGCAGTGCTACAGCCCAATTCTCAAGCTGCCAGGTCGCCCCCCAGGGAAAATGAAATCCGTCGGCCATTAAATACGGTACCTGCCAGCCGCCCAAAAACAGGGTCACAGTGATGGCAGAAATCATCACTGTTTCAACAAAATCGGTGAGCATGTACATGCCGAATCCCATGCCACTGTATTCCAGGAAGTAACCGATGATTTCCGACTCTCCTTCCGGCGCATCAAACGGCACACGCTTGCTTTGTGCAATGCCAACCGTTAAGAATAAAATAAAGCCCACCGGTTGCATCAAAACGCCCCATTTAGGCAGCCAGCCCCATAAAGTACCCCCCTGCCAGCGCACGATTTCCTGTAATTCTACGGTTTGATAAATCATCAAAGAACCGATAATCGTCACACCCAAAGCGACTTCATAAGAAATCATTTGGGCTGAGGCTCGCAATCCCCCCAGCAATGCAAAATTATTTTTAGAAGCCCAGGCACCCAATACCACGCCATAAACCGCCATGCCCGCCACAGCAAACAAATAGAGCACACCAATGTTCAATGGCGCCAACTGCAAGTTAATCTCTTTGCCGCCAATAATTAAAACATCTCCGAAAGGAATTACCGCGAATCCAACCAGAGCAAAAAACACTGAAATTCCGGGCCCGATCGTAAAAAGAAACTTCTCCGCCGCTACGGGCCGGAAGCTCTCTTTAGTGAACATTTTGACAGCATCGGCGATAGTATGGAAAAGACCAATAAGGCGAATTCCGAAAATAGAAGCTCGATTGGCGCCGATTCGATCCTGCATCAATGCACTTTGCTTGCGCTCCACCCAGGTGAGCAGACCGCCGAAGTTCAGCACAAAAAGCAAAACAAATGCTAATTTCAGCAGAACAATTCCGATTCCTTCTACCATCAGGCTACCAGCGCTCCCATTTCTTTCTCGGTACTTGCCCTATGGCCGTTTAACAGGACTCCGTGCTCGCCGATTTTCTCGTAACTCAATCCTTTAAAAGCATCTACTTCTTCAGCCAAAGCGTTGAAAACGTCCCCGGCTTCAAAGTATGGCATGGATTTACCCAACCGTTTGGAGAGATTTCTGAAAATAGTCCAATCCGGTTTAGATTCGCCAAGAGGTTCAACCGCTTTATGAATTTCTTGCACGCGGCCTGCGAAGTTGGTAAACGTGCCGTCTTTTTCAACAAATGACGCGCTTGGCAAACAGTAATTGGCCAGATTTGAAGTTGAATTCTGGTTGGTTCCCTGAAAGATGACAAGGTCAACTTTAGACAATGCCTCTTTGACCTCCTCCTTCTTAAATCCTTTCTCCAAGTTATGGTGGCAGATATACAAAGCTTTCAGTCGATTATCCTTTGCATCAGCAAGCATTTGCGCGACTTCAAGGCCGCTGTTGTCCACCGCCGACAATCCTATCTTCTTCGCACCTTCAGAATTGGGATTCTTATCAGCTTTCATTAAAAAGTCATCCGCATACCCCTTTTCCCGGGCTACGACTTCAAAATCGATATTCTCGACTTCCAGGGTTTCCTGAAAAAATCTCTTAGCCGCAAACAAACCTTCATTAGTCATTTGCGGTGATAAAATCACACCAAAAGCATCGGCACCATGCTTCTTGAGGATACCTTTAATTTTGGTCGCTATTTCGTCGATTGCATCCTGCCATGAAAGTAGTTGCCAATCACCGCGGGTCTTTTTTTGTGGCGCAACAATCCTGGAATCGGCGTCGACTTGCGTAAATCCATAACGGCCCTCGTCGCACATCCACCACTGATTGACATCAGGATTGTACCTTGGTTTTAATCGTGAGACTCGAATGCCGCCGGCCTTGTAGGGCCGGTGGTCGTTATGATGAACATTTATATTACAGCCAGTGCTGCAGCCAGGACAAACCGAGGGAGTTTCGGTTAAATACCAAACTCGCGTCCTAAAACGAAAATCCTTATCAGTTAAAGCGCCCACCGGACAGATATCGATGGTGTTTCCCGAATATTTATTGTCAAGCTCCTGGCCGGGATAAGGCAATAACTCCGTGTGATCGCCGCGATTGAAGATGCCCAGTTCGTGTGTTTCGGTAATTTCATCACAAAACCGAACACAGCGCGTGCAAAGAATACACCTCTCGGAGTCGAGCATAACATTGGGGCCAATAGGTAGCGCCTTTTGCTTCTTGACCTTATCCTCAACCATCTTGCTGTCGTAAAGGCCGTGCTGCATATAAAAATTCTGCAGCCAGCACTCCCCTGCTTGATCGCAAACCGGGCAATCCAACGGGTGATTAATCAACAGAAATTCCAAGACTGCCCTGCGGGCCTGCTGCACTTTTTCATTATTCGTGTGCACCACCATGCCGTCCGCCACCGGCGTGTAACAAGCCACCTGCAGTTTCGGCATTCTTTCGATTTCAACCAGACAAATTCGGCAGACGCCGACAATACTCAATCCGGGATGATAACAATACCGCGGAATATCGATGCCAATCTGTTCAGCAGCCTGAATGACTGTGGTTCCCTTTTCGACTTCTATTTCAGTGCTGTCTATGGTGATTTTAGGCATAGTCTCCTTCCTAATCTACTGACCTTTAACATCACACTTCCCTTCACGAACATGATACTCAAATTCTTCCCGGAATTTCTTTACATAACTTTGAATGGGCAATGCCGCAGCATCACCCAATGGACAGATCGTATTGCCGATGATATTGTCGGCGATTTCGACCAAGTTATCAACATCTTCCGGTCTGCCGGCGCCATCGAGTATGCGCTTGAGAACTTTCTCGGCCCAGCCGGTTCCTTCGCGGCAAGGCGTACACTGCCCACACGATTCATGGTGATAAAAGCGCGTGACCACATAAAGCGCCCGGACCATGCAGGTCGAGTCATCCATGACAATGATGCCTGCCGAGCCCAGCATCGAGCCAATTGCCGCAAGGGAATCGAAGTCCATATTGACATCGATTTCATTCGGAGTCAAAATGGGTGAGGAAGAGCCACCGGGAATAACTGCCTTTATTCCGTTGCCATTTTCCAGCCCGCCGGCATGCTCATAGATGATTTCGCGTAAAGGAATGCCCATGGGCAGTTCGTAAACGCCCGGATTTTTGACATGCCCGCTGATGCTGTAAAGCCGCAGGCCGCCATTTCTTTCAGAACCAAGATTAGCAAACGAGTCAGCACCATTTTTTATTATCGTGGGCACATAGGCGAGGGTTTCCACGTTGTTGACAATGGTCGGAGAGTGAAACGCCCCTTCGATTGCGGGAAAAGGCGGCTTCATTCTCGGCCACCCCTTTTTACCCTCTAAAGACTCTAAAAGTGCCGTTTCTTCACCACAGATATAAGCGCCTGCCCCGCGATGAACGATTAAGTCCAGATCGAATTTAGAACCAAATATCCCTTTGCCAAGATATCCCTTTTCATACGCGGCTTCAATCTGCTCTACCAGCCTCTCCGTCTGGCGAATATACTCACCGCGAATGTAGATAAACGCCTTATGCGCGCCAATGGCGTAAGAGGCAATCATGATTCCTTCAAAAAGACCGTGGGTATAGTGATCGATTACATAGCGATCCTTAAATGTACCCGGCTCACTTTCGTCGGCATTTATAACCAGATATTTGGGCTTTGGGCTGTCCTTCGGAATAAAGGACCATTTTCTGCCAGCAGGAAAACCAGCGCCGCCTAAACCGCGTAAATTCGCATTCGAGACTTCTTCGATAATCTGCTCCGGCGTCCATTGTTTGAGGACTTTGCGTATCGTCTCGTAGCCGCCGTGCTTTTCATAAATCTCGATAGTATGACTATCTTCGATATCGAAAAATTTTGAAATGATTTTTTCAGACATGCTTATATATTATGGAATTTAACACAAAAGGGAATAAAGTGACCCTGAATCTGATGGTGTAGTCTCAAAAGTATTGAAGTGTTTGGGTGTCAGAGCCTTCGCTTAAATAGCCCTACACCTAAACACCTAAACACCTAAACACATTAACACTTCTATGTCCCTCATACCTTGTGTTTATGAATTTTCTTTCAGTATATCGTCTATTTTCTCTTTCGTCAAATTGCCGTAATAATCTTCGTTTAACTGCATCATGGGCGCGGTTTCACATGCAGCCAAACATTCAACCGGAGTGAAGGTATACATCAAATCATCACTCGTCTCATCCGAGCTGAGTCCTAACTTTTCCGATAAATAATCAATGATTTTCACACACCCTTTTAAATCGCACGAAAGTCCCCGGCATATTTGAAAATGGTACTTTCCGCGCGGCTTGGCAGCAATGAGGGTGTAAAAAGTCATCACCTCGTGTACTTTTACCGGCGGCACATCTAACAATTTGCCCACGTATTTTTCAACTTCAGGTGAGATGTGGCCAAATTCTTTTTCGGCTAAATAAAGAACCGGGAGCATGGCTGCCCTTTTCTCCGGATATTTAGCAATTATCTTGTCACATTCAGTTTTAGCTGCTTTGCAAAACTCCATTTTCACCGGTCCAATTCTCCCGCAATCATATTGATTGAGCCAAAGGCCGGAACAATGTCTGCTACTTGTGCGCCTTCAATCATTTTACCAAAGCCGGCGACAAAGGCAAAACAAGGCGGCCGACAGCGAACCCGGTGTGCTTTGTCCGTACCATCACTGACAATATAAAATCCCAATTCGCCATTTGCTCCTTCGACCGCGAAATAAGCCTCGCCGCGCGGGGGCCGAATACCGTAGCCATCCATAATCAACATGAAGTGATTCATGAGGCCCTCAATGCTGCCATAAGTCTTCTCTTTGCTGGGCAAACTAACCCGTTTGTCGGGAGCATAAACCATATCATGGTAAGGTTTATTGCTTCCCAAAAGGGTTGGGTCCGTGACTGCAACTTGATGCAGTAAATTTTTGGTCTGCCCGAACTTACCTAAATCGGCCATTTTTTCTGCAGGGATTTCTTGACCCTCAAAATCAACCATAATCGCACCTTTAGGCATTTTTTCAAACGCCTGCTCGATAATCAAGCAGCTTTGTTCCATCTCCTCCATTCTAATCAGATAGCGGTCATAGACATCACCATTTTTGCCGATCGGGATTTCGAAATCAATTTTATCGTAGTTACTGTAAGGAAATTGTTTACGCACATCATAATCAACACCACTGGCTCGCAGCAAAGGTCCGGTGAAACTAAACGAAATAGCGTCCTCTTTGGAGACCACGCCCACGCCTTGCACGCGATCGACAAAAATTCTGTTGCGGGTCAAGAGTTTGTGGACTTGCTTAATCTCAGCTCTGACTTTCTTCAATTGCTCTCCTACACGCTTTTCATACCTTTCGGGCAAGTCGGCTTTCACTCCGCCAACCCGAACGTAAGAAATGGTAATTCTTGCCCCGGTGACCTCCTCGATAAGTTGGTACATCGCCTCACGTGCCTGCATGAAATAGATAAATGCCGTCATGGCGCCCAACTCCATCGCCATGGCACCAATGCAGGTCAAGTGATCAGCAATTCTTGAGATCTCGCTCATGATAATGCGAATATACTTGCACCTTTCCGTCACTTCGATGTCAAGCAATTTCTCAACTGTGAGGGCATAGCCAACATTATTTATCAACGGAGAAACGTAGTTTAAGCGATCGGTGTAAGGGAAAACTCCATTATAATAAATGCTCTCCGAGTGCTTTTCGAACGAGCGATGCAAATAGCCGATCCCGACATCGGCACTAACAACGCGTTCGCCATCGAGCTCGAGAATAATTTTAATGACCCCGTGCATTGCGGGATGAGACGGCCCCATATTCAGAAACATGTGTTTGACTTTTAAGCCATCCTCCTCTGAGACATATTCATCCATTGCTTTATTAGACAGCTCGACTGTTGGAGTAATCGTGGAGTTGTTTGTGTATTCTGCTGTGATGAGCGGTTGGCGTTTAGTGATCGGATAATCTTTTCGCAGCGGGTGCCCTTTAAATTCATCATACATCAAAATTCGTCTCAGATCGGGGTGCCCTTTGAACCGTATTCCGTACATATCCCACACTTCCCGTTCATACCAGTCAGCAATTTTCCACAGGGTCGAAACGGTTTGAATTTGCGGATTTCTTTCATCAATTGGCACTTTGATACGCAGCCGGTTATTGTTTTTCAACGAATAGAGCGTGTAAACGACCTCAAACCGGGGGTCTCGTCCTAAGTAATCCACACCGGCTAAATCCATGAGGAGATCAAATTTCATTCTGGAATCATCACGGAGGAACTTGCAAATATCATAAATGGCATTTCTGTCAACTACGACAATTGCGTCATCGCGATAAGTGTAGGCCTCAAGGATGAAATCGGAAAATTTCTGTTGGAGAGTTTTAAAGATATTCCTGGGCATTTAGTATTCGTGCTTTTGATTTTGGATTTTTTCCTGTAAAAGCATTAGGCCCTGAATGACTGTTTCCGGTCGCGGCGGACATCCGGGGATGTAAACATCCACCGGCATAATCGTGTCAATGCCAATGACGGTTGAGTAATCGTCATAAAAGCCGCCCGTGCAGGTACAAACGCCGAAAGCAACGACATATTTCGGCTCGCACATCTGATCGTAGACCCTCCTCAAGATGGGAGCAATCTTCTGGCTGATCGTGCCCACACACATGAGCATATCAGCCTGACGAGGGGAGAATCTTGGAAAAGCGGCGCCAAACCGGTCTAAATCATAATGAGCCGAGGACACAGCCATGTACTCCATACCGCAGCAGGCTGTCACAAATGGGTACGGAAAAAGGGAGTATTTTCTCGCCCAGCCGATCGCTTGATCGAGCTTGGTTGTTACTAAGTTGTCTCCGCCGAAGATACTTCTTAATCCCATTCCAAAGCTCCTTTTTTTAGAACATAGACCAACCCCAATGCCAAAACGGCAATGAACAATGTCATGGAAACAAACCCCGCCATGCCAATACTTTGGAAAACGACCGCCCATGGGAAAAGAAAGACCAGTTCGATATCAAATAGAATAAATAAAATTGCGACCGTATAAAACTTTACCGAAAACTTATTAGCAACCCCTGCAATCGGTATATTGCCGCATTCGAAAATTTCGTCTTTGACGGGGTTTCGTTTTTTCGGGCCAAGCCACTGATTTAATCCCAACAAAAGCAGGACCACCAAGCCGGCTCCGCCAAACATAATCAAGACTGCGATGAGTTCGTTCATTTTGTTAATACTCAGCTAATTCCGTTAAAGCACTGGTAATCTTTTCAGTATTTGGCATAAAATAGGTCTCGAGCGGCGGACTGTATGGCACAGGCGTATCAATTGAAGCAACCCGCTTGACCGGGGCATCCAAATATTCAAACGCATCCTGTGTAATGCAAGCGGAGATTTCTCCGCCAATACCGCCCGTTAAGGTTGCTTCGTGAACAATCATTGCCCGATTGGTTTTCCTGACCGATGCCAGAATCATCTCTTTATCAAACGGTAAAAGAGAGCGCAAGTCCAGTACTTCCACCTCAACGCCTAGCTCTGTTAAGTTTTCAGCAGCTTCTAAGGAAAATTGAACCATAGAGCCATAAGTAATCAGTGTAATATCCTTGCCAGCACGTTTAATTTCACCTTTGCCAATTGGAATCGTGTAGTCATCATCCGGCACTTCGCCTTTCACGTGCCGGTAAAGATACTTATGCTCAAAATAAAGCACCGGATTGTTATCACGAACGGCTGATTTAATCAAACCTTTCGCGTCGTATGGTGTTGAAGGCGCAACCAATTTCAACCCGGGCACATGAAAAAACCAGGCCTCTGGATTTTGCGAATGAAACGGACCGGCATGAAGGCCGCCGCCGGATGGCAAGCGAATGACCATCGGCACCGCCGCGCCCCAGCGATAATGCGTTTTTGCGCCCATGTTAACTAGTTGGTTCCAGCCGTTGGAGATGAAATCCGCAAACTGCATTTCAGCGACGGGGCGCAACCCCATGAGCGCGGCGCCGATCGAGACGCCAACAATCGCAGCTTCTGCCAAAATAGTGTCGATAACTCTTTCTTCGCCAAACTCCTCGATAAAGCCTTTTGTGACTTTAAATGCGCCACCGTATGCACCGATATCTTCTCCTAAGCAGAAAACACTTTCATCGCGCTGCATTTCCTCGCGCAAACCTTTGGAGATTGCTTCGATATAGGTTATGTTGCTCATTTTAGATTTGAAATATAAGAGGCAATTTAAAGGGAATCAAGTTTTAACTTAATATATTTTTTTAACTTGCATACACACCCTGTTCCGCTTCTTCCGCCAATGGCAAAGGGCTTTCCTCAGCAAACGTCTGAGCCGCATCAATTTCTTTGGCGACCGTCGATTGAATCTCAGCCAGATCCTTTTTCGCAAGAACTTTTTCTTTTAATAAATACTTCTCGTAGTTTGCAATTGGATCTCGCTTCTGCCAATAATCAATGGTTTTCTTGGGGACATAAGAAGCATCATCGTGCTCAGCGTGTCCTTTCATACGAAAGGTCTTGGCTTCGATGAGAGTGGGTCCCTCTCCTTTTCGAGCTCTTTCAACGGCGCGCTTCGTGACATCGTAAACCGCCAAAACATCGTTGCCGTCAACAATTTCGCCGGGAATACCGTAGCCCTGCGCCCTTACAACAAAATCTTCTACCAAACTTTGCTTGCTGGTGGGAGTTGAGTAAGCATATCCGTTGTTTTCCAAAATCAGAACGAAAGGCAACTTCATCACTGCTGCGAAGTTGAGTCCTTCGTGAAAATCGCCGATGCTTGCGCCGCCGTCGCCAATCCATGTCAAGGCCACATTCGGCTCTTTTTTTATCCTAAATGCTAAAGCGGCGCCGGCGCAAACCGGTATTAAAACACCCAGCATACTCACCGGTGCAAATATATTGCGCTTTAAATCGCCAAAGTGCGAGTTGCCATCTTTGCCATGGGTCGGCCCGGTTTTTTTTCCCAAATAATTTGCCAGAAACTCATGCGGTGGAACACCTCTAACCAAGACAGCACCCGAATTTCTGATCATCGGACCGATGACATCGCCTTTCTCCAGCGCATAAGCCGATCCGACAGAAGTTGCCTCCTGACCCCGGCTTACAAAAGCGCCGCCATGGAATTTCCCTTGTTTGTAAAGCGAGCTGATTCTATCATCCAGCGCGCGATTTAGAATCATATAATAATACAACTCCGTTAGCTGCTTCTTCGATAGCTTTCGCTTTAGAACTTTCGGTTTCCGGTTTGTGATGTTTTTTTTCGCTGCAGTGCTTTCAGCCATATTAATCCACTCTTAGCAGGGTCATAAATTCACCCATGTTTTGAAATGACTCTAAATTCCAAATGGCGTCTTTGATTTCTTTCTGCCTATTTCCGGAAAGCAAGTTAGAGCTTAAACTCTTGAATTTGTTGTCCAAATCCTGCTCACTCATCGGCTCCCTGGGATCCCCCTTGGGAAAATCCAGCTGCGCTGAAAATTCCTGACCGTCTTTAAGTCGAATTTGAACTTTGGATGGCTGCTTCTCCGGAAACATCCTCTCGAATTCCTCGCTGGCCTCTCCCTTTATTTTCGGCAGCACGCTCTGAATTTGCGGATCTTGTATTCTTGCTTCGTCAAATTGATCCGTTGTAATTTTTCGATCCACAACGGCCGCCGCAATACAATAGGGTAAACTGTGATCTGCCGTTTCTCGTGAAGTCGGCTTATATTTTTCAGCATCGAATAGAATGTCAACAGCACGGGCGATGGTGGTGACAGTGATTTCCTCAATATCGTCAGGCTTAATATCGTGTTCAGTTACGACTTTAAGAGTCGCTGAAATGTGGGTATGGGTCAGGGCCTCGCACGGAAAGGCTTTCATTGAGCAATCGAGAATTTTGAAGCCGTTTCCCAAACTGCCAACTAACTTATCAGGGTCCCAATCCGGTCCGAGGGTTTGCATGAGCCCTTCTTTGCCTTCAAAGATGTGCTCTGTACCCGAGTATCCTCGTTGCGCCATGAGCGCCGCCATGACGCCGCTTTGCGCTGCCAATGGATCGACGGTGTTTTTCATCATCGTTAATTTGCCGGCGGTGACCGCACCCAGAGTCAAATTGTGCGACCCGGAAATTCCGATTGCATTCACCATCTGATCTTCATTTAGGCCAAGTAAATAGCCAGCGACAATGGGTGAGACAAACTGGGTCAGCGTGGCATGGTGCCATTTGCGTTCGCGAACTCCCGGCACGGCAAATTCGCACAGACGGCACTCAAATTCATATGCCAAAACAATCGCCGTAATCACATCTTTCGTACTTTTGTTTTCTCTTTCTCCTAACGCCAAAGCCACGGGAATAATATCGCTTGGATGGCTCGGGTCTTGCTTCCAGTAAATATCGTTGAAGTCCAGAGCACGAAACATCAAACTATTGAGCAAGGTCGCGTTGTAAGCAGGAATTTTATTGCCACTGCCAACGACAGTCGCCTCGGCTTTTCCACCCATGTCGGCGTAAATGTTTTTTACAATTTCAACATCACGAGTTAAATAGCCGCCGTAAGCGCAGCCGATTGAGTCATAAAGATAGCGCTTGACTTCATGCACCACATTTGAGGGCAGAGCTTCATATTTTAGCCCTAAAGAAAATCTTGAAATTTGTCTTGCTAGTGAATCCATACTTTTGTTCGCTTCCCTTTTCGACTACAATTTTCGAGCGACTTCTTCGGCTACTTCCAAAGTCGTAGAGCTTCCACCGACATCGTAGGTTTTAACCTGACTCTCTTTGATCACAGTGGCAACAGCATGTTCCACTTTCTGCGCCATTTCAATTTCGCCCAGCCAATCCAGCATCAGCTTGACCGTCAGCAGCATCGCCATGGGATTGACTTTATATTGCCCGGCATATTTCGGCGCCGAACCATGAGTCGGCTCAAACACGGCATAATTGTCACCGATATTTCCGCTTGAAGCAAAACCGAGCCCACCAATCAATTGGGCACACAAATCCGAAATGATGTCACCAAACATATTCGACGCTACCAGCACGCCGTAATTCTGAGGATTTTTAAGCAGCCACATACACATCGCATCGATGTTCGTTTCCCAGAGGTCGATATCTGGATAATTCTCAGCAACTTTGCGAGCTTCTCGAAGAATTAAGCCACTGGTTTCCCGTAAGACATTCGGCTTCTCAACCACGGTAACGGTTTTATAGCCATGTTTTTTGGCGTACTCAAAAGCCTGTCTCACGATATTTTGCGACGCCTGCCTGGTGTTAATTCGAAGCGTTACGGCGATATTCTCTAAACCGGCTTTTTCAAAACGCTTGATTTTGGGATTGTGTTTCGCAATGACTTCAAACACTTCCTGGGGAAGCGGATGAAATTCGACGCCGCTGTAGAGATCTTCGGTGTTCTCTCGAAAGACCACGAGGTCGATATCGTCGCGGTAATTCAGCGGATTTCCGGGAAAAGCTTTGCAGGGACGCAGATTGGTGTGCAAATTAAACTCTTGACGCAGCCGAACGATTGGACTTGAGTAAATCAACCCTTTAGCTTGCAGCTCAGGCACCAGCTCTGATTGAGCCTCCTCGTTGGGCATTGAAGTAATTGCCCCAAACAAGCAGGCATCTGTACTTTTTAATAAATCGATGGTGCGATCGGGCAATGGATTGCCTTCGGTTTTCCAGAATTCCCAACCAATGTCGCCGTGAATGTATTCAGCGTCGAGTTTCAGCGCGTCCAAAACGATTCGCGCCGCTGCCATGACGTCGTTGCCGACTCCGTCTCCTGGTAACCAGGCTATTTTGTATTTTGCCATTGTTCCTCTTTTACTTTTTTTACTTTCTTTGAAAAAGATTTAACCCAGAGGCGCAGAGACACAAAGAAAGAAACTAAAATTGAACCATGATATTTTGTAGCTTCTTAAATTTTTATCTTTGTGCCCTTCGTGTCTTCGTGGTAAAACATTTTATGAGTTAATGATATTTCACCAAATCAAAATCGATAAAATCCGCGTGATTTAAGATAATCGCTTCAGGCGAACGTCCGAACTTGTCCCCCTCATGCGAATGAACGGCAATTAAATGCATGACCTCGTCCGGGATATTGTATTTGAAACAAAGACCCACTCCGCTAAACGGATGCCTCAGGTATTCGCCATGCTTACTTTTAACCACTTTGCCGTTTTCTTTGTCATACTCCATTAGTTTTCCAACATCACAAAGTAGAGCGCCGGCAACCAGAATATCGCGATTGATCGGCGTTTTACGATCACCGTAGGCCTCAGTCAAAACTTCGTCACATGCCACACACATCTTGCAAACTGTCTGCACGTGCTCTAAAAACATGATTTTAACATTGTCGGCCAAAAGGGTAAAGGGAATGCCGAATAATTCTTCCGCGGTCCAGTTGCGGTAATTCACCGCTTCTTCCCAAACGGAAATTGTGTTCTCGCGCAGGCTTTTATCCTCGATCAGATTGAACTCCGGCATGATCTTAATGAGTTCTTCTCTCGTCATCTACAAACTCCTGTCTTCCGGTCCGTCATATTCGTGATCCTCGGGATTTATTTGTCGCATCGGTTTCTGTCTGGTTTGCTCCTCAAAAATATGTGCAACCAACCCGGGAACACGCGACATCATAAAAAATGCGTTGGCGAGACGCGGAGAAAAATCGAGTTCGCACAACACAGCAGCAATCGCGCCGTCAACATTTATGGGTAACTTTCGCCCCATTTGTTTTGCAAGCTCGGATTCAACTGTAGTAGCAATTTTAATAAACTTGTCAGCAATTTTCAAGTCCGTTGCCAACTTAAACAATTTCTTGCTTCGCGGGTCCTCGGTGTGTAAGCGGTGTCCAAATCCCGAAATTCGTCGTCTTATTTCTATATATTCCGCCACCAGCTCTTCAGAGGCCTTGGCCACTGAAATTTCCCTTGCATTAATTTTATCCTGAACTTGCAAAAGCGCACCCATGCAGTCTTCGATAGCTCCACCGTGAAATTTCGAAATTGCCAGAATGCCGCTGGCGACTGCCGCATTCAAGGGAGCTCCGCTGGAGGCAACCGTCATACTCGCAATTGTCGATGGCGGTGTGACCCCATGATCGATCGACGAAACTAAAATAGCATCGATTATATTGCCAACATTTTTGGACGGCAATTCACCCTTTAAGGCCAAATAAACAGACTGTCCAAAAGAAACGCTTCCCATCAGCTCATCGATACGATAGCCCCGCAAACGAACTTCATTGGGTTTGACTTTCGTGATCCCGGTTTTCCAACTTGATTTGCTCATCTTCTTCCTAATTTAAGGTTTGCAGTACTTCCCTGGTTACTTGAGGAATATCATCAAAGTTGTCAACAATGTGCACGCCAACCTCTTTGAGACGCTTTACTTTGCTGGCATGTGTTCCGCGATTTCCTTCAACTATGGCGCCGGCATGCGAAAATCTCGTGCCCGACTTTGCTGCAGCGCCACCTATAAAAGCGATCAGCGGCTTGGTAAATTCACCATTTTCAATTAAATCTGCGACTTGCTCTTCCTGCGAAGTGCCGATTTCACCAAACATGACGACCGCTTCGGTTTCGGGATCGTCTTGAAATTTTTTGACGATTTCCGGATGCGGCATCCCGACAATAACATCCCCCCCGACATGAACAATGGAGCTCAGCCCAACGCCGCTTTTACTTAAATAATAGCCAATTGATGAAGTGATCCCGCCACTTCGGGAAGTGACGCCGACGTTGCCCTTCTTAAACCACTGTTTGGCAGTTTGCGCCCGACCGCCCATCATTCCCAAAACGCCTTTGTCGACGCTGAGCATACCGAGGGTATTTGGGCCTAAAAATTGAGCATCTGCTTCCTTAGCAGCATGAGCGATTTCTAACACGTCATAAATAGGGACACGATCCGGAACCAGCACAAGCAGTTTAATTCCAGCAGCAATGGCTTCGAGCGCGGCATTTTTTACCAAAGGCGCCGGCACAAAAATGACCGACGTGTTGATCTCAGGAACATTCTCCCTGGCTTCTTGAACGGTGTCATAAACCGGAACCTCCAAAACAGTCTGGTTTCCTTTGCCGGGGGTGCAACCGGCAACGACATTGGTACCGTATTCCACCATCAACTTTGTGCGCGCCATGCCTTCCCGACCGGTGATGCCTTGAACCAGGACGCGGGAATTTTCATCAACTAAAATAGACATCAAGCAACCTTTTCCAGATATTCTTCTAATCCGGCGATTGGCAAATCGATATAGGCGCCTTTATTACCATGAAAGATACACTCAACTTCGCAGGCCAGACATTCGATGCATTTACCGGCTTTTGCCTCGTCTTTTGAAATTGCCAGAACCGGCACGTCATTTTCTAATTTCAAAATTTCAGGAACACATTTTTCAATGCAAATCTTGCTTTCACAATCCGCGCAAGCAGCGTGATCGTAAGTGATGGTTCCAGTGATTGTTTCGAATGAGTAGGGCTTTTCGGCAATGGGCTTGGTAAATTGCTTTTCCGGTTTACCATTGCCCTTGTAATTGTCAACCAACTCTTTCAGCCTTTCGGCACAAGAAAATGCGGAGTCATCTTTTTTAAACCCTTCAACTGGCGCCGGCAAATCTTTTGTATAATTTTCCAGAATATCGATGGCAAGATCCTCGGAGTTCCCGCCAAGCCGAATAACCGCCGGAATCGACAAGTTCTCTTCCCGAAACGCTTTGACCAAACCTCTGGCCGAGTGATACTGCTCCTGACTGGCGACACCGGAACCCGAACCAAAATAAGCGTCGATATTCTGTTGCGACAAAATGATTTTAGCGGCACGGTAAACTTTCGAGGCAGGTGGATTCCCACTTGTATCTGTGAAATTAGCCAATTTAAATCCCTGTGCCACCACGGCGTCCATGGACATCATCGAGCCGCCGCCGCCGGCACCATGAAAGCCGACATAGCCCTCGCCTTTTTGAAAGCCTTCTTCCATTTGAATGAAATAGAACGTGCCGCGGTAATCGTTCTTTTCAACATCGTAAGCAATTTTATCCAATTCAGAAGGCGGCCGGTTCAGCTCTCTGGCGATATCGATGCCGAGCTCCGGATGGCGGAAAACCGCATAGTCATCGACAGCAATCCGGCAATCCGCGGCCATGACCTGACCTTCTTCGGTCAAAACCAACGGATTAATTTCAGCAGAGCGGGCTTCATACTTTTTAGCAACTTTCCACAACTTGACCAGCACATCTGCAAGCTGCATCTGCAGTCGGCCTGAAATTCCGGTTTTTCGAATTAAATCGCGTGCCTGAAAGTCTTTGAATCCGGTGATGATATCGATCTTTAGTTTACCAACTTTTTCAGGATGCTTTGCCGCGATTTCTTCAATGCCCGTTCCACCCATCGAGCTAAAAATCATGACCGGGCTTTTAGCGGCGTCGTCGATGATAATTCCGGCATAAAATTCCTGCTTAATTTTGATTTGCGCTTCGACCAGAACCTGAGTCACTTCAAAGTCGTTAACCTTAAGTCCAAATATTTTTCGGGAAGCCGACTTAGCCTCGTCCGGGGTTTGAGCAAATTGAATTCCGCCCAATCCGGCGCGCCCGGTTGCCCAGATCTGTGCCTTGATTACGACAGCAGAGGCGATTTCTTTAACGGCGTTAAAAACCTCCTCAGGACTGGATGCTAAAATACCTTTTGGTGTCGGTATTTTAAATTCGCGGAGGAGTTCTTTGCCTTTATGTTCGTGTAGTCTTGCCATCTATTTTCTATAGGTATCCCTTCTATGCTTGCAATGCAAAATCAAAATAACAGAATCCTTCTCAATGATTTCATATCGCACTCGATAATTACCTATGCGAATCCTAAATTCATTTTCATAACCTTTTAGTTTGACAAATCCATGAGGTCGAGCGTCTTCCTCTAAAGCAATAAGCCGTTTCAAAATCCGATCTCTCAACTGATAAGGCAAACCATTCAACTATTTTTGAACAGGTTTTGGTACAACAACTTGGTAAGTTTTCACGACTTTTTATGATATTTTGAAGCATAATCCTGAATGGTCAAATAATCGCCTGACTGATAAGCATCGCGAGCTTCCTGAATCTCTGCTCGTACGGTTGCATCCTGTTCCGCAATTTGTTCTTCTAATAGCTGCCAGAGCTGATATTTATTTTCAAGGCTTAATTTTGAAACAGTTTCAACCAATGAATCAAAAGGAATCGAAACTTTTACTTTGCTTGCCGACATAACATCTTGCTCCTTCTATAAAAATGAGAAAAATCTTTTTGACTGTCAGAACAGTGTCGATTTATGCGGTTTGCCCTAATTCCACTGCAAGAGGCTTTCGACCTCTCAATGCACTCATTTTCAGTATGGAAAAACCGAGAATGTTGCCTTTGTCATCAACCTTCTCCATGACAGCATCATTGGAAGTCTCTCTAAAGTATCCTGTTTTACGTTCAAAGAGAACTTCAAGATAATCTCCTTCTTCATCGTACCAAATTTTTATTTCTTTTCCCATAATTTACCGGAGCGAGCAAAGATTCTTTAACTTTGTCAATTTGCCCAATCATTCCATATGCTCAGAAATGAGGTGCTCATAGCGTTCATCGGTCAATCTAACTTTTCTTTTGAAAACATCCTCAAAAACTCTCATCTAAATATCAACCATCATCCGTGTCAAACCTTCCGTTTGATTTTGACCTGTTCACCAAAACTTTTTGTGCGTTGAATAACTCGAGCAACTCTTTGAAGTCGTGGTAGAGCTCCATGAAACTGTTTCCTTAAATAATCCACAACAGCTACTCGTTCCTCCGGGGGTTTACTGAGCCAGTAAGCCAAATCATCCTTAATTGAGGATTCGTGCAAGCTTCGTCTGGTCACAATTTTCTTAATCATAAACTAAATTAGGCGTCTTGATATATACAAGCATCTAGGATACCAAGCACTTCAACCAAGATGTTACCTGGTGCTTTTTCAATAAGTTTAATTTGACGACTCTTGTAGTCAATTGATTTCACTTGTTCAACCATCACATAACCTGTTAAAGATGATTCTCTCGGAATTGCAACATGAAAGGGAATATTACGATTTGTGTTCGTGATGGGACATACAATAGTAAGACCTGTAGCCCCATTAAATAGTTTGTTGCTGACAACTAATGCTGGACGTCGGCCTTTTTGTTCATGTCCGGATTGCGGATCAAATGTCACTGTTACAAAATCTCCTTTTTCCGCGATATACCGAGGCATCTACCAAATCTCCCGTCCCATAGGAGCACCCCAATTTTCCTCTTTTGGCTTATAATCCTTTGGCATCTGACTGACCAAATCTCTTATATCATATCTGCCACGTATTTTATTCGTGGATTCTACAATAATTTTTCCTTCTTGAACCGTGATATCAACTTCTTCTCCGACATTAATATGAGAATTTTCAAGAAGGTTTTTGGGAATTCTTATTCCCTGACTGTTTCCCCATTTTTGAACTTTGGATAACATAATTATCTCTCTTTGCTTAGAATTAATCGGTATATACAAGTATATACATCAACATTTAAAATTGCAAGTTCATTTTCATGTATTTTTGGTGATAGTACTCTACCTGCAGAAGCGAGGCCATTTAAAAGATATACAGAAGGCGGCTTGCATAATCCTAATCTGCCTAACCATTTTATTATTCTTCCCCAAGAGCTTCCAAATTTAACATATCCTTTTTCTTCCTGTCGCACGTTTGTTTAAAATGAACTCGTCACGTCCGATGTATTTGACCGGGATATCGCCATACTTTCCCTCCACACAAAGTGAAAAAATGTCGTCCGTGGAGACCCCGGTAATGGAAGTCATAAAATCTATTCGTACAGGCGGTACCCCAAGTTATACGACTTAATCCGGAGTTATAAAATCTTCTTTCGTTAGACCAACAAAGCCAAAGCCAAACTCATCGAGGGCAGTCAAAACTCGCCGGGCATTTTCTGAGTTAGGTCGAATAAGAATGTCAATATCACCGGTATAGCGTGGAGCTCCATGAAATGCCAGAGCATAACCTCCCAATTATATATTTAACTTTTTGTGCGTTGAATAACTCGAGCAACTCATTTAAGTCGCGGTAAAGTTCCATGAAACTGTTTCCTTAAATAATCCACAGCGGCCTACTCGTTCCTCCGAGGTTTACTGAGCCAGTAAGCCAAATCATCCTTAATTGTGGATTCGTGCAAGCTTCGTCTTGTCACAATTTTCTTAATCAATCTACTCAAATTCACTTAAGTGTTCAAGGTGCTTCAATGTCGAGTAATAGAGACAACATTTCTTTGCAATCCGGATTTAACATCCAATCTCCCCGAAAGTGAAACTATTTCTTCTGCCAAGTCCCAGATAAATGAAAGGGCATCTGCTTTCTTTAATTGATCAACTTCATCCGTATGCTTTGTCGTCTGCGAAACTCTAACTTTCTTCCGATCTACTTTCATAGAGAACCCTGAACATGATTAACTGACACGATAACCCGTCATGATGCTTGCACAGCACAAATGGTGGCTTCAAAAAGCCGAATTCACCCCAACTAAGTCTTCAATTCTCTTAACAGTTAATTCAATCCCAAACACCTCTTCAAACGTCGCGCAAACTTTATCTTGAACTTCTACATACTCTAACTGGCCGCCGAGAAGCTTTTCCATCGAAGTCACCGGTTTGTCTATGATTCCGCACGGAATGATATTGCCAAAATAACTCAAATCTGTGTTGACATTAAAGGCAAATCCATGCATGGTAATCCAGCGCGTCACTTTCACACCAATCGCCGCCACTTTGGCGCCCTCCACCCAAACACCAGTTAAACCTTCGACCCTACTCGCCGCAATTTTGTAATCTGCCAATGTTTGAATGATGACTTCCTCGAGGTCCCGCAAAAATCGATGTACATCGAGATAGTGATGGTGCAAATCCAGAATCGGGTAGCAAACGATTTGTCCGGGACCGTGATAGGTAATGTCGCCGCCGCGGTCAATTCGAAAAACTTCAATTCCCTGTCGCTTCAAAGCGAATTCGTCAGCGACTAAATTCTCCTCCTGACCGGATTTACCAAGCGTGTACGTGTGCGGATGTTCGGTCAACAAAAGCGTATCTTCGATATCACCGGCCAAACGACGCTCAAACAATTCCTTCTGCAAATCCCAGGCGGTCTGGTAATCCAGACGGCCGGCTTTTATTAAAATACCTTGTTTCATGAATTGGTTAATCGTTATTTGTTAATTGGTAACATTTCTCCCTTGCGTACCCATCAGCTAAACAACGACTTAGATGTCATTCTGAGCACAAGACGTACAGTTTTTTTTCTGCAACAAATCATTGTGCGAAGAATCTGCTACGCCTCCAAAGATTCTTCGCGCCAAACATGGTTGCGTACAGGCACACATTCAGCACTTCGCGCTCAGAATGACGTACTTGTGAAGTGAGAAATGTTAGTTAATTGATATTTGATATTTAGATATGAATCGCCTCTCCAAGTGCATCCGCCGCAGCTTCCATCACTGCCTCGGAAAGAGTCGGATGGGCATGAATGGTTTTAAAAATTTCCCCTGGCGTGGTTTCAAGCGCTTTCGCTACGCTTAATTCAGCGATCATGTCGGTTGCTTCGATACCGATAATGTGTGCACCTAAAAGCTCGCCGTATTTTTCATCAAACACCAATTTAACCAGGCCTTCGGTTTCCCCGATAGCGATGGCTTTGCCATTGGCTAGAAATGGAAAGCGGCCGACTTTAACTTTGTGACCCGCATCAATTGCTTTTTGCTCGGTCATGCCCACGCTGGCGACTTGCGGCTGGCAGTAAGTACAACCCGGAATATTATTATAATCTATCGGTGTCGGATTTTGACCGGCCAGCTTCTCAACCAGGTAAATCCCTTCAGCGGAAGCAACGTGCGCCAGCAAAGGCGGACCAATGACATCACCGATGGCATAGACTCCGTCAATGTTGGTTTTATAATTTTCATCAACTTTAATGAAGCTCTTCTCTACTTTCACACCCGACTTTTCCAGGCCCAGGCCTTCAACCAAACCGCCAAATCCCACAGCCATTAAAGCCACATCACCTTTCAAGTTTTTAGCCGCTCCACCCTTCACGCTTACTTTAACAGTCACTCCCTTTGTATTTGTCTTAATAGATTCAACCTTTGTTTCTGTTAAAATATCGATGCCGTTTTTCTTGAAATTCTTGGTTAAAATTTTGGTCAGCTCAATGTCTTCCAGCGGCAGGATATCTGGCATCATCTCAACGATGGTGCACTTGACGTCAAATGCGTTATAAAAATAAGCAAACTCAATGCCAATCGGGCCGCCGCCAATAATGATGACCGATTTGGGCAATTTGTCCAGAATCAGCGCCTCGCGACTGGAAATGACTTTTTTCTTATCGATTTCTACACCCGGCAGAGAACGGGTAAATCCCCCGGTTGCAATAACGATATTTCTCGCCTTAACTTCCTGCGTTTTGCCGTTAGCCGAAACCTTGATCACGCCCGGTTTGGCAATGACGCCCGTTCCGGAGATGTGCTCAATTTTGTTTTTTCGCAACAAGAACTGTACGCCCTTGCTCAATTTATCCGCGGCATCCCGACTCCGCTTGATGATCTTTTTTGAGTCGAATTTAAGGCTGCCGACTGAGATTCCAAATTCTGAGGCATTCTGGATAATGTGATAAACCTCGGCGCTGCGCAGCAACGCCTTGCTGGGTATGCACCCCCAATTCAGACAAAGTCCGCCAAGTTTTTCCTTCTCGATGACTACACATCTCATCCCCAATTGGGATGCTCGGATGGCAGCCACATATCCTCCGGGGCCGCCGCCGATGACCGCGACATCAAACGTTTGTGCCATTTATATGTCCTATAATTTTAGTTCCATGATTGCGCGTATTTTCTATAAAAACTTTACTGGCTTCGCATCCTGCTGTTATTACTCCGGCAATATAAATACCGGGAACATTTGTTTGAAGGGTCTCTTCGTCATGCACCGGGGTTAATTTGGGGTCAAATTCTACTCCCATATTTCTCAAAAAACCCATATTCGGCCGGTATCCGGTTAAAGCAAATACAAAATCATTTGCGAGCTCCGTTTCGATGCCATCGTCGCCTGTCAAAATCAAAAGGTCTTCCTTGATTTCAGCCACCGTTGTGTTGAAGTAAGCTTGAATCCTTCCCTTTTTTATTCGATTCTTGATATCCGGCAAAATCCAATACTTAACTGACTTGCCAAAATCTTCTCCACGGTGAATAATGGTAACCTCAACGCCGTGCTTATATAAATCCAGAGCTGCCTCCACCGCAGAATTCTTGCCACCGATGATCGCTACTTTTTTTTGATAATAGGGATGCGCCTCGGTATAATAGTGACTCACCTTTTCACGCTCCTCACCTGGGATGTTCATCAGGCTCGGAGTATCGTATTGACCGGTGGCGATGACAATGTTTTTTGCTAAGTAAACTTTATCCCCACTGGTCTGGATTTGAAAAGCGCCCCTTTTCCCTGAAATCGACTGGACTTTTTCGCTCAGGTTAATTTTCAGCTCGAAATGCTGTGCAACTCTCCGGTAGTATCCCAGAAGATCCGTCCGTGTAGGCTTTGCAGTCGGAATGATAAACGGAATGTTGCCGATTTCAAGCAGTTCGGGAGTTGAAAACAAAGTCATGTTGGTGGGAAAATGAAAAACTGAATTCACCAGGCACCCTTTTTCGATTACCAGATAATTCAGCTTGTGCCTTTTAGCTTCGATTGCGCAGGCAAGCCCTCCCGGGCCCGCCCCTACTATCGCGACATCGTTCACCTCTTGCGCCGTTGTCACTTGAGTTCTTTCTATCGGTTAGCGTTAATCCAGCACTTCGCGCGGATCCGTGATGACCCCACGAATTGCCGTTGCCGCGGCCACGGCCGGGCTCACCAAATAAACCTGAGCCGAGGTGCTGCCGTTTCTGCCGACGAAATTCCTGTTGGTGGTAAAGACACCGACCTCATTGTCACCCATCACTCCCATGTGCGCGCCGAAACAAGCCCCACACGTCGGCGGGCCAATGGAAGCGCCTGCTTCGTGGAAAATTTCAGCCAGACCTTCGGTGAGCATTTGGTGATAAATCTGTTCCGTCGCCGGCACCACAACCATGCGCAGTTTGTCATGAATTTTTTTCCCTTTTAAAACACCTGCCGCAATTCGTAAATCTTCTATTTTGCCGTTGGTGCAGGACCCGATATAAACTTGATCTACCGGAACGCGCTCAACTTCAGCCACCGACACAACATTTCCGGGTAGATTAGGCCGTGCGACCATCGGTTGCAAGTCGCTCACATCATAATTCAACTCCTGACAGTAAGTCGCGTCTTCATCCGGCTGGAAGAACAGCCATTCCTCCTCAGGTTTTTTAGCGCGCCCTTTAAGATATTCACGGGTGGTGTCATCGGCAATAACCACGCCGTTTTTGCCGCCGCATTCGATGGTCATGTTGGCAAAAACAAAGCGGTCATACATTGGCATATTTTCGATGGTCTCGCCACCAAATTCGAGAGCTTTGTAGGTCCCGCCCTCGAGACCCAAATCCCGACAAACCAGCAGCATCATATCCTTGGCAGAAACCCACTCAGGCAGCTTGCCGGTGAACCTGATTTTAATAGACTCCGGCACACGTAACCAGCTTTCTCCCAAAACCCAGGCCGCCGCCATATCCGTGCTGCCGACGCCGGTGGCAAAACACCCCAATCCGCCGTAAGTTGTGCTGTGGGAGTCGGCGCCAAAAACCACGTCGCCAGGATGAATCAAACCTTGTTCGGGCAAAAGCTGATGGGAAATTCCTGAGCGTCCGACTTCATAATAATATTTGATTCCTTGCTCGCGGGCAAAATTGCGCATTATTTTGGAAAACTCAGCGGACTGGATGTCTTTGGCGGGAACCAAATGGTCATGAACCAGCGGGATTTTCTCCGGGTCGAAAACCTTCTCCGCTCCCATTTCCTTAAAAATCTTTATTGTCAACGGCGAGGAAATGTCCGTCGCCATGGCGATATCTATCTCGACAATAATTAAATCACCCGGTTTAATTTCTTTCATTTCGGCGCGATTTGCTAAAATTTTTTCAGTTAAAGTCATTCCCATCGAGGTATCCTCATTTCTAAAATATCTGATTTAAAAGAGATTCAATTATATGAAAAATTTGGGTAAATTTCAAGCAGTATTTTGAAAATAATTTCGAGTATTGAGGGCTGAGGGCTGGGCTCATGTTGAAGTTTGTAAACCTCTAAAATTGGGCAAACCCTCGGCGCGATGAGTTAACTGTAGTGACAATAAAATTCTTAGGTCGATCCTAAACAAACGGCAGGTCCAAATCAAACGCCCGTTCGAAAAACCACATTAACCCGAACACTATAATAACTGACGAAAGCCCATAAACCATTTTCTTTTGCCACCTGGTTTTAGTGATAAGATAGATGAGGGGAAAAGTCACCCCGACAATGATAACCTGACCGACCTCCACTCCGACGTTAAACGAAAGGAGGGAAATGACGAGGCCTTCAGTGGGCAGACCGAGTTCATGAAGCACGCCGGCGAATCCAAAGCCGTGCATGAGGCCAAATATGAAAGTAATCAACCAGCGGTCGTCGCTTTTTTTGATAAAAAAATTCTCCAGTGCAATATAAACGATACTCAGAGCAATCACGCTTTCTACCAGTCGAGCGGGAATCGCAACGACTTGCAGCGCGGAAAGAATCAAAGTGATGCTGTGAGCAACTGTGAAAGAGCTGACGATTTTTACCAGGTTCAGAAAACTACCGCCGATGATAATCAATCCGAGTAAAAATAAAATATGATCATAGCCAATCAGGATATGCTCAACGCCAAGTCCAAAAAACTGCCGGCTGTGTTGAAACAAAGAACTATCTGTTCCGGAAAATGAAAAATCCTGTCGAGGAGACCCGATGGCTAAGATAGCTTGCTGAATTTGGTCGTGGTGAATGACTTTTACCAAATTTTTGTGACGGGGGCCAAAATCATCGAATATATTTAAACTCAAGGTCAATTTCCACGGCTGACGATCGAGAGTCTGCCCGAACACCAAATTGACGAAAACATTTCCTAAGTTATCTTTCGAAACAAACCCCTCTCCTCTCATTAGTTCGATAGTTTCGCCGCCAATAGTTATTGTCAATCTCTTTTCAAAATGCATGTAGATTTTATCAATGCTGGCATTGAGCTCATTTTCTGTTATCGAGCCATCGTTATTTGTATCAAGTTCAAATATATATTTAAGTTCTGATTCATCGAGAGTAAGAATGTAAGTCAAACGGGTGCCGATAATTTCGATGGAACTGTAGCTGGTGTAAATTTCATGAGCATGAACAGATGCCCAACAGAGAAAGCCGGCGCAAAATATCAATAATCGCTTCATTAGTTACGTTGGATATTTTATGATCTTTTTGACTGGGCTGTCCCAAAAGCCCGGAAATGTGGTTGCGAAGCCCGCGCCTTTTGCGGGATGAAGCACTCTCAGGCCGCTCAGGAGGAGCTTGCTTCGCAAAGGCAGGTCCGGCGAGGGCATGTCCTGAGCATGCTGAATGGAAACGCTGACTTTCTTCAAGAAGGTCAGCGTTTGTGCCCGGATCAAGAAGACCCTAACTTTTAACAAAAAGTCCCTGCCCTGAGCTTGTCGAAAGTTCAGCGTTGTTATCGCTTTTTGGACAACTCCAACCAACTGGCGGTTTCGGCCGGTAATTTAAAAGCCCCCGAAAGGATTTTTTGTAAACCGGGTTCATCTAAATTCTGAATCAGCTCCCCATCCTGAGCAACGGAAATTCGGCCGGTTTCTTCAGAAATAACCAAAATAACGGCATCGGATTCCTCAGCTAGGCCCAAGGCCGCCCGGTGCCGGGTGCCAAAATGCGGGCCGAGGCTTGGCGATTGACTCAACGGTAAAATACATTTCGCCGCTTCAATAATATCATTTTGAATGATAATTGCACCGTCGTGAAGAGGCGACTTCGCATTAAAAATCGACGTTAGCAGAGCGGCCGAAACTTCGGCCTGCAATCGAATGCCGGTCTCAGCGATCGATTTTATGCCCATGTCACGAGTCATGACGATCAAGGCGCCATATCGCCGTTTGGATAGTTCGACCGCGGCCTTAACAACCTCGTCAAAAGTTTTGCCGCTGGACACTTTAACAAAATACCGGATGATTCTACTCTGACCAACAAAAATTAGCATTCGCCGCAGCTCTGGTTGGAAAATGATTACAAAAGCAATGAGCCAGACGGTTTTCAGGCTGTCAAAAATCCAGGTCATGCCGCTCATATTAAACAAGCGGGTTATCAGAGAAACGATCAGGATAATGACCAGCCCGACAAACATCTGGGCGGCGCGAGAGTTGCGCAGAAAAAAATAGATCTTGTAGAGAATAAATGAAATAACCAGGATGTCAAGAATATCCAAAAGGGTGACTTTGAGAAAACCGATTTGAAACAGATTCATACTTTTTCAGCCGCCTTAGGTGTCCGAACCAAAAAGTCGGCAATTTGCGCTACTCGCTTCATTTCTTTTACATCGTGAACTCGAATAATCTGAGCGCCATTGAGAATCGCTGCCGTAGCCATTGCCAGAGAACCCTCTTTTGCTTCTTCGGAGGGCAGGTTTAAAACTTTTTGAATAAACGATTTCCGGGAAGGCCCAACCAGAATCGCACATCCTAACTTTTCGAATTTCCTTAGGCCATTAACAATTTCGTAGTTGTCGCGAAGACGTTTACCAAAACCGAGGCCGGGATCAAAGACAATTTGTTCCTTTTTAATCCCAAATTCAACGGCGCATTTCAGGCGTTCCTGAAAATATTCATAAATCTCGTTAACAACATCATCATATTTTGGATTCAATTGCATACTCTTCGGTTTGCCTTTTATATGCATCAAAATGACCGGGGCGCCAAATCGCGCTGCAACGGCGCCTAATTCAGAGTCAAAACCCAGACCGCTGATATCATTTATGACATGTGCACCCGATGCCAGGGCTTCTTTAGCCACACTGGATTTGCAGGTGTCAACGGAAATCGGCACATCAACGGATTTTAGCAAGCCCTCAATGACCGGTAACACTCGGTTGAGTTCTTCTGCATTTGAAACCGAATCCGATCCGGGACGGGATGATTCGCCGCCGATGTCTAAAATGTCTGCTCCCTCCGCCACCATCCGAATGCCCGACCCAATTGCTTCCTGAGCATCAAGCTGCCGGCTGCCGGCATAAAAAGAATCCGGCGTACAGTTTATGATCCCCATAATATGAGTTCGGGAGCTTAAATTAAGTTGTTTGCCTCGACAATTTATGATCAAATGATTTGTCACGTTTCAGTTTTGAGTGGTATTTTGGCCTGCTTTTGAATCATTTTCTTTTCGCTCAGACAGTATTTGAAATAAATGTTTTCGAGCCTCTTCTGCAAATTTATCGGCCCTGCCGCTGCGCTTCGCGATCCGCGTTCGCAAATGCGTGATGGCTCGATTCATCTCCTTTTTCTGCTCGTAAATATAAGCTAAATAGAGGTGAGAATCAACATGGTCCACTGATTTTATTGCGTGCTCGAAAAATTTGATTGCCATATCATAATCTTTTTGATAATAGTAAACAATCCCCAGGTTGTAATAAACCTCGCCATTCTGCGGTTCCAGTTCAGTTACTCTCTGGTAACTTTCCAGACTATTAAGCAGATCATTTCGAGCCATATAAATACTTCCAAGCCTCATTAAAGCATCGATCCGATTGGGGTTGATGCGCAGTATTTGTTTGACCGTTTTAGTTGCTAAATCCAAACGATTCTTCCGGCTATAATTATCCGCCAGAATTAAACGCGCGTTGAAATCAAGTGGATTGACAAAAATCGCCTTTTCAAGTAGTGCGTTTTCATTGTCGAAATCAAGGTCGGCATATCTGCTCGGATGCAATTGTGTAAAATCAACGTAAGTTTTTGAATCCCAGCGATTTCTTAATAAACTTTCCCGTAAGAACTCCTCAGCCTGATTCCATCTTTCATTGGCCAAATAAAGCTCGGCCAAAAGTTGCAGCGTTTTATGATCGTCTTCATCCAAGGACAACGATTTCAGCAAAAGAGACTTGGCCGTCTGAAAATCTTCCAGATCACTTTGTCCCTTTTTCCTTTTTTTAACGCCTCGATTCAGATAAATTTCCGCGAGGGCATTTAACCAGGCAGTTGAATTACTGTCTTCATTGACCGCGCTCGGCGCTAAATCTAGAGCAGATTTTGTCTCTCCATTTAACAAAAGAAGTTTGAAATTAAAAAAAACAGCAAGCTCGGCATTTGAATGCCAGGGATCTTTCAGTACTGCTTCGCGGTTTGGGCCTAACATTCTATCCGCAACTAAAATACTCAATTCCCGGCTAAACTCCTGAATCTCGCTTACAGCGATCTGGCGGGTTTCTTCAAAGACAATTTTATTTTTATCGACTTGCGTAAACTTGTAATTTACCCGGTAGCCAGGAGATTTCTTTAGAAAACGCCCCACGACGAAATAATCGAGGTTAATACGCTTAGCAAAAGCCAGACAATAATTTTGGAAAGTAAGTGAATCACGATTCGCTGCAGGAATGAGCCAGTCAAGTTGATAGGGCAGCAATTCTTCTAAATTATTCTGCTCGAGGTATTTTATGAGAATCTCGGAAAAGGCTAAACTTTCCCAGGAAATTGAAGGTGAGGTATCAGTTTGATTTATGAAAGGAAATACAGTAATTCTTAACGGGGCGGCTTGCGAACTTTCTTCAAATCTGTTGAACAAAAAAACAAAAAAAAATAAAGCGGATATTAATAGAAAAGTAGTCTTAAATCCAACTCTGTGTTTTGTTGTTGAGTGCCGGTAAAGGTACCAAACAACGAGACTCACAAATAGCCAAACACCAATCCCGATCAGACCCCAATCCGGTATCTTGATAAAATCAAAAATCATCTTTTACATTTCTTGAACCAAATATTTATGAAACACCTTAATTTAGATTATCCACGACTGCTGCTTTTTTTGCCTTTGCTTTCTTTGGCCGTTTCATCTGCTCTTCTTCGTCTATTTTAACGGGTAAAGTCTCCCCTTTTAAAATTTTTCGAATCTCGACGCGGTCTAATGTCTCTCGTTCTAAAAGCGCAGCAGCCAGGGCGTGAAGTTGCTCTATATATTTTTTTAGAATATCACAAGCTAACTTTTCTGCCCTCTGCACTATCACTGTAACTTCTTCATCGATAATCTGAGCGGTTCTTTCGCTATAATCACGGTGCTTACTAATCTCCCTGGCGAGGAAAATTTCTTCCTCTTTTTTGCCGAAAGTCAGCGGTCCGAGTTTTTCACTCATCC
>Ga0209988_10000071_pt1 | contig 50849 bp, 66 predicted proteins | sample N075metaG_FD_183115 | JGI IMG/M metagenome (GOLD analysis project Ga0209988, IMG submission 183115) | Deep subsurface microbial communities from Kermadec Trench to uncover new lineages of life (NeLLi) - N075 metaG (SPAdes) (version 2) | ecosystem: Environmental > Aquatic > Marine > Ocean trench... | reverse complement strand
AAAGGAACCCGAACCATCAGAATCAACACCAAAACTAACACCTGAACCATCAGAACCAGAACCATCAGAACCTGAACCATCAGAACCAGAACCATCAGAACCTGAACCAACACCAAAACTAACACCCGAACCAACACCAGAACCAACACCAGAACCTGAACCATCAGAACCTGAACCATCAGAACCAACACCCGAATCTTCTTCTGTTGATCCGTTTGAAGGAATTAGTGATGATGACATTAGGACTTTTTCAGAACTATTTGATGTTCCTTCACCTGAAAATGATGACGAAGCAAACAAACTAGGAAATAAAATTCGTGAGTGGATTAAAAATGGTAAACTTGAACCTGGTGAATCAAAAATTGAAGAAGAAACTAATGATGAAATTGAAGATGATGAAGAAGAAAAACCTAAAAAGAAACGAGGTATGTTTGGATTTGGGAAATGAAACTCAAAACAAAAGATTTACTCACTTTAGCGGAATTAACCCCAAAGGAATTTGTAGATTTAATTGATTATTCATTCAAACTAAAAAAAGAACTCAAAAAAGGTGGAAACAAACCTATTTTAAAAAATAAAACATTGACGATGATTTTTCAAAAACCATCTACTAGAACACGTGTGAGTTTTCAAATTGGAATGTACCAATTAGGTGGATATGCAATTAATTTATCATCAAATGACATGCAATTGTCTCGTGGTGAGTCTGTTGAGGATACGGCAAAAACTCTTTCACTATACACTGATTGTATTATGGCGCGTGTGTATGAACATGAATTATTAGATAAACTATCTAAACACGCTAGCGTACCTGTAATAAACGGCCTATCTGATTCTTTTCATCCTTGTCAAATTTTGGCAGATTTTATGACAATCAAAGAAAAGAAAGGAAAACTCAAAGGACTAAAGATTGCATGGATAGGCGATGGAAATAATGTATGCAATTCTATGATTTATGGTGCAGCACTATCTGGAATTGACATGTCAATTGCAACTCCTAAAGGATTTGAACCAGACAAAACTGTTGTAAAAGAATCAAAGAAGTCAACTAACATTGAATTAACTACAGATCCATTTGTTGCAACTAAAAATGCTGATGTGGTAGTAACTGATACTCATCTCTCTATTCATAATGATGATAAAAAAAGAATCAAAAAATTTCTTCCAAAGTATCAAGTTAATGAAAAGTTAATGAACGCTGCAAAGAAAGATGCGATCTTTATGCATTGTCTTCCTGCTAAGAGAGAGCAAGAAGTAACATCATCAGTAATTGATGGTCCTCAGTCTGTTGTTTGGGATGAAGCAGAAAATCGTCTTCATACTCAAAAGGCATTACTTGCATCTCTAATTCGCGCTTAACGTATATAAGAGAAGATTCAAAATCGGTTTCTGTAGATGGCTTATTCTAAAATATTACGAAGACTTAGAGAGCAAAAGACCAATTATAAAAAACGTGGAACCATGTTGGTTGGTAAACGCGATTTTATTACTGTAAATATTACTAATGAAAATACCCTAGTCCAAATTCTTAAGCCTGGTATGACTGGTGATACTGTTATTGCATCTGCACATTCTAGATATCTACTTGAAAAAGGATGGAAAGGATCTAGAAAGAGTGTGCCTGCAGCATATCTCACGGGATACTTGGCTGGAAAGAAAGCACTTGGTAAAGGTGCAAATGATGCTATTCTTTATACTGGAACTAGAAGATACACACAAAGAATGGCAGCAGCTCTCAAAGGAGTAATTGATGCAGGTGTTAAAGTACCAGCTGACAAAGAAACATTTCCACCTGATAATAGAATCAACGGAGAACATCTTACTGTTAAAAACGATGTTACAAAAATAAAATCAACAATTGATAGCGAGATAAAGTAAAAATGAGTCAAACAATAAAACCACGAAGTCCACAAGGACAATCTCGAGGACGCAAACCTGTCTACGGACGTGGTCCACCAGGTGGAACTAAAGACGGTAGTGATCGTCCAAGAAGACCAAGAAGAGAACCTGTTGAAGAGGTCTGGATTCCTAAAACTGCCCTGGGAAAGAAAGTTGAATCTGGAGAAATTACTTCTCTTGAAGAAATAATTGAATCAGGATTAAGAATTCAAGAAGCAGGAATTATCAAGAAACTACTTCCAGATTTAAAAAGTGAAGTTGTTGATGTAGGAATTGTTCAAAAAATGACAGCAAATGGTCAATCTACTAGATTCAAAGCAATAGTTGCAGCTGGAAATGAAAATGGTTACTTGGGAATAGGTCAAGGAAAATCTAAACAGATGAGAATTGCTATTGAGAAAGCAACAAGTCAAGCTTTTCTGAATGTCAGTCCAATCAAATTAGGATGTGGTAGTTGGGAATGCAGATGTGATCAAAAACATTCTGTCCCATTCAAGGTTAAAGGAAAGGGTGGAAGTGTCAGAATTGAAATTATTCCGGGACCTCGTGGATTAGGTCTTGTTGCTGGCGGTAAAATTAAACGATTATTGGAATTGGCAGGTCTTAAAGATGCATGGACTACTGCAAAAGGTTCTACTCCTACAATGGGGTCAACTTCAAAAGCCATATTGGATTGTCTTAAACAGACATTTAGTCAGGGTTGATGAAAAATGGTAAAGGCATATCTTGTTGTTAGAATTAAAGGTCAAGCTGATTGTCCTTATTGGGCAACAACTACTATGACTTTGTTAAAATTAGATAAAAAATATCGTGCAACAATTTTACCTGCTAAAGATAATACTTTAGGAATGTTAAGAAAAGTACAGCACTATGTCTCTTGGGTTGAACTTGATAAAGATTTGGCAAAAGAATTGATTGAAAAGAAAGCAAGAAAATCTGGTTATAAAAAAGTAACTGCAGATGATCTCAAAGAACTTGGTTTTGCAAGTTCTGATGAATTGGCTATAGCTTTGGCTGACGGCAAAGCTACTTTATCAAAACTAAAACCTCTGAAACCATGGTTTGCTTTAGCACCTCCAAGACATGGATTCAAGAGAAGCACTAAGAAACTATATGGACAGAAAGGTATCCTTGGACAAAACAAAGACCTTGGTGCTATTGTAAGGAATATGATATAGCATGGCAACAAGATTAAAAAAGACTCGAAGACTTCGAGGAGGACGACATATGGGATGGGGACAAGTAGCTCAACATCGTGCAAGTGGTCATAGGGGTGGTTTTGGAGTTAGCGGTATGATGAAACACCACTACAGTTCTATGCTAAAATATGATCCAGATCATTATGGCCATGATTCAACTAAACCACCTCACCCCAATATTACAAAGAAATGGGCTAGCGTCAGGGATCTTGATGACTTGTTCATCAAATTCGGTAAAGAAGAAGAAGGAAAGAAAATCGTAGACCTGGAAAGTGCAGGATATGAAAAGCTCCTAGGCGGCGGAAAACTAACTAACGCTTATTCCGTTAAAGTACAACGATTTACAGCATCTGCAGAAGAGAAATTAAAAGCCGTTGGGGGAGAGGTGTTGTCTAAGAATGGCTGAGGGTAGTATTACCGCATTTATCAGAAAAGTTGTTTTCAAAGTAGAACCATATCTTCCTCAAGTACCAAAACCAAAAAAGAAGATCTCTCTACAAAAAAAATTGTTATGGTGTGGAGTAATATTACTAGTCTATATGGTAATGGGGCAAACCCCATTATTTGGAGCCACAGCACCACAGTTTGACTTTCTAGCATTTGCTAGAGTTATTTTTGCATCACAACAAGGTACCCTGGTTGAATTAGGAATAGGACCTATAGTTACAGCTGGACTCTTGATGCAATTATTGAGAGGTTCAGAAATTCTCAAGTTTGATTTCAAAAAACCAGAAGAGAGAGGAATATTTCAGACAGCTACTAAAATGGTTACCTACATCATAATTGTAGCTGAATCTATTGTATATGCTATAGCAGTTTATGGTCCTGCTGTTGCTGAGCCATACGTTTTGTATGTGATGATTGCCCAACTGATGGCGGCGTCGATAATTATTATGTTCTTAGACGAATTAATCCAAAAAGGTTGGGGTCTTGGCAGTGGAATTAGTTTATTCATTATGGCGGGAGTTGCTCAACAAATTCTTTGGAGTCTGTTTAGCCCGTTGCCTGCTGGTGATGGGGGAATGATTGGTATTATTCCGTATATTGGCCAATCCATAATGAATGGTGATGTTTCAAATATCTTATTCCGTGCGAATCAACTCCCGAGTATCTTTGGATTGTGTCTTACTGCAGGAATATTGTTAATACTTGTATTTACACAGGGTATGAAAATCGAGATTCCAATTGTCTCTACAAAATATAGAGGATTCTCTGCAGTTTATCCTATAAAATTGATGTATGTCTCTAACATTCCTGTAATCTTAGCATCTGCACTTACTGCTAATGCAGTTTTCATGTTCCAAATGCTGTGGGCAAACATGAACCCGCGGAACAATAATTTCTTTATGAATTTTATAGCGCAGTTTGATCCAACTAGTCCTAACACTCCAATAGGTGGAATAATCTATTACATTACTCCTCCACGAGGTTTGGATGTTGCAGCTTTGGATCCAATGCGTGCAGTAGGATATATCATATTTATGATTGCAATTGTAGTTGTATTTGGTAAATTATGGGTAGAGCTTGGAGGATTATCGCCAAAGAGTGCAGCTCAGAACTTACTTGATGCAGATGTTCAAATTCCTGGATTTAGAAGATCAAACAAACCAGTTGAAGCATTACTGAACAAGTACATTCCATCAGTTACAATAATTGGCTCTATGATTTTGGGTCTCTTGGCTGGAGTATCTGATGTTCTTGGTGTATTTGGTTCTGGAATTGGAATTTTACTTATGGTAGATATTCTCATCAACTATTATACACAGTTAGTGAGAGAACAAGTCGAAGTCGTCATGCCGCGGTTGGGTGCTTTACTTGGAAGAAAATCGTAGAATCGTAATAACTGGAATACCAGGTGTTGGAAAAACAACCCTGTTATCCAAAATTGTTGAAGCCCTAAAAAGTCATAACAAAAGTGTCACTGTAATGAGTTTTGGAACTTTGATGTTTGAAATTGCCAAGAAAAATGGTTTAACCGATAGGGATGAACTAAGAAATTTACCTGTAAAAGAGCAACAAAATCTCCAAAGACTTGCTGCCGAGCAAATTGCTACACAAAATGATCAAATTGTGATTATTGATACTCATGCATTTATTAATTCTCCAGAAGGATACTATCCCGGATTGCCAGAACATGTTTTAAAAATTATCAAACCAACAAACTTTGTCTCCATTTCTGCAAAACCAGAAGAAATCTACAATAGGCGAATGAAAGATGATACCCGAAATAGAGATAAAATTACTTTAATCAACATAAAGAAAGAATTAGAATATCAATCAGGCATGATTTCTGCATGTGCAGTAATTACTGGCTCTCCTGTAAGACATATTCTCAATGACGAGGGAAAGATTGATGAAGCAGTACATAAAATCATTAATTCAATAGGACTTTAAAATGGATTTCTACTTTATTCTACTCTTCATTCACGATTCTCTTGGTCAAGAGGGTCGAATGAATTTAGGAAGTGATGATCCAATAATCCAAGGATTGATTCTTTCAATGTTTTGTGTATCTGGGTTTGGAATTGTACTTAATCTATTCAACGCTGGAGTTCGAAAGAAGATGGTTGATCAAACAAAACTAAGACGCATTATGAAAGAAACGCGCACATATCAAAAAGAAAGAATGAAGGCCATGCGTTCTAAAGATCAAACAAAAATAACTGAGCTAAACAAAAAATCATCATACATGAACAAAATGTCAATGGAAATGATGCAGATGAATATGAGGCCTATGATGATTACTTTTGTACCTTTAATCTTGATATTTTATCTTGTGTTGCCACAACTATTCACATATACTGTAGCAATGTCTCCAATTCCACTAAATGTAATTCCGGGAGATTTCTTTACATTAACATGCACTGCATTACAAGCAGCAGATCCAGACAGTGTTTGTTTTGGTAAAGAAAATTCCTTATATCTTTGGGCATGGTATTTTCTCTCTTCCATTGCTTTTAGTGGCATGATTATGAGACTAACAAAAACAACAATGGGTACTTGACAAAGTCCATTGTTATTTCTGGTCCTCCAGCAGTAGGCAAAACGACTGTTGCTAAAGGATTAGCAGAAGAATTTCAATTACAATATGTTAGTGGAGGTGATGTACTGAAGGAAATTGCAAAAGAACAAGGTTTTGATTCTGATGGTGATGATTGGTGGGATACTGATGACGGCATGAAGTTTCTCAGTCAACGTGAACAAAATTCTGAATTTGACAAAAAACTGGATAAAAAATTAACTGAACTATACAATCAAGGTGGAATGGTAATCACAAGTTACACTTTACCATGGCTAATCAAAGATGGCATCAAAATTTGGTTAGAGGGTTCACATACAAGTAGTAGCAAGAGAATGCAATCTAGAGATAATATGAGCCCAGAAGATGCTTATAAAATTACAAAAGAGCGATTTGATAAGAATAAAGCGCTGTACAAAAAATTGTACAACTTTGATTTTAGTGATGATACATCTGTATTTGATTTAATAATAAATACAGATGATCTTTCAGCTCAGCAGGTAATAGCTGTTGCAAAAGAAACTGTGAGAAAATTACTATGACTCTTAAACAACTTGAAAATCTTGTTGAAATTGATCAAGACATTACAGATGATGCTTATGGAACATATTATGATAAAAGAACCATTGAGCAATTACTAAATTATGGAATTATTCTATTGGATAAACCGCCAGGTCCAACAAGTCACGAAACTGTAGCTTGGACCAAACGTATTTTGAAACTACCAAAGATTGGTCACAGTGGAACCCTTGATCCTCAAGTTTCAGGAGTTTTGCCTTTAGGACTTGGAGAAGCTACTAAAGCATTGGGAGTCTTACTTTATGGTCCAAAAGAATATCATGCATTAGGGCGAATTCATTCTCTTCCATCTAAAGAAAAACTTGAAGAAACAATTGATTTGTTTAGAGGAGAAATTTTTCAAAAACCACCTCAACGCTCAGCTGTTGTTAGACAAACTAGAACTAGAACTATCTATGAATTTGAAATCTTAGAACAAAAAGAACGATTACTCTTAACCCGAATTGTATGTGAATCTGGAACCTATATCAGAAAATTATACTATGATTTGGGAGAAATTCTTGGACCCGGAGCTACAATGATTGAGCTTAGACGAACCAGAGTAAACCAATTTCGTGAGACTGATGGTTTAGTAACTCTTCATAAACTTGCAAATGCATTTGCAATTTGGGAAGAGACAAAAGATGCCAGCAAACTAATGAAAATGATCAAGCCTGTTGAATATGCGTTCAGTGAATTAAAGTCGGTAGTAATTCGTGATTCTGCAGTTGATGCAATGTGTCATGGTGCACAACTTGCAATACCTGGTATTTTACAAATTTCTCCAAATCTCAGGATAGGGGATATTGTTGCAATTTATACGCAAAAAAGTGAGGCTGTTGCTTTAGCAGAGGCAACAATGTCTGAAGAAGAGATTCGTGATGCTACAAAGGGATATGCATTTCAAACAAAGAGAATCATTATGGCTCCAAACACCTATCCAAAAAAGTGGAGAACAAAACCAACTCCTCCAAAGGATTAAAAAATCAAGAAATTATTTTAAAAGAATTGTTAGCAAAAAGTCTTATACTCTTTATTGGTGTTGGTTTGATTTCTGGACTTGTATTGGGTGTTTATCTATTTGATATTAAAAATACTAGTCAACTAGTTTATGTTGAAGGATCTTCAATTTCTATAGTTACAGAAAAATCTGATTTTAAAAAAGGTGAAGAGATAAAAATTCGGATTGTAAATTCTGGAACTACACCATTGATCTTTTCTGATGCATCATACGGTCTTAGAATTACTGGGCTATCTGGGATGTTGATGTATTCACCAGTTGCTGCACAAGTTGTTTCTCAGTTAGAACCCGGCGATGAAATTGAGTTTTCATGGGATCAAATAAAAAATAACAATAATGCAATTTTAGAAGGTCTTTACAAAATATCTGCAAAAGGAGTAGACAAGCAAGGAAATGAAGTGAAGAGATCAACCACTGTAACAATTTGGAAATAGTTTTTCAATTTATCAGTCACACAATATATAATCAAATCTTGCCGAATAATTTTGTCGTTAGACTTGTGCCGGGGTCGCCTAGCCTGGTAGGGCGCGCGCCTGGAAATAATTTACCATAAAGCGCGTTCTCGCAAGGGAACGGGAGTTCGAATCTCCCTCCCGGCGCCATTTCAGAATCAATTAATGACAAGAAACCTCTTCATTAATCATTGAAAAAATATGATATTGCAATTATTGGTGCAGGAATTTTAGGTACAACAATTTCCTATTGGTTATCTACACTTTATGATCTAAATGTATGTGTAATTGAAAAAGAAAATGATGTCGCAAAGCATACCAGTAGTAGAAATACCGGTGTAGTCCATTCGCCTTTTTACCTAGATCCTAAAAAAAGAAGAATATCTGCAGTTTCATCTTTAGTTTCTCATGATTTGTGGGAGATCTTTGCAAAGAAAAAATCTCTACCATGGTTTGAAGTTGGAACAATTGAAGTAGCATCTGATGAAAAACAGCATAAAACTTTGGAGAAATATATCAAGTGGTCTGCAAAAAATGGAATTCCTGAGGATCAAGTTGAATTACTTGATTCAAAAGATCTTTTAAAAAAAGAATCAAATTTACATGCATATTCTGGTCTTTACTGCTCAAGAGATGTTTCCACAGATTTTGGAATTTTTACCAAAAAATTACAAAAAGAATCTGAAAAAAATGGAACAAAATTTTTGTTTAACAAACAAGTGATGGACATTAATGACTCTTCAGAGGCACAAATTACTTTTTCAGATAATTCTAAATTAACTGCAAAATTTATGATAAATTGCTCTGGTGGCAACTCGCTAGATATTGCTAAAAAATGCAATCTTGCAAAAGATTATGATGATCTTCATTTTAGAGGAGAATATTGGATATGTGATAAATCACATACAGATTTAGTTAAAACAAATATTTACACTGTAGCAAGATTTTCTGAATTTCCATTTTTAGATCCTCATTGGATTAAAAGATCTAATGGAACAACTGAGATTGGTCCAAATGCAGTACCTGTACTAACTCCTGAAACCTATGAAGGATATACTGGTGAATTAAATGCTGCAGTCTCTAAAATTCGTGAAATATTTGGAGGAAATGTTAAACGTCTTCTTACAAACCGCAATTTTCTATCAATGCTTTCTAAAGAATTTCTTAGTTCTGTTTCGAAAACTGCGATGGTCCACCGTGTCCAACAATTTATTCCAAAAGTTCAACCTGAATATTTCACCAAGCATGGCACAGCAGGAATACGAACACCTGTTATTTCCACCAAAGGTGAATTTGTTAAAGATACTTTGGAACTTGTAGGCAAAAACTCGTTTCATATTGTTAATTATAATTCTCCTGGGGCTACTGGTGCTCCAGCATACTCTGCATTTATAATAAAAAAATTACAAGACAAAGGACTCTTAGATTATTCTCAAAAACAAAAAGATTCTTTTTGGAATTTTGAAGAAACTATCAGTCTTTTCTAATTTTCAAATCTAAATATTTTCTAATCAAGATTAATATCATACAACAATTGAAATTCGATTAATGCTTCCTGATAGATGTTCAGTATTGGAAAAGGGAAAACAATGTGTAAATCCACCAGAATTTATTGCATCAATTATTGATGATAAAGACGAATACATGATCGGAGTGACTTGTGAAAAACATAAACAAATTGTTTCTGGCAAAATTGAAATTCTTCAAAATGAGGGAAAAGCACATGATGGGAAAATTAGCTTTGCGCCTATCAAAATAGTGGGAACTGACTGCGTTCATGCAGATATGGATGATTTTATCCAAATTGATATAAAATAATCCATAAAACTGAAATAATTTTAATTTTAAGGATACTTGTGCTTTTAGAGTTGTTATCTGATATAGTCAAAATTGATGATATTCTACTTATTATCAGAAATGATGGTGCTATTTGCGAGGTTAGAAACAACTCTCTTAGTATTAGACAAAAAGAAAAGTGGATTACTATTGGTGATAATGATGGTCCCGCACACATGCATATTGATTCAGAATTGATAAAATCCGCAGAGTTTGTACAGGAAATAAAGCCTGAACGTACGAGTTTTAGTGTAAAATTTTTTGATAAAAATGGAGAGCGTATTTTAGCAGCATTTTTTACAAAAATGTATGACGAGTCTAAAACACTGATTTCTGAAAGAAAAAAAATCTATGATGATCTAAACCAAAAATATTCTTCTAAAATTAATTTTTAAAAAAAATCTTGTCTGAAAAAGACAAGGAGAAAAAAATATTATTCTTCAGACTCTCTTTCCTTCTTCTCTTTTTCAGTTTGTAGTTTAGCTAATTCTAATTCTTCGTTTGTATGTTTGAATTTTTTCAATCTGATTCCTGCTTGTTTTTTTGGTATAAAAACTGCAGTTTTTTCATCAAGAGATTCTCTATTATTTCATCAAAAATTACGCGTAACCCCAAAAAATTTCACTGATAACCTACTGAATAGATCGGTTTCTTTCCATTCATTCCAAGATTGAGATTTTTTACAGTAATTTCTGCCATTTTAGCTCTAGTCTCTGCTGATGAACTTCCTATGTGTGGTACTAAAACAACATTTTGTAATTTTACTAATGGATGTTTTTTACTAATTGGCTCTGTTTCAAAGACATCTAATCCTGCCCCTGCAATAATTTTTTTCTTTAATGCCATTACCAAATCTTTTTCATTAACTATCTTTCCTCTTGATGTGTTAATCAAAAATGCTGATTTTTTCATTTTTCTAAAAATTTTCATATCAAACATATGTTCTGTTTCTTTTGTGTATGGCACATGAATTGAGATGATATCGCTTTGAGTGATTAGTTTTTCAAATGAGACATATTTTACTTTGAATGTTTTTTCTCTGGTCTTAGAGACACGTTTCCTGTTGTGATATACTAATTTCATATCAAACGCCTTTGCTCTTTTGGCAAGAGTTCTCCCAATTCTGCCTAGACCTAAAATGCCCAGAGTTTTACCTTGAAGATCCATTCCTACATAATCGTATGCTCCGTAGATCACTTTCCATTTTCCATCTCGAATAGTTCTATCCCCCTCTGAAACTTTTCTTAATATGTCAAGTAATAATGAGAATGCAAGATCAGCAGTTGCGTCTGTTAGTACTTCTGGAGTAAACCCTACGCGAATTTTTCTTTTTTTGGCATATTTAGTATCTATATGATCAAAACCTACACTATAGGTACTAATCACTTTGAGATTTTTAGCCAAGTCTATTACTTCTTTGTTGATTTTGTCATATGGAAAACAGATCAGTCCATCAATCTCTTTTATTTTTGATCGTAGCTTAGTTTGTGGGATGGGAATTTTTCCAGAATGAATTTCTATCTGATATCTTTTTTTTAATTCCTTTAATGCAAAATTATGTAGTGTTCTTGTAAGAAACACTTTTTTTTTCATTAATTCCAGATTTATACCAAACCATTTATACGATTTCCTTGTAATTTCTTTGTGTCTTCTAACATTAATGATGAAGAGGAATTTGCTATTTGTGTAGAATGTGGAAATTCTATTGCAAAATGTGTTTGTGTATGTCCTTATTGTGGAGAACGCGATAAATGTGAATGTGCATTATTTGATGCAGCAACAGGTGGTTGATAAAATTGATTAAACAGATTATTTTCATTCCAAATAAAGGTGACATGCTGTGAGTTCAGTTGATTTTACATGGCTAATTGGTGGTCCACAAGGAAGTGGAGTAGAATCAGGAGCCAACATATTTTCTCGTGTATGTGCAGAGATGGGGTATCAGGTCTTTGGAAAAAGAGAATTTTATTCAAATATCAAAGGCGAACATAGTTATTTTACATTAAGAATTTCTGATCAAAAAATTCATTCTAATGTTAATGATGTAAATCTAATGGTATCGTTTGATGCTGAAACAATTTTTCGTCATTTTGATGAAGTGATTTCTGGCGGTGGCATAATTTATGACTCTGATTTGGAGAAAACAAAGACTGATGATGTACATACTCTTGATGATCCATTCAAAGAAAGATTGCACAAAGATTTAGAATCAAAAAATAAACCATTTACAATTACAGGAGTTTTGGAGATTGCAAAAGAGAAAGGGGTGTCACTGTTTCCAGTTTCTTTCAAATCTATTCTTGCAAGTCTTGCTGAAGAAACTGATAATCCTCGTCTAAAGGGATTAATTAGAATGTTTAATGTGATTGGTGTATCTTTGTCTTTGGGATTGCTAAAGATGCCACCTGATTCATTACAAAAAACAATAGGAGTAATTTTTTCAAAAAAACCACAAATTGCAGAAATTAATCAACTGGCTGCAAATTATTCATATAATTATGCTACTGTAAAATTTGAAAGTTTTAATCATGTGTTGCCTGGTATGGAAAAAGAACCGGGAACTCTTTTGGTTCAAGGACATCAGGGAACTGCATTAGGTAAGATGGCATGTGGCTGCAGATTTCAACCTTATTACCCAATTACTCCAGCTTCTGATGAATCTGTATATTTAGAAACAAATGAAATCTTAGAAATAATTGATGACAGACTGGGCTCTACTGTTATTATTCAAACTGAAGATGAAATATGTTCAATGGGAATGACTATTGGTGGTGCATTAACTGGAACACGTTCTTCAACATGTACCTCTGGTCCTGGATTTGCATTAATGACTGAAATGCTTGGTTGGGCTGGAATCAATGAAGTACCTATTGTAATAACTAATTATCAAAGAAGTGGGCCATCTACCGGTCTTCCTACAAGACACGGTCAAGATGATTTACTTTTCTCAGTATATGCGGGACATGGAGACTTTCCAAAAATTGTTTATGCATCAGGTGATATTGAGGAGAGTTTCTATGATACTGGTAACTGTTTCAACTATGCAGATACTTTTCAAGTTCCAGTAATTCACATGATGGACAAATTTCTTGCAAGTTCAGTTATTACTTGTAAACGATTTGATACTCAAAAAATCTCCATTGACAGAGGTAAATTATTAGAGAAAGTCAATGATGGCTATAGGAGATTTGAATTTACAGATGATGGAATATCCCCTCGTTCTAGATTAGGAATTGATAATGGAATATTTTGGAGTACTGGTGATGAGTCTGATGAAACTGGTCACATATCTGAAGATCCAGTTTTACGTGTAAAGATGATGGACAAGCGAATGTCACGCCTAGACTTTATCCTCAAAAAAATTCCTGATTCAGAACAAGTGGTATCTTTTGGCATTGAAGATTATACTATAATCTCATGGGGTTCTGCAAAGGGTCCTATTATTGATGCATTAGAAATGCTAAAAAAAGAAGGAATTTCGATTGGATTTATTCAACTAAAATTACTACATCCATTTCCAACTGATTATGTAAATTTCTTACTAAAAGACGCCAAGACACTAATTGATATTGAAGCAAATTATTCAGGTCAGCTAGGAAAATTATTCAAACAAAATATTGGACGTGATGTTGATTATTATATCTTAAAATATACTGGAAGGGCAATGACTAGTACTGAAATTTATGATTCTCTTAAAAAAATTGTTCAAAACAAAGCAAACAAACGGGAGATTTTAATTCATGGCGCTTAAACTAGCTAATTACAGAACACAAGTACATAATGATTGGTGTGCTGGTTGTGGCGATTTTGGAATTGTCAATGCTATCCAAATGGCATTAGCTGAGATGGGTATACAAAGAGACAAGACTGTGATTTTCTCTGGAATTGGTTGTTCTGGTAAGACTTCTCATTTTATCAATACTTATGGTATTCATACATTACATGGACGAGTTTTAACATTTGCACAAGGTGCCAAGATTGCAAATCCTGAACTGACTGTTATTGCAGCAGGTGGTGACGGTGATGGATTAGGAATTGGCGCTGGTCATTTTGTTGCAGCTGGTAGACGAAATGTAGACATGACATACATTATTTTTGATAATGGTGTTTATGGTTTAACCAAAGGACAAGCATCTCCTACTCTGAAACTTGGAGAGCAGACAAAATCATTACCCTCACCAAACACAAATTATAATGTTAATCCAATTGGATTAGCAGTTGCAAGTGGTTTTACATTTGTTGCACGTGGGTATTCGTATGATGTTAGACATCTCAAAGATTTGATAATTCAGGCAGTTAAACACAAAGGATTATCCTTTTTAGATGTTTTACAACCCTGTCCTACTTACAATGATATCAATACTAAGGATTGGTATGCTGGAACTGATCTAGTTGATGAGGCACAACAAAGACATTCTAGAATCTATAAACTAGAAGAACAAGGATATGATCCTGTAGTTCATTATGACTCTGAAGCAGAACTAAATGAAAAATTATCCCAATCCCTCATTAAATCACTTGAATGGGGAAATAAAATCCCAATAGGTGTGTTTTACAAAAATGATACTATTTCCCCCTATTCTACAAGATTACAGGATAAAATTCCAAATTATCTTGAAAATCCTCCTGCAAAACAAAACATTTCTAAAAATGGTTATTCAAATACTGATATCTCTAAAATCCTGGATTCTCTGGAAGTATAATTATTCTTTTGAACCTAATAAGTTATAGGCAAGTTTTGTAGAATAATACTTTGCATTTGAATATTAATGAAGCAAATAAAATATTTAGAAGATCAATAATCAAAGGTTTCTTTGAACCACAACTAGTCAATCTAGATTTTAAAAAGTCATCAGTAAAACATCCTTCCATAAATGATGATGGTTTAATGCAGTCTGATCTACTTCATGTATTTTTTGATATAGATACTGGTTCTGATTACCCTGATGGGGATGAGTGGTTTATTGTCGATATGCTATTTCCGTATGATGCAAAACTTCCTGATAATTTGAAAGGGACAGATTATTTTACAACTATCTCAATTGATGAAGGAAAAAAGTATTGGCATCATCGTGAACTCATTCGTTACAAGTATGGAAAATCCAAGAAATTAGATAGTGCTTTGGAATTTATTGAATCAAAATACAAAGAACTCCATAAATTATTAGAACCACTGCAGAAAGATCTTACTTGATCTCTTTCCAAGAATCTGTACTGAAAGTGTATTTCTTATTTTTAGATGATGCTGTGTTAAGACGCCACCTAACTGATTTTGAATCAAATTTGTATACAATTTCTGAAATTTCATCTGGTAGTTTTTTAGGATCTAGATGATATGGCAATAATTCTAAAACAAAATCAATTTTTTCAATAGCATTGTTGAACAACTGTCTATCTGATGCATCAACAATAAAAATAATTTTTGGATTTCCAGAAAAATTGATTTTAATTTTTAAAGCATTTTTACCACCTCTTCTTCTTTTAATCTCTTTGAAAATTGCTTTGACTTTTTCCCAACGGCTGAACTCAAACCATTGAAAAAAAGCTTCATTAAACGGAAGAGGAATATCCATGTTTAAGAAACTCACAAAATCCTCATCGTCTGGCTCAATTTCATCTTGAATGACAGTAAAACGAGAATTTAGAAATTCATATAGGACTTCAATCTCCCATGGAGAAATTCCGTAATACCGTAATGTTGTTTTCAATTTTTCTGGCAATAATTTAAAATCCTAAAAATTGTAATTAAATCTTCAAATCTACTGATATTGGGTCAAATTCACCTTAAAATTAAAATTATATGGGCCGAATTAGTTATTTTATACATGAAGAAAGAATTTGTAGTGAAAAGTATTGATGCAGCACCTGATGGGGCACCATATGTGGTGATCTCATTATCCTCACTTAAAGAACTTAAAGAAGGAACACAAAATCCACAATCTACTTTTGGAACCCCAAAGGTCATGGGATTCACAAACATGAATGATATGATGAAGGATCTAAACAAGATGATGTCTGGAATGGGTGGTGGTATGGGACTGCAAGGAGGTACTACTCAATTGAAACTTGAAATGCATGAATACAAGGACATGGGTCTCTCAGTTGGAGATAAAGTATTTTTGGAATTAACCAAGGCTGAAACTTTGGGAGTTTAAACTATCATATTGTGTTGAGATACTTCCAACCATAAAAAACAACAACTGTTACAATTACAAATACCATTGGCTTCCACGCAAATACTGGAATACTTGGTGATGCAAGTTTAACTTTATAGTTATCTAAAATCACGTGAACATTTTTCTTTATTTTGTTATGCCAGATGCTATACTCTACATGATATTTTTTTAGAATCTCTTCTACTTCGTAAACAACTGGGGTTCTCTGAGAAACCAGATGTTGAAGATAGTCTCTAGAGACCTCTACTTCTGCATGAATTCCAATCAATCCTTTTTTGAAATCAACCATTCTAATGTGCATCTCCCATGGTTTTTTTAACTTTAGATTAAGTCCACTTCCAATTTGTTCTGGTTGTTTGTGCTCAAATTTTACTTTGGTGAATCCTTCTTCTGTAAAAATTTTCATCAATTCATCAAAACTCTTCTTTACCACAATGTGAAGTTGTTCAACTCCATCTTTACTATCAACATTAATCTTGTGTTTTATTCCATCAAGAAATGAAATTGTTTTAGGGTATGTAGTAACATATTCCATTATTCAGTTCATCAAAATACCTCTATTTAAAACAGAATAAATTAGAATTCTAGATCTTTACCGGATTTGATAATCCTCTAACGTAAATACATTGATCTGAGGAAATTGCCATCTCTGAATGGTTTATTTTTCTATCCGTAAGTTTTGCACCAGAATTTCTAACTATGGCAAATGGTTTTGACTCTGCACCCTCACCCATCTTGTGATTTGCAATTGTTGCAAGATTATCAACTACTGCTTGAAATGTAACTTTTAATGGATTGCCGTCAAGATCTTTTTTTGATCTCATATCTAAAACTGGTTCAATCCCAGCACATGCAATTGCAACTCCTGATGTTCCAATTCTTCCTGGCATTAGTCTACTATCTACTAGAATTATTCCTACATGAATGAACAATTTCAAGAAAATTTTTCTGTAAATCTGTTCTGCAATAAGAAATGGATTTGTTGGATATAGAATTACGCTTCCTTTTTTTGCATTAGATTTGTCAATCCCAGCATTTGGTGCCATTATGTAATCTGCTGACGTAATTACAAATCCAGCAATACCACCAAAAATTTTATCAGACTCTCTGATAATGATTTCAGCAATTTCAGGTTTTAGTTGAAACTGTTTTGAAATTTCTGAACCTTTATCTGAAATTCTAATTTTTTGTAATTCAATAATTCTTCCCTGAGAATTTGAGATATATTTTGTTGAAATTACTAAAACATCCCCATCTTGCAATTTTGTATTATTTTTTTCTAATGTTTCAAATAAGACCTCAAAAACATCAAATTTTTCTTCCATTCTCTCTGCTAAAAGTGGTAAAACAGTTAGTTGCATAATATTCTAAGCACTCTTTTTCTTTTTTATTGTTCTGAAAAGCTTTTAATCTGTAGAACAAGCTTTTGTGTTTATGAATATTGTTGAGAAGATTCTTGCACGTGCATCTGGAAAACCAAAAGTTTCTCCTGATGATGTTATTTTTGCTAATGTTGATAAAGTAATGATTCATGATGTCTCAGGTCCTGGTGTCATCAAGGTCTTTGAGAGATTAGAAAGTCAAGGAATCTCAGTTGATAAATTATGGGATCCTACAAAAGTTTGGGTGGCTGAAGATCACTTTGTTCCTTCTGCAGAAAAAATTTCAGCAGAAAACATTGTAAAATTATCAAAATTTACAAAAAAATATGGAATTGAAAAACATTTCAAATACGGGATGGGACAATATGGAATTTGTCATACATTGTCTCATGAAGAAGCTTTGGTAATGCCAGGTGATGTTTATGTTGGTGGGGATTCTCACACTAACACCACTGGTGCTTTAGGTGCATTTGCTTGTGGATTAGGACATACTGATGTTGCTTATGTTTTATTGAATGGAAAGATTTGGTTTAAGGTTCCAGAAACTTATTACTTTAAGATAAATGGAAAATTACCAGATCACGTAATGGCCAAAGATTTGATTCTAAAAATAATTGGGGATATAGGAACTGATGGCGGTGCATATAGAACCATGCAGTTTGGTGGAAGTGGAGTTGATGAAATGTCAGTACAAAGCAGACTAACATTGTGTAATATGACCACCGAAGCAGGTGCAAAGAATGGAATTGTTGAACCAGATCAAAAAGTGGTTGATTATCTTAGTCGTAGGGGGGCCACAAATGTAAATTTGGTAAAAGGTGATGATGATGCAGAATACGCCAAAGTATTTGAATATGAAATCTCAGAGATGGAACCTATGGTTGCAAAACCATTTTCTCCAGATAATGTTTCAGTTGTAAGAGAAGCTCCCTCTGTTGAATTGGATAAATCATACATTGGATCTTGTACCGGTGCAAAATATGAGGATTTAGTAGCAGTAGCAAAAATTCTCAAAGGAAGAAAAGTAAAGATTAGAACTGAAATTTTACCTGCAGCAATTTCAATTTATCAGCGTGCAATGGAAAATGGTCTTTTGAAAATTTTCTTGGATGCTGGTGCAACAATTGGACCTCCAACTTGTGGCGCATGTTGTGGTGCACATATGGGTGTCTTAGCAAAAGATGAAATCTGTATCAGTACTACAAATCGAAATTTCCCAGGCAGAATGGGTCATATTGAATCACAAACATATCTTGCATCCCCTCTAGTTGCAGCAGCCTCAGCAGTTACTGGAAAAATTACTGATCCTAGGGATTTGAAATGAAAGGTAATATCATAAAATATGCACAAGACAATATTGATACTGATGTAATAATTCCTGGTCAATATCTAAAAGTGCATGATTATGCTGAACTTGCAACTCATGCCATGGAAGGATTAGATCCTGATTTTCATTCTAAGGTAAAAGAAGGTGATTTTATTTTGTCTGGCAAAAATTTTGGATGTGGTTCATCTCGTGAACATGCTCCTATTGCTTTGTCCCATTCTGGAATAAAGGCCATACTTGCATTATCTTTTGCAAGGATTTTTTATCGAAATGCAGTTGATGGTGCGTATTTGTTACCAATTGAAATTGATAAAGACGCATATGATGGAATCTCAGAAGGTGATGAAATAGATATTTTACTATCTACCAATGAAATTAAAAATATCACCAAAAATCAGACATACAAAATGAAACCCTTTTCAGAAATTATTGGAAATATAATTGCTGCAGGTGGTCTCTTCAAGTACAAACCAGACCAGGATTAAAATGGGAAAAACTCTTTTTGAAAAAATATGGGAGTCTCATGTTGTTGTTGAAAAACAAAATGGTCCTTCTCTAATCTATGTTGATAGACATCTTGTACATGAAGTAACATCCCCTCAAGCCTTTGATGGGTTACGTATGAATAAAAGAAAAGTTCGAAGACCTGATCTAACTATTGCTACAATGGATCATAATGTTCCAACAAATAATAGATCACTTCCTATACTAGATCAAACTTCAGCTGTCCAAATCCAAACTTTGGAAAAAAACTGTAAAGATTTTGGAATTAAACTATTTGATATTAATAGTCCTAATCAAGGAATTGTTCATGTAATTGGCCCTCAATTGGGAATCACACTACCTGGCACTACAATTGTTTGTGGTGACAGTCATACATCAACTCATGGGGCTTTTGGAGCATTAGCTCTTGGAATAGGAACTAGTGAGGTTGAACATGTTTTGACATCCCAAACTTTATGGTTAGAAAAACCAAAATCATTTGAAATTAGAGTAGAAGGGAAAAGAAAGAATCCTCATGCAGTAACTGCCAAGGATATAGTACTTTCAATTATCAAAAATATTGGAACTGGAGGAGCCACTGGTACTATCATTGAATATTGTGGTCAGGGAATCACTGATCTTTCTATGGAGCAAAGAATGACAATTTGTAATATGTCAATTGAAGCTGGAGCACGTGCAGGTTTGATTGAACCTGATGAGAAGGCCTTTGATTATCTTAGAGGTAGACAATACACTCCAAAAAACTATGAATCTCTTGTTGATTACTGGAAAGAACATCTAAAAACAGATAGTGATGCAAAATTTGAAAAACAGTTTACTTTGAATATTGATAATATTGCACCTCAAGTTAGTTGGGGTACAAATCCCGGAATGACTTGCGATGTTACGGAATCAATTCCATCTCCTGATGAATTTTCAAAAGGTGATCCTAATCAAAAGAAAGGTGCTGAGAAAGCTCTTGAGTATATGGATCTTAAACCTGGAACCCCAATCACAGACATCAAAATTGATAGAGTGTTTATCGGGTCATGTACAAATGCAAGATTAGACGATCTCATTGAAGCATCCAAAGTTATCAAAGAACAAAAAATTTCAACAAACGTCAAAGCGATGGTTGTCCCAGGTTCTCAAATGGTAAAAAAACAAGCTGAAGAACTGGGTCTTGATAAAATTTTCATGAATGCTAATTTTGAATGGAGAGAAGCTGGATGTAGCATGTGTCTTGGAATGAATCCTGATATCTTGTCTCCTGGTGAAAGATGTGCTAGTACATCAAACAGGAATTTTGAAGGTAGACAGGGAACTGGTGGGAGAACTCATTTAGTAAGTCCTGTAATGGCAGCAGCCGCTGCAATTAAAGGGCACTTTGTAGATGTCAGAGAATTGGATTTGAATTAGAATGGAACCTTTCAAAAAAGTAAAGAGCATCATCACGCCACTTGATAAGATAAATGTGGATACTGATCAAATTGTTCCAAAACAGTTCTTGAAATTGGTTCACAAGTCTGGATTTGGCAAATTTTTGTTCTATAATTGGCGATATGGTGAAAATGAGACGATTAAATCTGATTTTATGTTAAATGATTCTAAATATGATAATTCACACATTCTGATAACTGGAGATAATTTTGGGTGTGGTTCTAGCAGAGAACATGCAGTTTGGGCACTTTTAGACTATGGGTTTTCTGTGATTATTGCAACTTCTTTTGCAGATATTTTCTTTAGCAACTGCTTCAAAAATGGACTTTTACCAATTTCATTAAATCAAAAAATAGTTGAAAAACTACAACAAGAACTAGATCCCATAGAAGTAGACCTAGAAAAACAAATTATCAAAACTTCTTCTGAAGAGATATCCTTTGAGATAGTTTCTTACAAGAAAAAAATTCTCTTAGAAGGATTGGATGATATTGCACAAACTTTGCAATATGAAGACCAAATATCTAAATTTGAAAGAGAATCTAAAGTCCCATCTGTTTTATGATTTTATTCACCATTTTTTCATTTCTTTCTAAAACCATGGGGGATTCAACATCAATCCATTCCCTGTCCCCAATATCAAAAGCACAAATTTTTCCTTCTTTTGATAACTGTTGTAAAATATCATACGAAAGATTGATCTCCTTTTGTTTTTGTTTTGCCTTGATTTGTTTAATGATATCTTTTCCAAGCATGTAGATACCCAAACATTCAGATAACTGTAGTTTCATAACTGGCTTTTCTTTGAATTCTTTTATAATTCCGTCTTCCACAATTGCAAATCCTGTTTCTTCTCTTCTTTTTGTTCTAGTTGCAATACATGCAGAACCATTTTTTTCTCTAAAAAATTCTTTCATCTTTTTTAGATCTATTGCACACAAGTTATCTACAAACCATAACAAAAATACTGATTCATCTTTGAGTTGACTCTCAATATGTAAAAGATCTCCTCCTGTACCACTTTGTGAATCTTGAACAAAAATAATATTTTTTTGATTTCCATAATAGTTTTTGATTTGCCCACCCAACCCCTTAAAATCTGATATTATGATAATCTCTTTTACAAAACTGAATGATTTTAGATATTTCACAACATAATCAATTAATGGCTTACCATTAATGGGCGTCATCGCTTTTGGAAAATATTCAGTGTATGGTTTACCTCTTGTTCCCTTACCGCCTGCTAAAATTATAGCCTTCACAGTTTAACGGTATGATTTTTGTTTTCTTCTTCTTGCACCAGGTCCGCCAAATTTCTTTGGTTCTTTTCGTCTGGCATCCCCGCTTATTAGATATTTATCATATTCTGTGATTCTTTTTTTAAGGTCTTCTCTAGTAGATTTTGGGAATGGGTGTTCCTTTGGCTCTTTTTTAGATTTTGTCCATCCTGTAAGTGCTCTTGAGATTGCAGTTGCAATAGCACTGGCTTGTCCCATAACCCCTCCTCCTCTTACTCTAACAGAAATATCTATCTTCTCTCTCAAATCTCCTGTGATTTCTAATGGTACTAAAATTACTTCACGAGCAGTTTCTTGTGGAATCATTTCAACTGGAACATTGTTAATTCTAACTTTACCTTTTCCTTTTGTTATGTAGACATGTGCACTAGCTGTTTTTCTAGTTGCAAAATAAATTTCAGTTTTTGGAGTTGTCATTCAGTCCACCCTATTACTCTGCATAATTCTGCCATCGTAGTGTAATTTGATGAAGATTTTTTAATTTTTGCTTTCTCGAATTGAATTTTTTTAAATGATTTTAATTCTTTTGGCGAACCAATGTAAGTTCTAAGTCTTTGATGTGCTACTTTACCTGATGGTTTTCTATCATATGGTAACATTCCACGAATCATTTTTGCTATAATTGTATCGGGTCTTCTGTAATGGACAGGTCCATGTTTTGGATTGATAATACTGTTAATTTCTAAAAACTCTCTGTATTCTTTGATGTGATTACTTCTTGTTCCACTCATCATAATTTTATCACAATTTACAACTGATACTCTGTTTCCGTCAAGTAATAATTTTGCAACATTTGATGACAATCTGCCGGCAATATGGTTTGTTGCATCAACTACTATTGGTCTATCTGTTCTGACAACTGTTTCTTGACTAGCCAAGTAGTATCACTCCTTTTCCAGTAGGATTCTGCTCAATCAGTTCTGAAAAACTAATTAGTTTTCCACCGTTATCAATGATTTTATTTGCAGCAGAATTTGAAATTGAAAATGAACATAGTGTAATTTTGTGAGGAACATTACCTGTTCCGAGAACTTTTCCTGGACAGACTACTGTATCATTTTCTTTTGTTAGCTGACCAATTCTCTTCAAGTTGATATCTCTTCTTGCGATGGATGGTTTTAGTGCATATTTTGCCAATTTTGCCCAAATTGGAGCATCATTTTTGATTGATGCTTTTTTTAGATCTCTTGCCATGCGAATAACCATTTGATTAGTCATGTGAATAATGCGTCTAAAACCCAAATATAATGTGTATGCTTAGTTTATTCTTTGATTTGAACAATCATATCTTTGAATTCAGCTAATCTATTACTCACTTCATTCACTCCTGAAAGAATAATTTGTTCTGGACTAAGAGCACCAGTTGATTCTACAGTTAGAACACTTTCATCTTTTTTATCTGTCTCAATGAGAGTTGAAATATTTGCAGAGTTCCATTTGGCATGTTCTGTTCCACGTCCTAGTCTTGCATAACATTCTATTTTGATTCTTTGACCTGGGGCTAGTTGAACAATTGCAATTTTATCTGAAACTGGTTTTATTGAATCGTCTTCAGAGGATATCTCGTTTGAAAGGACAGTTCTTGTTACATCTGATTCTCCTGTATCTAAAACTAACATGACTTTGCAGTTTGAGCAACCAGTTTCACTGTCACAATCACATTTAGATGGTTCATTAAATCTGGATAAGTCCGTTGTTATTGGAATTAATCCTAATCTATGTGCCAAACCCTCATCTGGTAGTACGGAAGAATTTTCTATAATGTCTATTGTGTCAATTGCAAAGACTGGAACACCATTTAGACAGATACGTCTAAGTGCATTCGCATACTGCATGGGAATCCCTTTTAGCTTTACAGATATTTTTTTGGTATTTTTACTAATAATTTCTACGGACGACAAATCTTGAACAAAATCTTCAAATTCCACATAAAAATCTAACTAGTTTTACGTATAGATAAATACCAAATTATCATACATATTTTAGAAATGGTAGATGTTACGGTGGTAAGATATTCTTTTGAAGGGGAAAAATTTGAGATTTTAGTAAAGCCAGACCCAGCACTGGATTACAAATTAGGCAAGAAAAAGGATGTTTCTGCAGTTTTGGTATCTGATGAAATTTACACTGATTCAGGAAAAGGCACAAAGCCTGGAAATGAAAAATTACTCAAGGCTTTCAAAACTGAAGACCAGACTGAAATTGCTCAGATAATTCTTGAGAAAGGTGTTCTAAATCTTACAACTGACCAAAGACGAAAAATGATTGATGAAAAGAAAAAACGGATTGTAGAGTTTATTGCCAAAACTTACGTAGACCCTAAAACTCACTTACCTCATCCTCCATTGAGAATTGAGCAGGCTATGAAAGATGCCCGAGTTTCAGTAGATCCTCAAAAAAGTGTAGATGAACAAGTACAAGACATTGTTGAAAAATTGCGCTCAATCATTGCTCTCAAATCTGAGAATCTACAATTGGAAATTATAATTCCTGCACAATATGCATCTCAATCATATTCTGTTCTCAAATCAGTTGGTACACTAAAAAAAGAAGAATGGCAAAATAATGGTTCTTTAAAAGCAATACTTGAAATACCTGCTGGGGCAAGGCCAAACGTGATTGATAAATTGGGTTCTATTACAAAGGGTTCTGCTTCAGTTGAGGTAATTAAATAATGGAAAATAAAAGAAAATATGTAATTCCTGGTGATTTGGTAACTACAGGGCCTTTTAGACCTGAACAAAATGTTATACTAGAAGGAAAAAATATTATTTCTACATCTATTGGGATTTCTGAAATTTATGATGATTCCGTTAGAGTAATTCCATTAACTGGAAAATATATTCCAAAAATAGATGATCTTGTTATTGGCAAAGTCATTTCTCATTCATCATTGTCATGGGAACTAGATATCAATTCATGTTATGTTGGATTCTTACCAGCACAGGATGTCTTTGGACGAGACTTTTCTGCTCATGCTGATGAACTTAGCTCAAAACTAAAAACAGGTGATCTAGTTGCTGCAAGAATTGCTAATTTTGATAGAACACGAGATCCACTGATAACAATTTCTGATAGAGATTTAGGTAAAATTGACTCTGGAGCCTTGATAAAAATCTCCCCAAGTAAGGTTCCACGCCTAATTGGAAAGAGAGGTAGCATGATTCAGATGATAGAACAGGGAACTGATGCTGCAATTACAATTGGCCAAAACGGTTGGGTAGTGGTTTCATGTGAATCTCCTGAGGGATTATTAAAGGCTAAAAAAGCCATTCAAATGGTGAATGAGAAGGCGCACGTCGCAAATTTGACTGATCAAGTAAAAGACATGTTAGAATCTAAAGGTGAATCATAATGGGTGGACGAGAAGCAACAATGGTACTATTGGACGAAAATGGAATTCGTTGTGATGGCCGAAAAATTGATGAAACAAGAAAAATTATGATTAAAGCTGGTGTATTAAAGAATGCAGATGGCTCTGCTTACATTGAATTTGGTGATAATAAAATACTGGTTGGTATATTTGGTCCAAGGGATGTTCATCCAAAACACATGTCTGACACTGATACTGGAATTTTACGGGTTAGATATCATATGGAACCATTCTCTGTTACTGAAAGAAAAAACCCAGCTCCTTCAAGAAGAGAGATTGAAATTTCTAAAGTAATCAAAGAGGCACTAGAACCTGCAGTTATGTTGGAAAAATTTCCAAGAACCGCAGTTGATGTATTTATCGAAGTCTTGCAAGCAGATGGCGGTACTAGATGTGCTGCCCTTTCTGCAGCTTCTGTAGCATTGGCAGATGCTGGAATACCAATGAGAGATATGGTTGCAGCATGTGCTTCAGGTAAAGTAGCAGACACTATAGTTCTTGATGTAAATAATGAAGAAGATCAAGCAGGTCAAGCAGACATGCCAATTGGTTACATGCCAAATCTTAAAAAAATTACGTTATTACAGTTAGATGGTATTCTAACTTCTGATGAATTCAAGAAATGTGTGGACGTTGGAATCAACGGTTGTAAAATTGTTTATGAATTACAAAAGAAAGCACTCACTGACAAATATTTTGGAAATGGAAGTAATTAGAAATGGCATCAAAATCTGTTATTGACGAATTAAAAAAAACACAAATCCTTGAATTACTAGACAAAGGAGAAAGAGTAGATGGACGAGCACTAGATGAACCACGAGAATTATCCATAGAAATTAATGCCGTTCCTAAAGCAAACGGTTCTGCAAAAGTACGACTAGGTGATACTGAAGTACTATGTGGAGTAAAAATACAACCAGACAGACCTTTTCCAGACATGGGTGACAAAGGTATCTTCATTTGTACTGCTGAACTTTTACCACTTTCACATCCCACTGTTGAAACTGGGCCACCACAACCTCATGTAATTGAATTGGCACGAGTTACTGATAGGGGAATTAGAGAAAGTCACATGGTTGACGTGTCACAATTAGTTATTGAAAAAGACAAGTCAGTAGTTGGTGTATTTGCTGATATTGTAGTAATTGACTATGATGGAAATCTCTTTGATGCATGCTCTTATGCCGCCACTGCTGCGTTACTTACATCAACAAGCCCAAAATGGACAATGGTTGATGATAAACCAACAATTGTTGAAGGTGCAGAATCTCCATTACCAACCACAACAATTCCAGTATCTGTAACTATGGGAAAAATTGGTAATCACATTATTGTTGATCCAAACGGTGATGAATGGGCTAGCATGGATGCAAGAATTACAATTACTACTAATTCTGACGGAAATATTTGCGCTTTGCAAAAAGGTGGAAATGACGGATTTACACAAGAAGAAATTATTCAATGTGGGGAAACTTCTGTTAGAGTTGGTGCAAAAATCAGAGAAATATTAAAAGCAGCACAACAGCGAGGTCAATAAAATGGTCAAACACACAAAAGCAAAAAAATCTCTAAAAGGATTAGGTGCAAGATATGGAATTAAACTTAGAAAACAGTATACAAAAATCCATTTTCAATTAAAAGAAAAGAGATCTTGTCCTGAATGTGGCTCAAAGACATTTGGTAGAGATGCTGTAGGAATTTGGTCTTGTAAAAAATGCGACTTTAAAATAGCTGGAACAGCATATGACATTAAATTATAGTGCAAAAATCACAGTTGATGCAAAAGACAAAACAAAGGCAATTTATGATTCTGTAAATACTGACAATGAATTTTATCCAGAAAATCCTGTAAAGACTGAGATAAAATTCAATGAACAGCTAATCATTTCAGTTGAATCTAACCATTTACCACACTTGAGAGCAAATCTAAATTCTACACTTAGACTAATTCAAGCCAGTTATGATTCAATTGAATCGGTAAAGATATAATGAAATAAATTTTTTGATTAACAATGTCTACTGGACAAATGCCTCCATGGCTTCAAGAACAACTAATGAAATTACAACAATCTCAACAGAATCTTCAATCAATTGTGACTCAAAAACAACATCTTGAAATGGAAAAAGCAGAAACAGAAAAAGCTCTTGAGGAATTAAACAAAGTAGCAGATGGTGATGCTGTTTTCAAACATGCTGGTACTGTCTTGATCAAATCAACAAAAAAAGAATTGATTGGTGAATTAGAAGAAAAACAAGAGCTAGCAAAAACACGTGTGACCGTTCTTGAAAAGCAAGAAACTCGTGTCAAAGAATCACTCAAAGAACAAGAATCAAAAATTACTGAAATGATGAAAAGTGGTCCTGCAAAATCTCCCCCAGTGGAAGATAATCCTAGAAAATAATCTTTAACATAGATTTCAAATAAGATATTAACAAATCTTTACAAGTGCTGAATGTGAATCTAGAAAATCTTCGAATTATTGTAGATGAACGAGAACGAAAAAGTGGAATTCCTGAACTTTTAAAGTCAGTTGGCTTGAATGTTGAGATGAAAACACTTCCAGTTGGTGATTACATTGTTGCACCAGAAACCATTGTGGAGAGAAAGAGTATTCGTGATTTAATGTCATCTGTTTTTGATGGAAGACTCTTTGATCAATGTTCTAGACTTAAGGAACATTTTGAGCATCCTATTGTTCTAGTTGAGGGAAATGTAGATGAAATTGAAGAAATCACTGAGAATCCGTTGATTTTTTATGGGGCACTTTCAACTGTTGTTCTTGATTTTAAAATTCCAGTAATTCCAACTCCTAATGCTACTCATACAGCTAAATTATTGGTGTCATTGTGTTCAAGAAAAGATTCTATCAAAGGCCCATTTCTGAAGAAAATCAAAAAATCTTCTGATTTACAAAAACAACAACTCTCAGTACTTTGTAGTTTACCCGGAATAGGGGAAAAACTTGCAGTTAGAATGCTTGAGAAATTTGGAACACCCTTCAAAGCTTTTACTGCGACAACTAGTGAGCTAGCAAAAGTTGAAGCACTAGGTGAAGCTCGTGCAAAGAAAATCACAAAAATGTTGGGATCCAAAAGTAAATTTCTTAAAAAGTCTAACCAAAAAACTTTGCATGATGTATGATACAATTAAATGAATTGACAAATCTGAATTTTTTATGTTAGTATCAACTGATTGGCTCAAAGAACATCTCTCTGACTCAAATCTTGTAATTTTGGATACACGTCCAAAAACAATGTTCCTTTATGGACATCTTATGCAATCACAATCTATCTCTGTTGAACAGGTAATTCGTTTTGATCAATATGGTTCTAATCTTGTTATTGAGAAAGAAAAAATTATTGAACTATTCAATAATTTGGGAATAGATGAAAACAAAACTGTTGTTTTAATTGGAGATTCTATGGATCCATCTTCTGCAAGAATTGCTTGGACACTAATGTATTTCGGACATGAGAAAACTTTCTTGCTTGATGCAAATGCATCTGATCTTCAAAAACATGGTTTTGAGCTAACTCGTCAAACGTCTTCTAATGAACCAACTACATTTTCTCCAAAAATGAATTCTGAAATCAGAATAGAATCTGATTTCTTGAAAGATAATTTGAACAATTTCCAAATTTTAGATGCTCGAAGTCCTCAAGAATTTATGGGTGGTCATCTACCAAACTCAAAACTAATTCCTTTTACAGAAGGAATTGATAATGGTGGAAAATTGTTTCGTGACAAGGAGTCACTAGAAACATTGTTTTCACAAAATCAAATTTCAAAAGATAAAGAGATTATTTGTTATTGTATGCATGGTCATCGAGCATCAAGTCTGTTTTTACAATTGAAGATAGCGGGATTTGATAAAATAAAACTCTATGACGGCTCATTTGTTGAATGGAATGGAAAGCAATTACCCCTTGAGTAGTTTTCTTTTTAATTGCGTTCCACATATTGGACACTCTTTTTTATTGGCATGATTTGTTCTACATCCTGGACAATAGTGAATCCATTTCCCAACATCTTTTATTCCCTGAGTCATGATTGGAGATATTTTCAAACCAATATTCTTTGCTACATTTGAAATTGCAAAATCATCACTAATTATCTCACCATTCATTTCAATACATAGTGCAATGATTGAAATGTCTTGTTTTGATAACTGTGGAAAATCCCCAGTATCTTTTGCTGCCTTTATTGCAGATTCTGTTGATTCTTTTTTTGGCTCTCTAATTTTTAGCCTGTTAGTTTCAAGTAAAGTTTCTAGAACCCCATGATTTTTTTTAATATGTTGGATTTCATCATAAGCTAGAGATGTAGTGTAGTAATCATCTGATGATCTAAATGGAACTCCTGCATAAAATGCACTGGCATCTAAGATTCTAAAATCCAAGTTTGCTCATTTGTCTTAGTCCTCGTTTTTTCAATCTCACAAAGACTGCTGGCTTTTTGTATTTCTTAATAATTATTGATTCTCCATATCCTGCAGTCTTGACTACTTGTGCATCCATCACAATGTTGCAGTCATGAGAACATGTAATCTCTATCTTTTCATCTGGAACTACAATTGACGCTAGTCTGTATACTGGTGCAATAGGAGTGATGATTAAGACATCTAAACTCTCATGTAGAATTGGTCCTCCTAATGAAAAAGAGTGACCTGTAGATCCACTTGGAGTTGCAATAATTACTCCATCCATTTTTTGTTTTACAGTGTCATTTTGAAATTTTATTTTAATTTCAGCAGTTTTAGTCATATTTGTTCTAATAATATAAATTTCATTTAATGCTGGTGGAAATTCTTTTCCTCCACAAGATGCAACTACTCTCGTTCTTTTGTCTAAGAAGAATTTATTTTTCAAAATTTGAATTATCGTTTCATCAAATTCCTCAACTTTAATCTCTGATAAAATTCCTCTATTTCCTCCTACGTTGATTGTTAGAATTGGTGTCTCATTCTCCAGGTTTCTAAAAACTCGAAGAGTTGTTCCATCTCCACCAAGAGTGATAACAAGATCTAACTTCACCTTCTTTAATTCTTCTAGCGTATCGATTTTTTTTGCACCTTTTACTTCAATTGGTGAAATTGTATAGACTGTAGTCTTTTTTGTTAAAAGCTTTTTTACAATATCTTTTGCGGCTTGCTCTGCATCTTTTGAACCCACTTTACTTACTACTGCAACTTTTTGAAGTTTCAAGCAGATCTACTGAATATTGTTTACTTAAAAATGATATTTTCCATTCATTGTAAAAACAATTAAGTATGAAAACAAATCCGTACAAATCATGAGTTATGCACATCCAGAAGTTTTAGTAGATACTGAATGGGTATCCAAAAATCCTCCTAATGAAAATAGGAAATTAGTAGAAGTTGATTATGATCCGGTAAACGGATATCAAAAGGGTCACATTAATGGTGCTAGCCTCATTTGGTGGAAACGTGACATTAATGATCCAGTTACACGAGATATCATTAACAAAAAACAATTTGAATTATTAATGTCAAAGAATGGAATCACTTCAGATACTGAGGTAATTCTTTATGGCGACTTTAACAATTGGTTTGCAGCATTTGTTTTCTGGGTTTTCAAATACTATGGACATGAAAATCTAAAGATTATGAATGGTGGAAGAAAAAAATGGGAATTAGAAAACAAAGATTACATTACTGATGAACCACAAATAACATCAACAACATACAATGCGCAACCTCCAGATGAAGGATTACGTGCTTATCTGTATGATGTCAATAGAGCATTGGGACGAGAAGATACTGTAATGGTTGATGTAAGATCACCTGCTGAATTTTCTGGTGAAATTACTGCTCCTCCAGAATATCCTATGGAGCATGCACAAAGAGGTGGACACATTCCTGGTGCAAATAACATTCCATGGGCAACTGCAGTTAATGATGCTGATGGAACATTCAAAGCAGTTGAAGAACTAAGACAAAATTATGAACCAAAAGGTGTTACTCCAGACAAAGATGTAATATGTTATTGTAGAATTGGAGAAAGATCATCCCATAGTTGGTTTGTCTTAAAATATCTATTAGGATATCCAATGGTTCGAAACTATGATGGTTCTTGGACTGAATGGGGTAATATGATCGGAAATCCTGTGGAAAAATAAATTGCTTCTAGACCTTCCTATTCTAAAGAAAGGCTCTTTCTATTTTATCAAAGATGGTGGCACAGATTTTGTCATGGAAGACAAAACCAAGAGAGGATTAACTGTTAAAGAGACATCTATAGATGAAAAAATAAACGTCAAAGCTGACAAAGGAATGATTCATGATATGGATGGAATTGGGCATTGGGTTCCTATTCGTTGGTATTTTTCCAAAGATTCTTTTGATTTATCACAGGTAATTGTGCATGCTGAAGCACTGGAAAAAAAATACATCAAACTTAGAGAACTTACGTGTCCAGATGGTGCTGACTGACAAACGTTTTTAACTTAATTTGAACTAAAAAAACAGATGTCATTACTATTACAAGATCGAGTTTGGACAATGGAAGCCCCAACTGCAAAGCGTGGTGTTTATCCATTACATGGATATAAAATTGGTCTTTACAGACTACCAATCAAACTCGAAGATCCTGCAGAAATAAAATCAATTCATGATGGACTCAAAAAGACATTTGAAATGGATATGTATGCTGACAGAATTTATGCAACATATCGCTGGACCGAACAAAACATGAGAGATCCAGATGCAAAAGGATACGAAGAAGTTGAATTATCTATTACCGTTGAAATTGTTACTGGAGAAGTAGTTGATATTATCTATCAAATTTTTCCAATTGAAAAATTTGGTGATCCAAATTGGGTTCAAGATTATAGAAAGAAAGCAGACCATTTTGCAAAAATGGTAATTGATACAATGTTACGTAATACTATCTTAGCTGACAAAATGATTTCTTATTATGTTAAAAAAGAAAAAATATCTGAAATTGTTGCCATTCAAAAACTTGAAGAACTTACTCCATTAGCAAAAATAGTCCTTGGTGCAAAAGCAAAAGCCATTGAAGCAATAGATGAAGAAGGAGAGGAAGATGAAGGAGCAATTGAAATTCCAGATGGTGCCAAGCCAGGTCCAATTGATGTTGAATACAAATCAAAAATGAAATTAACTGCAGGATATGAAGTTGATGGATATACTATCAAAACTTGGGGAAGAAGAGGTACAAATAATGGAATCATGGGAGTTTGGGGAGAATTTGTTTCAGTAGATTATGATATCTGTATTGCAGATGGTGGATGTCTTGAAGCATGTCCAGTAGATGTTTATGAGTGGTTCGACACCCCCGGAAATCCTGCATCTGACAAGAAACCATTAATGAATAAAGAACCTGATTGTATATTTTGTCTTGCATGTGAAGGCGTTTGTCCACCACAAGCAATCAAGATCTATGAAATAAAATAGTCACAATTTATTGCAAGTATAAATAACGAACAGCGATTTTGAGAAATTAGGGATGGCAATCAATCCTTTCACCCAGTTTATTTTTGATCTGTTTATTATATCAGCTATCATAATTACTGCATACACTTGCAATTTTTATTATCTGGCATTTCTTTCTCGAAAGAGAAAAGATGTTTTACCTACTGTTGATTTAGGAACCCCGTCAATCACAATTCAACTTCCAATATACAACGAAAAGTATGTTGCAAAGAGACTCATCGATGCAGTATGTAGATTAGATTATCCAAAAGAACAAATGAAAATTATGGTGTTGGATGATTCTGATGATGAAACTGTTGAATTGATTAGAAATGCAGTGAATGATTACAGGGAGCAAGGATTTCTAATTGAACATGTAAGACGTGGAACAAGAAAAGGGTACAAAGCAGGTGCACTGAAATATGCCATGAAGACAACAGATTCCGAATTTGTTGCTATATTTGATGCTGACTTTATTCCTCCTACATGGTTTCTAAAACGAACAATCCCTCACTTTTCAAAACCAAATATTGGTCTTATTCAATGCCGCTGGGGACATGTAAATGAAAACTATTCTACAATTACTCAAGTACAGGCACTTGCTCTTGACTTTCATTTTCTCATTGAACAAAAAGCAAAAAGTAATTCTCATCTCTTCATGAATTTTAATGGTACCGCTGGAATTTGGAGACGTGAATGTATTGAAGATGCTGGAGGCTGGCATACTGCTACACTAGTTGAAGACCTTGATCTAAGTTACAGAGCACAAATGAAGGGATGGAAATGTGTATTTGTATCTGATATTGTGGTCGATGCAGAACTTCCTGCTCAAATGAATGCAGCTAAAAGACAACAATTCCGTTGGGCAAAAGGCTCTGTTCAATGTGCAATAAAATTACTTTTTGATATTACCATTAAACGTACAATTGCAGTTGAAGCAAAGATTCAGGCATTCATACAACTAACTCGTCATATAGTTTATCCATTAGTGTTAATCCAATTTTTGGCATTACCAATTTTGTTAGCGGGACAGGTTAATCTTTATGTGATTAGTTTTCTTCCTGCAATAACCATTGCAACATATCTTGCAATGGGACCTGGTGCATACATCATGATTATACAAGGTATGTATCACAAGTCATGGAAATCAAAAGCAAAGATACTGCCAGCATTATTAATCTACAACGCTGGTCTGTCAGTAAATAATACTGTTGCAGTCTTTGATGCAGTACTTGGGAAGAAAAATGAATTTCTTAGAACTCCAAAATATGGAATCATAACAAAAGATGATGATTGGCGAGACAAGGCATATAATTTACCTTTTTCACAAACTACTCTTTTAGAGATATTTTTTGGTGTCTATGGTGTAATGGGAATCTTTATCTCAATATTTTCAAACAATCCTATATTTGTACCAATTATTGGATTGCAAACTATTGGATTTTTTTATATTGCCTACATGAGTTTGTCTCATACACGATTTCAAAGAAATAAATCAAGTGATAATCATGTGATGACCAAGAACGAGAAAATGGCAAAAATTATTTACAAACTTTCCATGGTCGGAATAATTGGACTTATTGTTTTTGGAGGATTTATGGCAATTAACGGTTACAACACTGACATTTATCCTCTTGATAGGATGAGGGGACATCTTGACGGAATTATTGGCTCATCTGATCCTGTTGCAATTCGTGCCCATTTGGTGGCAATTCAAACAGATTTGAAAATTGTTATGGAAAATCCAAATCTGCTTGAAACAACAAACACCAATGGTGAAATTATCGCCAAAAATCCTGTTTGGCTGTTTCCTACAGAATCTACAAACTTCCTTAGAATACAAAATGATGTGAACTTTATGCTTACAGGTATTGATAAAATCTCAGTTGTTCCAAAGGATAGTTCTGCATATCATACAGGAATGATGGATATCAGTGATAGGGCCTTACAGTTGAAGATCAACATTATGGATGCAACTCCGTACATGTATGTTAGTGCCCCAAATGTATTGTATAGTGTAATTTGGGTTGTTGCGATCATAGCAATCTTTACTGCATTAAAAAGAAAGAAAGAAAAACTCCAAGAAGCTGATGAACTAGGAGTTTAAGAAATATTTAGATCATTTCTAATTTCATCTACTGCTCTAATTCCGTAAATGTCTCTCACTTGTTGAATTCTTACTGCTTCTTTAAACATGTCTTTACCAATCGCATTTGTTAAAATTGAATAAACGTCACTAAATCGAATCTCCCACTTGTCTGCACAATCAAAAATTTTACTTATTGCCCATTGTCTTACTTCATAAGGAAGTGGAATTTTTTCACCTACTTCTATTGAAATTCTATCAAACAGATTAACAATATTTGAAGTCTGAGATGCCATCTTTTCAAGATCTTTTGCACTTCCATACTTTGATTCTGAATTCATTCTAATACTTGATTGATATTCTGAAAGCTTCAACAACGCCATCATCTCTTTTGATGAATCACTTGATACCTTACTTGTGATATTTTTGACTGCTTGCATCTCTTCAAATAATTTTTCAGATTTTTTATGAAATTCTGTAGTGGATGCATCTTGTCTTTTTAGAAATTCTGAAACTGTAGATATTTTTTGTTCAATACCATTTATTTTACCTTCAAGTTCTTTGATAGATTCTAGACTTGTACCCTCTACAGAATTTGTCTTTAGTGCTATAGTGTCAAACTGTTGTTTAAGGCCATCAATTACACCTCCTAACGAGTCAATTTTTGAGGCTTTAGAAGATATTGAATCAATTGTAATCTTAATTGCTTCCAATTCTGCATTAAGATTTGAAGTAAATGTTGTTCGCTCAACAATTTTTCCAAGTTCTTGTTTGAGGCTTTCAATAATTTGAGTTCTTGTCTCTATTCCTAGAGTTTTCCCTGAAATCTCATCTATACTATTTTTTAGTTTACTTATTTCAGAACCAATTTCTAAAAATGAGTCTGCTTTACCAGAAACTTCCCTGAGATCATCTCTAACTTCATCAATTCTCTGAGCAATTTTAATAATCATTTGAGAATTATTTTTAATTGAATCCATACTGTCTTTTACTTGTTGAGATACTGACTTTGATGTTTTTTGAAAATCAGAAATTCTGTTTATTTCTACTTGTAATTTAGAAGTTTGGTCGTTGATCTTACTAACTAGATTGGATTGTATTCTTACTTGATTTAATCCAAGGTATAGTTTTTGTGTATCTTCTTCAATAACGTTGATTTGTTTTGATTGTTTTTGAATATGTTCTAACGTGGATGTTAGTGTATCTATCATTCCTTTCATTGATATTAGGACTTTTTGATTTTCACCGAAAATTTTTGACATTACTTTGATCTCTTTTTGTAATGCTTTGTTAGAATTCGAAAATGATGCAACGTTCTTAAGTAATACTGATGGGCTTGGTTCTCTCTTTGTAATTTTTTTTGTTTTCCTTACTGTTTTAGTTATTTTTTTCTTTACAGTCTTTTCAACCATATAATTAAATTAAAAATTTGATGATAAAAAAGTTGAGGGTAAAATAAAAAATGTAAAGAGTTACTTGTTTACAACTTGTGGCTCATGAAGTAATTCATGAATGGTTTTTTCAGCTAAACCATTTGCTGTTTCAATGAATCCTCTTGGACAATATTCACATTCAATCATATAGTACGGTACGGTACCGTACTATTAATAATCAGGTAATTACAAAGTAACCAATTGTGCAGTCAGATACCCCAGGTCATATCTCTACATTTTATTTAGTTGACCTAATCATCATTCTGCATTTGGATTATGATTGATTCGGCATAAAGAGGTTAAACATAATCAAAATCATTGAGCCTGTTTTCAATATTTTCTTTATGATTAAATTTCTAAATTTTTAATCTGTGATCATTTTTAAACAAATTTGATTAAAAATAATATTATGCAATTAATTCCACTTCAATTAGACACAAGTGGAATTCAAAGTTCTCTTAATAGTACTGTTACCACTTTAATTGAACAGATTACTCCTGAACTCCCTCACACTAGTTTTATCACCGATTTAGCTTTTATCATGATAATTGGTGCTGTAGTTACACTTGCATTTTTTAAAATAAGACAACCTTTGATCATTGGTTATCTATTTGCAGGGATGTTGCTTGGCCCTCTATCGCCATTTTGGTCATGGCTTTTACCTGAAGGCGGTCCTAATGGTGTTGGTTTAGGAGGTGTAGGAATTTTATCTGATATTGAGGCACTGAATCTTTTTGCTGAAATTGGTGTCATCTTACTTCTTTTTGTAATAGGTATTGAATTTCCATATTCAAAAATTAAAAGTATAGGTCGTAAGGCAATTGGGATTGGAAATATAGGATTGTTTTCAACAATGGCTGTTATATTTTTCACAGCTAGTATGCTTGGGCTTGAATTTATGGATGCATTGTTTATTTCAGCTGCATTATCAATATCTAGTACTGCAATTATTGTTAAGATTTTTGAGGATACGGGACAAATCAAAAAAGAATCTACTTTACTTGTTCTAGGTATTTTAATTGTTGAAGATGTAATTGCAGTCATTCTAATTTCCTCATTACAATCTATTGCTTTAGTTGGAACTGTATCAATAGAATCTATTATTGCAGTAGTGGCAGTTGCAATTGCTCTTATTGTTGGGACATTTACTATTGGAACTCGTTTGATTCCCCCACTAATTGATAGAGTTGCAGCCACTGAACATCGTGAAATTTTGCTACTTAGTGTTCTTGGTCTCTGTTTCGGATATGCCTTATTTGCAAATATTGTGGGATTATCAGTAGCGATTGGGGCATTTTTGGCAGGAGTTCTTGTTGCTGAATCCAAATCAGCCGAAGTTTCAAAATTATTGGCTAGTCCAATTAAAGACATGTTTGTAGCAATATTCTTTATTTCTGTTGGTGCATTGATGGATGTTTCTCAACTTGAAAATTATATTGTGATTGCTATTGTTTTAATTGCAGTTTCTATTGGCATGAAATTTGGAGGCAATATTCTTGGAAATATAATATTTAGACAAAAACGTGGTACAGCACTTCGTTCTGCATTTTCTTTAGCTGCTCCAAGAGGTGAATTCTCAATTGTAATTATAAAGGTTGGAGCCGATATGGGTGCAGTTAGTGCTTTCTTGTTCCCTATGATGGGTATGATTTCTATAATTACCGCAATTATTACTCCCTTTTTGATGAAAGCTGGTGATAAAATGATACCTGCAGCAGAAAAAAAAGAAAATGTCTGATGAATTAAAGAGACTGCTAGATCAAGTCCATGATGGAATTACCACTTTTGATTTTGATGGTAATACAACTCCCTGTATCATAATTAAAGAGAAAAAATATGATGAGATGCTATCAAAAGTTGCTGGGCAATCTCTATCGATTAATACTGATTTAAATATTCTACAAGATGGATTTGGGAATGTTTTTGTTGAAGTTGTTTTAACATTTTCAAAAGGAAATATTGTTGAAAAATTTCTAATCAATGCAAAAACTGATCTTTCATTTTTTGAATCTCTTACAAAAACATCAATGCTTGCACTTTCTTCCCCACACTCTCATTACGGAAAAGATAATGTGTTTATGATTCAATTACCTCGTCCCGAAAAAGCTCATGATGCTCTAGAAATTATTCATAATGGATTAGCAAAAAAATCATAGATAAGTGGTGCAGTTACCGGGATTTGAACCCGGGTCACTAACTTGGCAAGCTAGAATATTAACCGAACTGTACTATAACTGCAACAATCCTAGAGTCAGAATTTGGATATTAAACTGTTTTTAACTATTTCAAACAAGATACAATATGGATAAAATTCTTCTAAAGAAGATGGAACAAAAAATTCAAGACACAATTTTAAACAAGGATGAAATCAAACAATTAATTCAATTGCTTTCAAACATAGACGATTCAAAATCATTTGCTTTAGGTGTTATAGTGGGAAGAATTTATAACTCCTTTTACTATCAATCTAAAAGAATTCTTAATCGAGAACCCACTAAAGAAGAATTTAAAGAATTTTTAGAATTTGTCAAAACTAAGAAATCTAATTTAGAAAATTTATGGTGATGACTTGTTCCATTCTAACACTGTGATTGATGGTGTACCTGGTAATTTTACACATGATCCATGAAGTGCTTTCTTTGCTGCCTCTAAATGATCTTTTCCATTAACATATAGTTCCATTATGCATTGTCCTTGTCTTACTCTTGCACCTAAACTTGTGGCTTTACCCCATGATCTTCTCATTCCTTCTGAAATTCTGTCTGCACCAGCAGTTGCAATCTGTTTGTTTTCTCTTAGAAGAATGTGTGGATAAATTCTAAGTCTAGAATAATAACCTGTTTCTCCAGTTGTTTTTTCTAATGTTTTGTTTGCTGCCAATCTGGTTGCTTCTATTGCCATGTGTCTAATCTGAAGTTTTTCATTGAGACTTAACTGAATACGATATTCATATATTCCTCTTTTACCACCTTGAAATTTTGCAATTTTTATTTGTGGTTTACCTTTGATGTACTCTTTTCTGGTATAAGCTTGCCCTCTTCCTCTTCTATAATTGGCACCATGCATAATACCCTCAAACCAAAATGCCCATATTTTAACGGTTAACCAGCATTTGTTCGTGTACTCCAATACTTATATGGAAATCCTTTAGATTTCTCTTCATCATGGAAGAAACTCCTTTGGTTAAGGGTGAGATGATTTCAAGTCAAACTTACATCTCTGATAAGAATATGATTCATGAACTTGAACAAAAGGGATACGGAGAAATCGAAAAAGAAAAATTACTCCTAAAACAATTTGAGACCCTCTATTTGCTATACGTTAAAAAATTAATTTTAAAGAAAGGAAAAAAACAATTTGATTTCAACTCTTTCATGAATATTTGTCAAAAAACAGACCCTGAAATTCTAACCAAATTTTTGATATATAGAGATCTTCGAAATCGTGGTTATGTTGTGAAGGATGGATTTGGTTTTGGTTCGGACTTTCGAGTTTATGAACGAGGGCACTTTGGAGAAAAGGGTGCAAAATTTCTAATCTTCGGTCTTAATGAAGGACAACAAGAAAAGATGGGTAATTTACAGAAGAAGGTTGAAGAAATTACTCAGATGGGCAAAGAACCAATAATTGCCGTCATTGAACGTCGTGGTGAGATTATCTACTATAAAATCAACAGAATGAATTTCTATGAAAACAAAGCTAGATTAGAAGAGTCATTTCAGGTTTAATCTTGTAATAACCACTCTGATGAATATTTTAAAAGATTATTTTTTATTGCATACATAAAATCATAAACTTGAACATATTTTGTGTTATTTTCCCACAGATCCTCAAAATCTTTCATCTTTCTTTCAACCCTTGATTTATCATTCCATGATGTAAACACATCAACAGATTCAAAATCTATTGTTTGAGTAGAGAATGATTCACTAGAAGTACCAGTAAATGCAACAACCTGATCATCCTCATCTCTAAATATTCCAATTCTCTCTGAAAATGAATTTGCAACTTGTTCTGAATTTGTGATTGCAATCTTTATTTCAATTTGGCCGTTGTCAAAAAGTTTTGCAATTTTTTCAATTTTGGTATTTTTGATTTGTTTTCCTTTAAACGATTTTGTGTATTTTTCATCAAATATTTTTGTAAATAGATTGAGATCTGCTGCTCTAAATCTATGGCCTGTAATAATTCTTAATTTTGCTTTACCTGAAACAAAATTATCAAATGCCATAGATATTGTGACTAATGTTTGAATCGACAAAAGGTCAACACATCTATCATACTCTATACAATTACTTAGGCAAGGAAAGAAAAATTCTGATGCAATGTCATTTCTGTCTGAACGATATTCTTCTTGAAGTTCAATTTCTCTTAGACCCAATAATAATGAGCCTTGATTTTGTTATTTAAAGAAATTATTTTGAAACTTTCTTTTTAATTTAAAATGACTAAACTAATTTCTTTCATTATGTAATGCTCCCATCGGGATTTGAACCCGAGTCTTTGGCTTGAGAAGCCAAAATGCTTAACCGGACTACACTATAGGAGCCTGATAAAAAACAATCTCAATCTCAATTTAAAGGAAATGCTTGAATGAGTTTGTAAAACTTTCTAAGTTGATTCCTTTATAGAAAAATCAAAGATACCAATTACATGGATATCGACAAATTTGTAGTAGAAAATAGATTATCAGATTTTCCAATTGGGTTGGGTGGTTGTAGAATTTTTGATTTTCATTTTGATTCATGTGTGTATGATATTGTTGTTTTTGATGGAAAATTAGAATCAGAAAAAATTATCAAATCTGGAGATGAATTTGTAATCATTCACCACGCATCTTTATCTGAAACTCTATCAAAAAAACTTCTCCAATACGACAAACTGCAAATTATTCATGATGAATCATGGGATTTGAGAATGCTATTGTCAAAAATCAAAGAAAAACGTTCTTTACTCTTCACTGATTTTGCAAAAAATTGTTTGATTGAATCGATGTTTTGTTGTCAAAAAACTAAAGAAGCAATTCAAATGTCTGATATATTTGCTCCATGCTGGCAAAAATGTGCTTCTTACTATTTAGCTGATGCCATATCTTCTCTAAACCAACAAAGATCAAGTCCTTCTCATATGCTAGACCTACTTCGAAAATTAAAAAAGAGCACTATCAATAAACATATCTCAGTTGTAACTCAAACAGTTGGAATTGAGAGGTCCACTCCAACTTTGCTTGAACGTATGCTAAAATCAACTATTGGGTTTTCTGATTTGGTAGAAAAAAATAACCATTCTCTAATTATTCAACAAAAACATGATTTCTTTTTAAAAAACTCAATGCTCTCTGACTGTTACTTTTATTTTGGTTATATCAACAAAGAGAATTTTGTGAAAATCAAGGATACTTTGAACAGAGAGCAAGATCTTATCCATATTTTGAAGATTGCCTTTGATATCGAGTCTGATTCTAATCTATTATTGCAGCAAGCAGAACTTGTACAGAAATCCTGTAATGATATACTTGAAATCGTTTCGAAGGCGTAATTTTCCAGTCTTTTGTACTAACATTTAAAACAAGTAGGATTACTGGTTTGTCATGGTAGATCAAGCATGTGGTTGCGAAGCCGATAGTGGCGATCCTGATTACTCATGTGATTGTGCAATGCAAGGCGCTTGTATATGCAGTGCAGATTGCCAATGTACAACCGACGTTTGTAAAGAAGCTGTTGGGCAACTAGCAAAAGCCGGTTAATTACAAACTTATTTTTTATTTTTTAATTTAATCTTCTTCTTCCTCAAAGCCCCAAGATTTTACCAATTCTTTTTGAAACTTGTCTGCTTGTTTTCCATCTAATGCAAAACCACAGTTCTTGTGTGTTGGAACTACCGTCATTCCATCCATTTTATACTCTACTTCATACAAGTGAACTTTTGGACATTCACACATTTCTGAATTCCAATAAATTTTCCTCTATATTTGCTTATTTGAATTACATATTGCTATCAATTTTTCTTATTTTTCAAATCTGAATAACGTTTAACTATGATATTTCATCATTATTGTTGTGAATCGATTTATTATCGTATTTCTATTCTTGACTATTATCTCTAGTTTTGGGTTTGCAAATTTTTCTTATGGTCAGGGTGTAGCTACAACAGGCGGTGTTGATGTTGATGGCTCATGGTATTTGGGTGAGGGTCTCAAAGCAGGAGATTATTTTGAGTATTCTTTGTGTGAATTAGATCTTAATGACTGTTCACCGATTAAATTGAAACTGTGGATCAAGGGAACCATACCATATGAAACTGAAACATTGTGGGATACACGAGTTGTAATCATTGATGGCAAGAAGATCATCAAAGGTTCAATGGGCCTTGGTAAAATTTCCCCTGAGCCTATAACATTTGATGATGATCTTTTTCATTATGCTATAGCATTCAAGTCTTCCTTGGCTTGGTTAGGTGCTTTTGCTACAGGAAATGAAGGTGATAGAATTCATGGACCACAAGATTTCAGAGCTGTCGCATGGGGAAAGATAGGTGCAATTGGTGGTGCTCAATTAACTACTGTAGGTGTAGAAACAATAACTACTCCTGCAGGAACTGTTGATACCGTTGTTGTTGGTTGGTATAGTGGTAATTTTAATAAAATCTGGATAGTGGATGAGTTTCCTTACCCAGTCAAAGCATTAACTTATGCATGGGTTACCACTGGCATTGCTCCAATAATGCATCAATACCTTTTGTTAGATTATAAAGAAAATGTGATGGATGATCCTTTCGAAGATGTTGTAGAAACAATTCCAAAACAAAAGTTGTTGGGATGCCCTACAATATTTCATGAATATGTTAGTGGTCGTGTTTCTACAAACACAAACACCATGATGATTCAGTGGAATTATTCTCCAGAATTTCCTATGGAGGGCTGTGATATTGACTGGAAAATAAATTTCAAGAGTCAATACAACGATGTTGAATTTATTGATCAACTTCATTATGATATTTGGGTTGTGGATGAGAATGGCACCAGACTACGCTCATATGCGGAAGACCTTGGGAAAGATGACTTGTTTAATGGATTCGGCCAGGTTCATATTCTTCTTCCAATAGAAGAAAAAGCAGGACTTGTACGCTATGTCATATTTGTTCATGGTACAGGACCAGAACATCAAGTACCTGATCCAAAAAAAGGTGGATATGCTACTATTGAAATTGAAATCGATAAGAATCCACTCATTTCATCATCTAAAATCCCATCTTGGATTAAGAACAACGCAGGTTGGTGGGCAGACGGCTCCATTGATGATAACTCCTTTGTACAAGGAATTCAATTCTTAATCGAGAAAGGAATAATGCAAATTCCTTCTACTTCACAAGGTTCTGGTAGTGGCACAAATGAAATCCCATCTTGGATTAAGAACAACGCAGGTTGGTGGGCAGACGGCTCCATTGATGATAACTCCTTTGTACAAGGAATTCAATTCTTAATCGAAAAAGGAATAATGAGCATTTCTTGATATTATCTACATTCAAATTGATAAAATCTTAGAAAAAAAAATGAAGTAATAATGGTAAGCCTTTTTAGATTTCCAAAACGCCGTCTGAGGAAATTAATTGGAGAAGGTGAATATGTGGAGGCTATTGAACTTGGAAATAGTTTGGAATCTAAATTCTCTGACGATCCTGATTTTATGTTCATTATGGGCGGAGTTTACTTTATTTTGGAAGATGCAAAAAAAGCACTTCCATATTATGAAAAAGCAATTCAACTAGACAAAAACAATGTCGAGACACTTAAACTCAAAACTGATGTTCATTTGGCCCTACAACAAAAAGATAAAGCAATAGACTGTTGTAAACAAATTATAAAATTAGAACCAAAAAACTATCAGGCCCAAGATTTACTTGAAGAACTTAAAAATCTCTAAAATTATTCCTTCTTTTTCATCTGGTAAACATTTTCCATTAACCAATCACAAAATGATGTTACATTTTCATTAAATTCTGTCCAGACATGCAATGAATGAGGTAAGATGTCAATCTTCCAATCATCTGTGAATATTCTAACTCCTTCTTTACCTTCATACATGTAGGCATCCTCAGTTTGTACATCTCCAAGCAAATCTTTTGCCTTTTGTTTGATTAACTCTCTATCAATTGGAAATCTTTTTCGTTCATAATCAATAATCAAACTCAAATCCCTTTTTCCATACATATCAAATTCATCTATTCTTCCCTCTTTAGGAAAGTTCACTACTAGTTTGATATTGTACTTTTTACCAACTTCTTTGCCAATATCTACAATTCTAGTATATCCAATCCCTTGATTTTTCTTTAGAAGGAACCTGATTTGTGCCATGTCTCTTTTTAGTTGAACTTGAAGATCAGAAACCAATTCAGAAAACATCATCATTATATCCTGTGAAAATTCCTATTATAACCATTAATTTTATGTCAAGGTTAGTTTTTTTAGAACTTCGTTTAAATCTGAGTATGGCAATGCCACAGGACTATGACGGTGTGAGAACTGATGATGAATCCGAAAGAACCACTAATGTTGATGAATACAGACGAACTTGTATTGATTTCATTGAAGATATCTCTCATAACTACGAGGAATGGATTGAATATTACAAATTGCCTGATGATGAAGACAAAAGAAGGCGTGCAGAAGTTCATGCAACCATTACAAGAACAAATGAATGGATTGCAAAGGTTGCTCAATCTATCAAAGCAGTTGATATTGTTATGAATGATGGAATCCAAAAGATGGCTGAATCGACAGCCGGCAAACCACTTGAGATTGGAGTTTTTATAAATCAGAAATCTAGCTATACTGAGACAAAACCTGGAATCATTGATGTTGTGGTTAAAGCAAGTGGCAGAAAGGGAAGAAAAATGAAACTTGGATTTCATTTTAAGAATGATAGATTTAGAATTGAATCAACTTGTGGGGCATATTTTGATGAAATCAGTTTACCAACTGAAGAATTTGAAATGATGGATATACATCTAAAACTTCATGCAGAAAATGCCAAACAACGTGATGTTATCTCATTCACAGTAACTGTCAGTGAATTTGAGAATGATATTGAATTTGACAGAAGAGGACTTACAACAATAGTTCATCTAGTATGACTTAACGTAGAATCTCTTCCTCAAGATATTCAATAAATTTTCCAGTGTTTTCTAGTTTAATTGAATTGACTTCTTGTAAATTGTTCAAGGAATTCATCTTTAGATATCTATCTGATGCAGTATACAAAATATCCTCAATATAGAATGTTCTTGCGTTTCCCATTCCGTAATAGCGTGAATCATCAGTAGAGTGGGTTATGGTTCCTTTAAGGATGAATCCATCTGAACTATCCAAATCAAATACATAGAATCCATTCCAGCGATTGTAATCAGGTGCAAACATCTTGGAACTTGAAATTTCATTCAAGTTTTTTGAATCTCCACTAATTGGAATTGAGAGAACTCCTCTTGTTTTATCAAAGAAAAATGCCTTGTGGTTGTTTAATGCCTCTGAATATGTGGAACTGGTTCCTATGATTACATCATCTACAACTTTTGGATTACTAACATCTGCAACATTGAATAAAGCAATTTTAATTCCCAATTGCTGAACTCTTCCTTCTTCTATCTCTTTTACATCTCTACCAATTCCAATAATGTGATCTTCATCATATGGGTGCAAATAGTTTGAAAATCCTGGAATTTTTAACTCTCCTAGAATCTTTGGAGTATCCGTTGATAGATCAATTACAAAGAACGGGTCAATTTGTTGAAATGTTACCAAGTAAAGTCTATCTCCAATGAATCTAGCAGAAAAAATGCTTTCATCAGGCGCAATTTGGTCTAGTCCTCCTACTATGTTTAGTTGTTCATCTAAGACATAAACTGCATTTGCACGAACAGTTCCTTGATACTGTGTATAGTATTCAGTAGTTGTTGCAACTCTAAATCTATCTCCACTTTGATCCATAGAGAATTGATTTAGCAGTCTACCTGGAACTGAGCCTTTTGCAACATATTCTATTTTGCCCTCGTCGATTGATATTTTGTGAATTATTGTTTTTCTTGTATCTTCCTGTATCTTTACATCATATTCATTTAGTGCGTCTCTAATTTTCTCAAACAATTTTTCTTTGGCTACTTTGTCCATCTCATTGTATGACTTTTGCATCAATTCTGAGATTTTTATCCATTTTGTAGATGCATTCATTGAAGAATCATTTTGAATTGTTTTAATTTCACTCTGAATGTCATTTGGTAATAATGGAACTATAACATCAAAGAATCTATCTCGTGATGAATTTTCATAAAATCCAAATGGCATACTTTGCTGATAAGTTAAGTAAAAATTATCTTCTGAGACATAAAATGCTCCGGTATATCCCATAAGAAATGTTTCTGAATTTATTGTATCTCCAAATATATCAATTGCAGTTAGTGTGTTAAAGTTTGAAAACTGTTCTACATTATCAAAGTAAAATGCGTCTGGAGTCATGATTCGAATTGAATTCTCCATGATTATTGGGAGTCTTGGATATTGATGGTTAATGTTACTGTTAGTTACAAAGTATACATAATCTCCAATCATTCGTGCATCTCTAAAATGACCATCAATGGAATAGTCTTTGAGAATAGTTGGAATTTCTTTATCTGAGACATCAATAATTAGTGCATGGGTAATTGGATTGTAAGAACGGCGTGGAACAAAGTCAAACTGGGGGATTATTTCATCATCGCTTTGTCCATTGTAAAATATCACCAATCTATCCTCATTTAGGAACATATTTTGGATATACTGTGATTCAACATCTAGTGCAATTTTGAGAATTAATTTTGCAGACTCTGCTGGATATGCATCAATTATTGTAAGTGTATTCCTAGATACAATGTAGACATATTTTGAATCATTTTTTAGATAGTCAGGTTCATCAACATTTGCAACTTGAACGTTTGTTGTTGAATAGTCTGAACCCCCAGACTCTGTTTTTGCTACTGAAGGAACTGATACACCATCAGATGAGGCAGTTTCAAACATCACTACATCATTAACTATCATGTTCCTTGTGAGAATCCTATTGTCATAGAAGCCTCCTCCAAATAATGTAGATGCTTCAAGAATTTCCTCTAATTCTTCTTGTGAAGATATTTTTTTGATATCTTGTGTTCCCTCAAAATATTCTGATACTGATTTATCAACATAGATTATATCAACTATGGGCATTTCTGAAATTTGAGATTGTTGATCAAAACTAATACCATACATTATTCCTGCTGTGACGATTACCGAAATAATTACTGCAATTGGAATAATTATTTTTGAACTCATTTCTCTTTATCTTCTTTTAACAGCTAGAATTTAGTGTTTACTACTTTTAGAAATCACTAAAACCTAGATTAAATAACTTGTGTGGAATAAAGTGTAACTTCAATTGCCACTCTCTTTTCTTTTGCTTTGTCTTCTCCTGGATACTTTAAGTGAGAAATTTTTTTACTTAATTCTTCATCTGTTACTAATTTTGCTTTTCCTAAAAAAATAAAATTGTTGTATTCTATTTTTACTTCTGGGTTTACCAAGACATTTTTGAACCAGTCCCCGTCTGGGTTATGTCTCGAAAAGTAAATTTTTTCTTTGTAGTTTACTGCAAGAAGCATTACTGAATGCTGCTTTCCTGTTTTTCTACCTTTGGTGGTGAGAATTGGCCGAAACAATTTTTCCTTTATCTCCATGTATGATTTTTTTTCTGTCAAGTAATTTAACCCCATTGCTAGGAATTTCTGATATTTGGTATGATAAGCAAATCTGTTCATTTGAGTTTATGTCCGCAAAACTAGAAGGAATGCCTAACAAATTGGTTACCGCAGATTCCTTTACTGGAAAAAAAGTTATAGACAGCCAGGGAATTGAATATGGTAAAGTTAAACACATACACATTAACCAAGACACACTTACTGTATCTGGTGTGACAATCCATCAGGGATTTAACAAAGACTATTATCTTTCAGAGGATTACATAGACAAATTTTCTGAAGAAACATTACTTCTTAGCAGATCTCCTATCAGAACAGGAATTACAGTAACTGATATTGATCGTCATAAAATTGGTAAAGTAAAACGATTACACAAACATCCTGATACCAATGAATTAGAATCAATTGAAATAAGTTATGGTTTGATGCATTCTAAGATTTTATCCAAATCAGAAATTTGGGGAATAGGGGAAAAAGTCATTTTGAGAATGACCAAAGAAGAATTCAAGAATCTTGAATAATTTCTTTTAACATTCTTTTTTCAGAACACTCTTTTTTGATTAATCTGTTTTTTTAGTACATATTGCACAAACAGGGATTCCATCTTGAATTGTTGTTTCTACATTTGATGACTGACATTTATGACAAAGTCCTTTCATGAAGTAAATCTAAAATTACTCTTTAAATTTTTTATGAGGATCGATTGAATCAATACTTAGCAATTTATAATTGAGACATGCGATCAATGCATTGTACTCAATAGAAATCAAATCCCTCACAAAATCATTTGGAGATGTAATTGCTGTTAATAATATTTCTTTATCAGTTGAAAGCGGAGAGATCTTTGGATTCTTGGGACCTAATGGTGCTGGAAAAAGTACTACAATAATGATTCTTACTACATTGTTAAAACCAACATCTGGGCAAGCTTTGATTTCTGGGTTTGATGTAAAAACAAATCCAAAACAAGTCAGAGAAAATATTGGATATGTTCAACAAGAATTAGCTGTTGATGATTATCTAACTGGAAGAGAAAATCTTTTACTGCAAGCAAAACTTAATCACATTCCAAAAGGCGAAATTGACAAAAGAATAGATGACGTTTTAGACCTAATTGAACTCTCTGACAAACAAGACAAATCTGTTGGTACATATTCTGGCGGCATGAGAAAGAGATTGGATATTGCAGGTGGCCTTTTGCATAGACCCAAGGTATTATTTCTTGACGAGCCTACTGTTGGATTGGATATTCAAACTCGTAGAAAGATTTGGAAGTATATCAAAAAAATCCATGTTGAGTTTGATATGACAATATTTCTAACAACTCACTATATGGAAGAAGCAGATCAACTGTGTGATCGAATTGGGATAATTGATGGTGGAAAGATTCAGGTGATTGATTCTCCTAAAAATCTGAAAAAAGCAATGGGAAACGAAGTCATTTCAATAATATTGCAAGAAAGTGAAAATCATGATTACTTTTTATCTGAGCTTAAAAAAATTGAATTTGTAAATAAAATTAATGAAGATGGTTCTAAACTTACTCTTTTTGCATCAAATGGAACAGAAGTAATTCCAAAAATTTTTCAAATTTCATCAAAACTTGACATCAAAATTACTTCTCTCTCTTTGACTCAACCAACCCTTGATGATGTATTCCTCTCTTACACTGGACATGAAATTAGAGATGATGATTCTGGATTCAATCAAAGACGTGAACATGCAAAAATGAAGAGGTTACGTGCATGAATACTTTGATGTATGATACTTATACAATTTTTTGGAGGGAGATTAAGAGATACAAAAAATCTCGAAGTGGTGTTTTAATTAGATTAATTCAACCTGCAATTTGGATTATTGTAATTGGAAATACTTTTTCTGGAACTCAATCACTGATTCAATCTGTTGGGTTTCAAGGAGAATATATTGATTTTATGACACCTGGTGTCATTATTCTTACTGCAATTTTTACTAGTATCTTTGGTGGTGTTAATACATTATGGGATAGACGATATGGTTTTATGAACAAGGCATTGATTTCTCCAATTTCTCGTTCTGCAATTGCTCTTGGTAAAATGTTTGCAATTTCTTTGATTTCAGCTTTGCAAGCTAGTTTGATTATAGGAATTGCATTGGCCATCGGAGTTAATTTTCCAAATCCAATTATGATTATCCCAATCATGGGAATTGTTATTTTGTTTTCATTGGGGTTTTCAGGAATATCTGTAATGGTTGCAGCCACTGCAAAGTCTCAAGAGACCTTTTGGGGTGTAATTAATTTTCTTGGAATGCCACTGTTTATGTTAAGTCCTGCATTATTTCCATTGGAATTACTTCCAGATTGGCTTGCTACTATTGCAAAACTAAACCCTGTTACATACACCGTTTTACTGGTGAGGGAGATGATGACAGGCGTATCTGAAGGTGGAATTCCAATATTACTTAGCCTTGTTGTCCTCTTTGCATTTGTATTTGTAATGATTGGTCTCGCAAGCTATGTGTTTACTCGTGAAGTAAACAGACCATTTTAACATAAAGTTGACAAAAATTGTTAGATTTGCTAACTATGGCAATATTCCTATAATTCAGTCAATATGATTTGTTGAAATTATCTCTTGCAGTAATGCTGTTTTCTGTATTACTATTAGCTAAT
>Ga0209988_10000070_pt1 | contig 50997 bp, 70 predicted proteins | sample N075metaG_FD_183115 | JGI IMG/M metagenome (GOLD analysis project Ga0209988, IMG submission 183115) | Deep subsurface microbial communities from Kermadec Trench to uncover new lineages of life (NeLLi) - N075 metaG (SPAdes) (version 2) | ecosystem: Environmental > Aquatic > Marine > Ocean trench... | reverse complement strand
GTCGAAGAACCGCTACTGCACCAGCGACCTCAAGCGCGACCCCATCAACAAGTGGATCATCGCACTGCCCACCAACCTCGTGATCTCGGTGGAAGGCGTGAGGGCTGAGGAGTCCTCCAGGCGTGCAAAGCAGCCGTGCTGGGAGCCCCGCAAACGGATCACCACCAAGACCCGCGAGGCGCTGACCTGGCGTCCCATCCACGAGTGGACTGAGGCCCAGGTGTGGGAGGCCATCGGAGGCCGCGAGGGGCTGCACGTCCACCCCGCCTACGCCCTGGGCAACGACCGGCTCTCGTGCTCGCTCTGCATCTTCGGATCGAAGGGCGACCTGGAGCGCGGGGCCCTGGCGAATCCTGAGTACGCCAACGACCTGGCCGACCTGGAGCAGCAGTACGGCTACACGTTCACCGAGACGACCTCGGTGCTCGACCTCTGCAACGCCCTCAACATCCGCCGTTAGGCGGGAGAGACGACCTCACATGAGAACACGCTTCGAGCGACCGCTTCACGACGCGCTGGGCCTCCTGCTAATCCTCACCTGCCTGGCGGCCCTCTGGGGCCACGCCGCGCTCTCGAAGAACTCGGAGTGCTGGCTCAACCACTCAGGCGTCCAGGAGTGCGCCTCAGAGGCTCCTGGGACGTGGCGACCGACCGACACGACCGGAGGGGCTGACATAGTCCTCTGAGCCCTGCCTGACGAGCTTGGGTGGTCCCCAGGCGAAACCACCTCCAGGGGGTGGTAGCAGGAAACCAACCAGTCACTGGCCAACGGCCAACACTGAGGAGACGACCAGATGGTGAAGCTGAGAGTACCCCGAGAGCAGGTGGCGGACTCGCCCTTGCAAGCATGGCTGCAAAAGCAGACGTGGTCCGGGTTCGCTACGGACCTCGCGAACTCCTACGAGAAGTGGGGAGGGTTCACCCCGAAGCAGCACGCGGCGGCGGTGAAGATGCGTGAGAAGTGCCAGGCGCGAGAGAAGGCCCGCAAGGACCCGAAGATCATGCCCCCGGAGGTAGGATTCTACCGCCTGGGGGACCAGTTCTTCCGGGTCCAGATGAACCGCACCAAGACCAGCCGCTACGCCAAGGTCTACGACCAGGAGAAGCGGGACTGGATCTACGTGGGACGCGAGCCGTTCCGGCACCTGACGCCCGACCGGCACCTGACGCTCGAAGAGGCGATGGCGTGGGGCCACCAGTGGGGACGCTGCCTGGTCTGCAACGCCGAACTCACCGACCCCAAGAGCGTGGCCAGGGGCATCGGTCCGGTGTGCGCGAAGAGGTTCGCATGAGACCGGGGTTCAGACGCCTGGGAGACCAGCGCGTAGGCACGCGGATCATCTGGGATGACTCAGGCCGCACCGCGAAGGTGGTGTGGCAGTCGAGCGGATCCACGACGGTGAAGCTGGCCGGCAAGGCGGCCACCATCGGAGAGCGCACGTTCTCCACTTCGAGGACGGAGCCGTGGTCGAGGGACACCCAGGTGAAGCTCGCAACGGAGGGCTGGGCATGATCCGCCGCGTGCTCGACTTCATGTACTGGACCGCGATGCTGGCAGGAGGGCTGGCGCTGGCCATGGCGGTCCAGTGGGCCTTGTGGACGTTGATGGTTGCCCTCGGTGAGGCGCTCCCATGACGAGGACGTGGATCCATTCTGCAACGGGTCCAGAATCGAGGCAGCACATAGCACTTGCAGAGTTCGCGGGCGGGCCGTACTATGTCAGCCCCCCGGAGACGACCATACTTGCAGAGGGAACCCCATGGACTACGTAGCTTTTCCCACCGATCCTTCTGCACCGGACTACGACCGGCAGTTGGCTAAGTGGCACCAGTACCAAGACTTCCTGAAGAACCCGTCCACCCCGGACAACGAGCTTGACCTCCCCCAGGGGAGCGAGGGCGGCAACCAGGACGACGACGACCAGGACGACCGGAGCGAGGCCGAAGGCGAGGCCCAGGACCGGCCCTTCGTCTACAGTGCCGAGTACGCCGAACCCGACACGGGCCGCAAGCGGATCTTCAAGGAGCGGTACCACGTCGAGGGGAAGGAAGAGGCCATCGAAGAGGGTCGCCGGGACTTCCGCGAGAAGACGGGCCTGGGCATCGACGACATCGTGAAGGAGAAGTGCAACCGCTCGCGGGGCCGTGCCTACCCGAAGGGGAATGACCCCCAGGGGAACCGGAAGCAGGACCAGCCCGACGAGGAGCAGGAGCAGGACCAGGAGCAGGGCTCAGAGGATCCCCAGGGCTCCGGGGGTGGTGGTGGTGGGGGTGAGGGTGAGGACGGCGACGAGGGCCCTGAGAGCGACGACGACGAGTCGGAGGAGGAGGAGTCGGAGAGCGAGGGCGAGGGGGACGGCAAGTCGGACGACGACACGCCCCAGATGCCGACGTGTCCCGAGTGTGGCGAGGCCCGTGGCACGACGCCTGGGTGCTGCCAGCCGGAGGAGCAGGAAGACCTGCCCGCACCGGAGGACGACCGGGAGAACGTCGAACTCGACGACCTGATTATCCTACGCGAGGCCCAGGCTCAGTTGTCTGGTGTCGCGGCCCGTGAGCGCATCGTCCACGAGGCCCACCCGGAGGTGATCCGGGTCGTCACCAAGGCCCTGGCTGGGGTCGATGACTGGACGCGGAAGCTCGTGGCCAACGCCGTGACTGAGGCGCTGACCCAGGTGTACGGCGATCTCGCGAAGGTCGCTGAGACGTGCAAGAAGCGAGCGGCTGAGGGTGGCGGCGGAAGTGGGGTGTCGCCGCTTGCAGTCCTCAAGCTCGTGGACAAGGCGCTGTCGAAGATCCTGCCGGAGCACCTGGCCGAGAACCACGAGGCCATCGTTGCAGAGATCACCGAGAAGATGGGCGGGATTCTCGAACTGGACATCGAAGCCATCGCGGTCCAGGTGCTGGAGCACATCTCGGTGCCTCAGCGCATCGTGGTGGAGACGGGCGGCCAGGACGTTGAGGTCGAGGGAACTCCGCATAAGATGTTCGCCAGGATCCTCACGATGCTGGCCCGCAAGCGGAACGTCATGATGGTGGGGCCAGCCGGGACGGGTAAGGGTTACCTGGCCACGATGATCGCCCAGGCTCTCGGCATGGAGGATCGGTACGCCTACCTGTCGTGCTCTGAGGGGATGAGTGAGGGGATGCTGACCGGACGCTGCATCCCGCTGGCGAACAAGGTGCTGTACATGGGCACCGAGATCGTGGATAAATGGGAGCATGGCGGTCTCATCTTCATCGACGAGGTGGACGCCTCCAACCCGAACGTGCTGCTCGTGCTGAACGAGGCTCTGAGCAGTGGACGCATGGCTCTGCCCAACCGCCACGAGAACCCCTACGCCATCCGCCACAAGGACACGCACGTCCTCTGTGCGGCCAACACCTGGGGCCTCGGTGCGAACCTCCAGTACGTGGGACGCAACCGACTGGACGCGGCCTTCCTCGACAGGTTCTCCTACTTCGAGGTTGACTACGATCACAACGTCGAGCGGTCCATCGCTGAGGCTTACCTGGACGCCAAGGCAGCGCGGAAGGTCCTGAAGGAGTGGTGGCGCATCCGCAACAAGCTCCAGGACCTGGGGATGCAGCGGGTATGGTCCACGCGAGGGCTGGAGTTCGCCTGCATGGACCTGGCCGCTGGGGACCCGTGGGACCAGGTGCTCGCAGAGAAGACGATCTCCTGGACGCCCGACGAGAAGTCTCGCGTCGGCATCGCCATCGACCTGGACGGCCAGGAGGTGCCCTTCTAATGCGAGTCATCAACCTGAACAACTCGAAGGCGGATGGCCGCCACGAGCGGTACATCTGCATCGACATTCACGAGGTGCTGGGCCTGGAGAAGTTCGCCCAGGAGACGTGCCCCGATCACAACCGCGAGATCCTCCAGTCCGTCCACGGGGCGAGCCAGGGGACCCAGGACTACAACGACCCGTATGATGGGCACGCTCCCAGGAGCTTCTACCTGGGCCGGCTGAAGAGTATCAAGAGCGTCCGCGACCGGCTCACCAAGGGCTGGCAGGGCGGGGCCGATAAGGCCATGAAGCTCGCGGAGACGTTGGAAGGGGCCGTGGCCCAGCCGGTGGACATTCGACGCCGCGTGTCGTGGGGTGAGCGAGGGGATGAGTTCAGCCGGGAGCGGCTGCTCGACGGGCACTTCGATTCAGCCTGGAGGAGCACCACCAGGCGCATCGCCATCGCCAACCCGATCATCAACGTGGTGGTCGGGTGGGGCGGCAACGCTGGTCGCAGCCACGACGAACTCTTCTGGTCCGGGGCTGCTGCGCTCGCCCTCTGCAACGTGCTGGAGAAGGCAGGCTATCAGACGACGCTCACGGCCATGGCGGTGAACCGCTACGGCAACGAGCGGGCTGAGGAGAATGGGCCCCAGCGACACCACCGTCACACCGTCTGCTGCCGTCTGAAGGGCGCTGGGGAGTACATGCGACCCGACGCCCTTGCCGGGGTGGTTTGCAGCCCAGCGACGTTCAGGACGTTCGTCTTCTACACGATGTGCGCCACGCACCACCCGACCACTCGCGCCCTGGGCAACATGACGAACGTGGACGCCATCGTCCCCCACGCCGTCGCGGCTGGGGCCATCGAAGTTCCCCAGGTGGTCCTGCCCGACTGCTTCAACGAGATGGCTGCGGAGATGGCGGTGAAGAACGCGCTCCGGCACCTGGCCGACGCCAACCTGGCCGCGCTGCCGGAGGGGGTGGACTGGTGAAGCTCTTCGAGGTGATCGGCCTGAAGAAGCTCGCGGACACCACCGCCCACGAGATGATGGAGAACATGCTAGACGCAGCCTCGGAGGTCATGGACAACCTCTACCCGGATGGGCCCGACGAGGAGGAGAACCTGGACATCAACTTCGAGTGCAAGGTCTTCCACGACGACGGCTGCGCGTCGGTGGTGGCGAGGGACTTCGATCTCTGCCACTGCTCCTGCCTGCGGATGGAGGTTCACCTGATGACCAACGACGAGGCGGCGCTGAAGCTGGCGATGGGCAAGATCCTGCCTCGCGACATGGTGATGAAGATCCGCGACGACGAGGGGGTGGAGCCAAGTGGCGACCTCAACTGAAGTTGTGAAGCGCCTGGCCGACGACTGGCTGGACGTGGAGGAGTCGATCCGGGTGTGCGCTGTCGTGAAGGCCAGGGACAAGGACTGCTTCCGCAACGCCTTCTGCGGCATGATCGTGGCTGAGGACGCCGAGTGGTACGTGGAGGGTTGGGCGACCTCGGGCGTGATCGTGGCGGGCCACGGCTGGATCGAACGAGACGACGGGACGATCATCGACCCGACGCCCATCTACCACGAGGTGTGCGAAGGGCGCGTCTACTATCCTGGCCGGCGCTACCACCACGAGGGCATCCTGGACCTGATCGACGAGGCTGACTCCTGTCTCCCCCTCGACGAGCACATGAGGGCGGAATGTATCCCGCCCGATCTGGTTCACATCTACCTGGAGGCCACCGAAGACATCTATGGCCCAGAAGCTGCGGCCATGATGCGCGGCTACTACGAGCAGGCACTTAACCGAGACGACCATGACTGACGAGAGGATGCGCTGCGTTACCGAGTTCGATGTAGAGATCGACGCCAAGGCCCCACGCGAGGAGATCGGGAATGTCATCCTCGACACTGCCCAGGCGCTCTGCATCCGGCACGGGCTCAAGCCTACGGACAACATCGTCCTGGCCACTGAGCACCAGGACTCCTGCCCCGACCACGGGAAGGCGGGCCCCCCCAACTTCGAGCACTGCGAGTGCTTCCTCATCCGCGTCCACATCCTGGTCGCAACCGACGCGCTAATCCGCCAGGGGCAAGACATGAAGGTGCTGCACCCTGCGGCCATCGACCCGGAGAAGGCCAACTAATGAGAAGCCGGATAGTGAAGGCGTGGAGATTCCTCCACGGGATCGACACGCACACCTTCAACGCCGACGTGAGTTGGGCGAGGAGCGAGCGGTGGCTATGGATCTGGGCGTGGCTCTTCGTCGTCGGGCTGTACACGGGCGTGATCGACCTGAAGGGAGACGTGGCGGGGACCCTGATCCTCACGTTCACCGTAGGCGCGATGCTCTACTTCACCGCGCTGAACCGAAGGACGCTGCACCAGCAGGACGGGCTCCTCGACGCCTACGGGAAGCTGGCCGACGACCAGACCCACATCGTAGCCAGGCAGCGTGACATCATCCTGGCGCATCGACTGCGGCAAGACCTAGAGGAGGCGGGTTACAACGGCTCGCCGTCGATGAACTGATGGCCGTCGCCGGGAAGGCCCATCTGCGGATCGTGAACGGCGGCCACCTTGGGGACCAGGAGTGGGTGACGCTGATCGCTACGTGCGACTGCGGACACGAGCAGAGAATCAGACTCGAATCGGAGGGCGCAGTGAAGTGGCAGCGGGGCGCTCTCGTGCAGAACGCGCTGCCGCACCTATCCATCAACGAACGTGAGGCCCTGATCTCTGGCACATGCCAACGGTGCTGGGACCTCATGACCACGTTTGCAGAGGAAGACGAAAATGAGTGAGAACGAGACTGGTGAGACTGGTGAGCTTGGCCACGCCCTGACACGCCTGGAGGATGAGGGCACGAGAGAGCGGACCCTCTCTCCGACCGGGGTCGCGTCTGCAAAGCTAGTGGACGGGGTGATCGAACTCTCGATGCCGAACCTCCTGCCCACCGACAACGTGGAGGAGATCGTCGAGGTCGCGATGAAGCGCATCAAGGTCCCGGTGCGGATAGACACCCTGGTCATCAAAGCCGTGGACAACGGATACACGGTGAAGATCCCGAACGCGGGGCGACAGAACATGTTCGGCCCGGACGGCTCGAAGCACGTCTTCCTCGACAAGCTCGCGATGCTGGAGTTCGTCGGGACGGTGATCGGGCAGGTTAGCTACCAGTACCAAGAGCGAGAGATAGAGGACACGAAAACCATGGCCGTGCAGGCCGATGGAGGATGACATGAACGACTACGTGCGAATTAAGATTCACGACGGGCTCACCGGGGAGGAGTTGCGCCTCTGGAGAGCCCAGCAGCCCGGAGAGAAGCGCGGGGGTCCAGGGTGGACCCAGAAGGGCGCGGCGGCCTGGTGCGGCGTAGACGAGCGCACATGGCGACGATGGGAGAGGGGTGAGCGCGGGATCCCCATGACCCTCATCAACCGGCTGCGGGACCGTCGCGCCAGCTTCGACGAGATCGTGGACCGGATCTTCGACACCCCGGTCGAAGATGTCGTGCGGATGGGAGGCATCATCCCCGAGCTTGCAGGGCGGTCCTAATGGGTGGCCGGGGGAGTGGTCGGAAGAAGGGATCGGTGGCCGAACGCTTCTGGTCCTACGTGAACAAGCTGGGCAACGGTGGGTGCTGGGAGTGGGTCGGTGCGACGGTCAGTCAGCGCGACGACACGGGCGTCTTCTGGGATGGCTATCGGTCGGTGCGCGTGCCCCGCTTCATATACGAACTCACCTACGGCAAGGTGCCTCCAGGTGGACGGGTGTCCCAGGCGTGCCGCAACCGCAGGTGCGTGCGCCCGGAGCACCTCGTGATGAAGGAGATGCGCCATGTCTGACGGGACCACGAGGGAGTGCCCGAAGTGCCACGGCCACGGGGAGATGAAGTGCGCGACATGCGACGACGACGGTGTCCTGCTATGCGAGTGCATGTGCGGCGACCAGCACGATGTGACGTGCCACGACTGCGAAGGCATCTTCGCCCCGAAGTGCGATAACTGTGACGGGTCGGGACGCATCCCCACTACGGAGGCGATGCTGGAGCACGAGGGCCAGATCAACTTCCTGGAGGAGGCCAGACATGTTTGACTACCAAGGACTGCACTGGGATCAGGAGACCGAGTCCTACGAGGACTTCCTGGAGCGGGCCGGTCCCGCGATGGCCGCCGCGCTTGCAGACGGGGATGCGTTCCTCGCCAACCCCTTAGACGCCATCGCACACTGCATCCGGTTCCGCGATGCGGTGCTGAACAAGGACGACTCCTGGAAAGAGTGGGTGGCGGGCATCAAAGACATGGACGAGTGCGGGCGTGCGATCACCGAACTCATCTCGCTCCAGAACCCCGTGGCAGCCATGGTCAACGACCTGCGTGGGCGGGCACGGGAGATCGTGAAGGAGACGGACCCGGAGGAGTGGGAGCGCCGGACCCGAGAGCAGCAGGCGGTCCAGAAGGCGGGCGAGCACCTGGGCAAGGCCCTGGGTGAGGTCATGGACGAGCTACGCCGCGCCCTCAGCGACGACGACGACGAAGAAGAACCCAAAGAACCCTGGAAGAACTAAGGAGGGGCAGATGGACAACGACGCGCGATCTAAGTTCCTGGCGCGACGGAGGGCTGGCGTCGGCGGGTCCGACGTTGGCCCCATCCTGGGAGTGGACACCTTCCGCGACAGCCTGGATGTGTGGACCTCGAAGGTGAAGCCGGTCCCGGAGGAGGAGAGGTTCCAGAATCCTCAGATGATCCGGGGCACGATGCTGGAGCCCATCGTCGCCACCCTCTACCTGGAGGAGACGGGGCGTAAGCTGCGGCTGGGGAAGTTCCGTCGCCACGGCAAGCACCGTCGCTTCATAGGCCACCCCGACCGCATCGTGCTGGCGACCTCCAAGGACCCCAAGACGATCTACGAGGGGCCTGGGGTGCTGGAGTTGAAGACGGCCAACCGCTTCGTCTTCTCCAGGATGAAGGAGCACGGGCTCCCGCAGTCCTACGTGCTCCAGCTTCAGCACTACATGGCGATCTGCCGGATGAAGTGGGGCGCGTTTGCAGTGCTGTGTCCCGAGCCCTGGGAGTTCGTCACGTTCGTGATGGACTTCGACGCGGAGCTATTCGAGGAGGTCGCCACCGTCCTCAACCGCTTCTGGACGGATCACGTCGAGACGAAGAACCCACCGATCCCCGAGAAGGGGGATGTGTGGCACGACGCACCCAAGATCCCGGACGACGAGCCGGTGATCCCGATGGACGGCGACGAGTGGGCCATGACGGTCGCCAGCCTGCGAGAAGCGACGGAGATCAAGAAGGCCGGGGAGGCCGCTGAACGGTACGCGAAGGACACCATGAAGCACCTGATGTCTGACGAAGACGGGGAGCCCAGGTATGGGGTCTTTCAGGGTGCTGGGTTGCGAGCGTATCATAGACTCTCGCCAGGCCGGACGACCCTACAACGCCGGAGCCTGGAGGCCATGGAGCCTCTGGATCCGATCACCATGGCCAGCCTACTGGCGAGTGCTGGGCTCAGTCTCGACGTGATCGAAGCTCTCTTCGAGGAGAGCCGTCTTGACCTGACCCGTTTCGATAAAGTCGGGGCCCCGTTCCCGACGCTTAGAACCTACGACTCCAAAGGAGACGACCAGTGAGCAGAAACCTACCCGCACTGCTGGAGAAGGCCGAGACCGGCCTCCTGGAGGTGCTACCCGAGTCCATGCAGACAGAGGCGCACGTTAAGCGCGTCATCCGCCTGGCGAAGATGGCCATCCACAAGAATCCGAAAATCGCGGACACCGATCCCGTGTCGGTGATCGAAGCGATCATGACGGCCACGAGGGTGGGCCTGCTGATCGACGACCCGCTGGGGGGTGCCCACCTGGTCCCCTTCGGAAACAAGACGCAGTTTATCGCGGACTACCGTGGGCTGATCCGGCTCGCGCTCCGCAGCGGTGGCGTGAAGAAGCTCGTGGCCCGCGTGGTGTACAAGGGTGAGGCGTTCCGCCTGATCCAGGGCACGGCAGACGCGATCCACCACGAGCCCTTCCTCGACGACGAGATCGGGGAGGCAAAGATCCGGGGCTTCTACGCCGTGGCGAAGCTGTCGTCGGACGACATCGTGTTCGAGTACATGACGCTTGCAGAGGTCGAGGCGATCAGGCAGCGGTCCAAGGCCAAGAACAAGGGGCCCTGGGTCACCGACTTCGCAGCGATGGGGAAGAAGACCGTCGTGAAGAGGGTCATGAAGTGGCTCGACCTGAGTCCGCTCGTCGGTGAGGCGGTCGAGCACGACAACCGCTTCGACGGGTACGTGGGAGGCACCGCCGAGTCAGACACGCCGGGACAGGTCTCGAAGGACATGGCCGACCGTGCGAGGGAGTCCCAGGAGCGGCTCCGCTCACAACTTGAGGGCCAGGGCGACCAGAACGGCGAAGGCGAAGACACCGGGGAAGAGTAGTGGGCCTACGCGCTCAGATGGCGAAGGAGCCCTTCTCCAAGAGGGAGGCGCTCACCTGGATCCGGGCGAACCCTGGGGCCAGTAGCGCGGACCTCGCAGCCTGTGCGACGTGGGCTCGCTCGTCGGCCCATAGGTTCAAGTTGCAGGCTGAGGAGGAAGGGCTCCTCGTGCCAAATGGTGGGACACCCCACGACGTGCCTGAAACCCAGGCGGTACAAGGGGAGTTGCTGCCAGGCGCTATCGCGTCTGGGACAGTTTCTCGCAACGGTCGCCCACCCGAGAAAGCCACTCTGTTTGCAGAGTTCCAGGAGGCGTACCCTGACCGGGTCGGCGGCCAGCGGTGGGCGGAGGCGAAGTCAGGCTACGCCGCCCGGCTGAGGCAGGGACACACCCATTTGCAGATCATGGAGGGGCTCGCCCGATACATCGAGTACCTGGAGGCGGAGGACGCGGTGGGTACCAAGTACGTGATGATGGCGAAGACGTTCGTGAGCACCAACCGCGCCTTCATGGAGACGTGGAAAACGCAGGGTAGGAAGAAAAGTCCTATGAATATCGGCAGACTCTGAGAGACGACCAACATGGCCTACGTGAACATCATGGACGCGAGCTTCCGGGCCGCGTTCGAGGAACGACAACTCGCACCCGTCCAGGCGACACCTACACCCTTCGACGGATGGAACCGCTGCTGCGGAGACGACGGTGGCAGAGTGGGGCTGGCCAAGGGCTGGCTCACGATTATCGGGGGCAACCCGAAGTTCGGGAAGAGCATCCTGGCTCTGGCGATGGCCGCCAGGGCGATGATGGAGGGGGAGACGGTCGGGTTCATCTCGCTGGAGATGAAGGCCCCCGCGTTAGCTGCTCGCCTCTACTCCATCATGACGAGCACCCCGATCTGGAAGCTGGAGAAGGTGGGCTTCACGGAGGCCCACTTCAGGAAGGTGTGGAAGGACATGGCCCCTCTGCAAAACGAGCACAACTTCCTCGTGAACGACGACCGGATGTACGAGTTGAAGCTGGTGCAGGCGGCAGTCGAGGACATGCGGCAGGACGGGGTCGAGTGGCTGGTGATCGACTACCTCCAGCTTTGCAGCCTGGGCGACGACAAGAAGATCAACCAGGCTGTCGGGGAGACCACCAACTGGCTGCACGCCTTCGCCCGTGAGACGGAGACGACGGTCATCGCGCTGTCACAGTTTAACCGCGAGACCAGCAAGAACTACCACGACACCCCGATGCCCCAGGGCCTCCACGGCGGGATGATTATCGAAGCGACCGCCGACCAGATCATGCTGATCGACCACAGCCGCTTCGAGCGGACGAGGAAGAGCGGACGCACCTGGCTCGTCCTGACGAATCGGCACGGGCCCCACGGTGAGGTGCCCATAGAGTGGAACTACGACACCCTCCGCTGCCGGGAGCAGGAGCCCCACGAGGAGGGGACCTGGCCTGGTGAGAAAAAGGTGAAGAAGCCATGAGCCCGAAGCCACCGATCAAGCCTACACGCCGGAGCCGTGGCGAGGGGCCAGACGAGACCCTCCGGGACATCCAGAAGTCGTGGGCCCGACATGACGGCCTACCCCCACGGTCGCGGCTCACTGGCCACCTGGACCTCGGAGCCGATGAGCTTTTGCAGAGAACCAGCGCCATGCTCCCGAAGGAGAGGCGCGATCACCTGGAGGAGTTGAGTGGCCAGCCGCCGAAGGAAGAAGAAGCCCCCTCTGGAGAACGCAGAGGACAGCTACTGCCGGAAGACGTACCGGACGGTGGGGTGCAGCGTGGTGACCTTCAGCCAGCCCCGGAGGACGAAGCAGACGCCGGGGATCGCGGACCTCCTGGTGTTCGACGCTCGCTCCGGGACTTTCTGGTGGCACGAGGTGAAGAGGCAGCAGGGGGAGGAGTGGCTGAAGGTGGGTCACGGGCAGACGCCGGAGCAGGAGGTCTTCCAGAAGCTCGTGGAGGCGTTCGGGATGACGTACATCCTGGGGAGCCGGGAGGCGATGTTCGAGAGGCTAAAAAAGATCGGAGTGCTGACCTGACCGACGACGAAGTGGACTGGCTCCTGGGATGAGCTTCGACGACGACAAACGCCACCTGGAGAGGCAGACGTTCTGCCTCCGGGCGTTCAGCAGACGCTACGGTCTCACGTTCGACGAGGATCTCCCCAAGTTGAGCCACTTCGATGCGTTCCTGTTTGCAGACGGGGAGCGGCTGGCGCTCTGCGAGTTCAAGGGGCGGAAGAACAAGCACGACAGCTACGTGTGGGGCGGCGAGACGGAAGGGGTCGTCTTCTGTCGGGTGGACAAGTACGACTGGATGGCCGAAGCTGAGGGTGAGCACGGGCTCAAAGGACTCTTCGTCTACGGGTACGACGACGGCCTCTTCTGGATCACCAAGGCGGACGTGCCCACGGGCGACGTGAGAACCCTGAACGGCAGGGATGGTGCGGTGCCAGCGTACTTCTTTCCGGCCAGGCTGCTGATCGCGGCGTACCTCGCCCCCTGGAGATACGGACCAGCACGACGATGAATATGCACACCGGCATGTACATCCTCGACGACCTGAACAAGGTGATCGGCCCCGTGCCGGTGGAGGTCTGGGGCCCGTGGTTCGAGTCGGCCAGCACGACGCGGAGGCGCGTCGTAAGGCGTGAGGCTTACGCCACCCACGGGGAGGAGACCATCGAGGTCTCGACGGTCTTCCTGGGCCTCTGTCACCGCTGGAGCGACGATGGGCCCCCGCTCGTCTTCGAGACGATGGTCTTCGGTGGGCCTGATGACGGCGACATGTTCCGCTGCTGCACCTGGGACGAGGCCCTGGCCCAGCACAACGAGGTAGCAGAGCGCGTGCTCTCGGAGTACGGGGAAGCAGACGGACTCACCCTGGAGCAGCGTAGGGTGCTGGATACGATCCCGACTAAGTGAGCCAGGTTAGCAGGGCGACCACGATAATGAGGCCCAGGGCGAGGAGCTTCCCGGTGTTGCTCCGCACCACGTTCGTGACCCGCCTGACCTTCAGCTTCCAGAGCGGATCCGTCGTCCAGTGATCGGGGTCGGGCTCCGGGAGTTCATCCCCCGGCTTCCACCCGTCATGCGTCGGCTTGCCCATCTGCTGCCTCCTTGGCCGCCTCCCACGACGCCACGATGTTCTCGATGCCCACCGCGACGACCGGACTCAGCCGCTCGTAGTTACCCTCGACCTGGAGCCACTCCTTCGCTCCCGCCACGGCACTGGCGAACAGCACCTGGCCGACCGTCTTCCCAGCTATGTCTGACACCGGCATGTTGCCTACCCTCCAGAGTGCGCGAAAGAATGTCTTTGCTGCGATTCTCTTTTCACGAGCCACCTCAGTGTCGGCTCTTCCCGATCCACATCACGTCCTGGGGGAAGCCGTCCTCGGCGCTGTTCACGTCACCGTGGACGTGGCCGCCCTTGTGCCTGACGCCCTCGATAGCATAGTACACGCCGATCCGCTTGAACTCGGCATGGAGCAGGCCCTCCACGATGCGGATGCGGTCGGCTGAGGTCTCACACCGGATGTCAACGGCCTTCCCCAGGTGGTGGGACTTGCCGTCGCCCTTCTCTCTCCAGTCGCTCGAAATGTGGAACGGGATCCCGGAGAACTCGCGGGCCACGTCGAGTTTCGCGATAAGCTCCTGGTCCATCTTATCGGGGTGCTTGAACTCGCTCGTGCTGAAGTACGTACTGGTCTCGAAAGACGCCACGACTACCTCACTGACTGAAGGGCTGCTCGCACGTCGCTGGCCCACGACTTGGTCCGCCCATCGTTCGCGTTCATGTAGCGGCGGATCCGGCTGGACAAGTTACCGATAACCGCCTGCTGCTGCTCGTTGTCCAAGCGCCTGAAGCCTGCGCTCCTGAACAACTGAACGACGGCCCCTTCGATCTCCGGCCCCTGGGTGCGCGTCTCCTCTCGGTGCTCCTCCCGCGTCTGGCCACGACCGGAGGCGGCCACGGGGACACGGAGGTCTGCCTCGGCCAGCGAGGCTTTTACGCCCGTCTGAGGGATCTCGCGGGGCACCGTGGGACTGAGGGCGGCGCTGGCTCCGAGCGGGATGCGCTCCCCGAACACGTCGAGCTTCGCCGGCACCATCCGCGAGACTCCGGGGATCCGGCGCATCATGCCGAAGGCCGCCGTCTCCGCCAGGTTGTCGCCCACGGTCTCCCGGAGGTACCCGTCCGAGAGGATGGCGAGGTCGGACATGATCGTGGGGATCAGGCTCCCGGTCTGCGAAGAGACGAAGCGGTCGGAGTACGTACCCCCGGACATGATCGCCTTGTTGATCTCGTTGATGCCGCGCATGAAGCTCTGCTCCAGGAACATCCTGCCGGCACCCTGGGCAGCAGCCATCGAGCCAGCCGTCGCACCCTGCTCGCTCACGTCCTGGAAGGTCTGGGCACCGTACCCCAGGAGGTTGCCGAACGGAGCCATGCCCGTGAGGGAGTGCCAGTTGTCACCGATGCGGACGGCGTAGGGGACCTTGCCGTGCTGCTGCCACTTCTGGCGCTCCGCGTTGCTGGCCGGCATCGCTCCGGTGGCGAGGCCCTTGGACGCGAGCCACGCACCCATGGCCATGACCCCCGCTCCGGTGGCCGCTCTGCTACCAGCCGTGACGAACTCCTTCTGGAGTTGCCGAAGCTCCGCCAGGTCCCGCATCGTGATGTTGCCGTTCTCTGCAAGCAGCACCTGGATGCGGTTACCGGCGACCCGGAGGTTCTTCGCTTTCAGGACCGTGTTCACGGGACCGAGAGGCCCACGCTCGATGAAGAAGCGCGTTAGCAGAGACGACGGCGTCCGGCGGAACGGCGCGACCCAGCCGAAGGCGAAGCGGGCCAGGTGGCCAGCGACCCGGTGGTCGATCCTGGAGTCGAGCCTCCACGAAGAGAAGGTGCGGTCGAGGGCGGACATCATCTCCGCGATCTTCGTCCTGTTAGCGAAGACCCGATCCACCGACTGACGCACGGCCTCGTCGATCATCTCGGGATGCGGGTCGTCCACGAGCGCCTGCTTCGCCGCCGCCCTACGGTTCTCCGGGAGGTGCCTGGTGAAGAGTTGGGCCTGCTCGTCGATAGCTCCCCAGAACGCCGCGAACCTGTACACCGCATCGTAACCGCCCTGCAAGTCGAAGATCCAGGAGACGGTACGGCCCACCATGCTGTCGCGGTCCAGCCTGCCGGACTGGATCTCGTCCCACTTCCTCGCGATGACATCTCCTTCGATGCCCGCTTCCATGCCCTGGCTGAAGTCCTCTCCGTTGATGAGGACGCGCTTCGCCTTCTTCGCCCCCTCCCACGCTCCCTTGGACGCGGCCTTCGCTCGTGCGACCGGCGTGAAGATCGTCGAGCGGAACTCGGTGCCCACGCCCACGTCCACCTCCACGCCCTCGGCTCCACGTCGGGTGACTGTCCGGGGCACCTTCCTGACCCCGGAGACGAAGGGGGCAACGAAGCGGTCGAGGACCGTGGCCATCGCGCGCTCCGGCCCCTCCTCCAGGATGGCCTCGACGGTGTTCGAGAGGATGTTCCTGCCCATCGTCTTCACGCCCGTTAGCAGGCCGGCGCGGCGGACCTGAATAATCTTGTCGAGGATCCCAGCCTCACCGGACAGCGAAGTCGCCAGGTCCGACATGGCGCGGTTGTCGCCGGACTGCATCTTCTCCAGCGCCTCGTTGAAGAGGAGCTTCTCCTGCTGGGTGAGGTCCGGCATGGGGTTCCGGTTGCGGAGAAGAGCGGTGTCCCCAGCGCGTCCGATGTTATGGCCGGAGGCGATGGCTTTGATCTTCCGCATCTTCAGCATCCAGTAGAACGGATCCGCTGATGCCGTGGACATCGCCCGGAGCGAGTTCAGGGTGCGGCCAGCCTCGGACGCCCCGCGCACGAAGGCGGCCACGTAGGACTCGTTCTGCTTCTCCATCAAGAGCATCGACCGTTCGATCTCGTCGGCCTCGTCGAGGAGTTGCTCCGCCCGCTTCGTCCCGATGGAGCGCGAGTCCACCTCGTCGAGGATCTGACTCATCCGAGCACTCGCGTTGAATATCTTGTCCCGGTTCGAGACGAAGTTCCCCCGGAGCGCCATCAACTCGACCGAGTCCAGGTTCGTCCGCTTGGCCGCCCCCGCCAGGTCGTCCACGCCCATGTCCCTGGCTGCTGCACGCAGGGCGTCGTGGGTCTTCGTCACCGCCTCCGGGACCATGCCAGTGGCCAGCAACTCGTCGTAGGTGTCCTCGAAGGCCATCTGCGCCTCGATGTCATCCGACACCTTCGTGTACTGGACCTGGTGCCCCTCCGGCTTCGGCACTCCACGCACGACCTTGCGGGCACCGGCCCTGGGACCCGTGATGCCCTCCAGGGGCATGTCCTCGACCCGCGTGTTGCGGGCCTCGATCTCGGCCCTGGCCATCTCGGCCTTGGTGGCGGGCACCGGCCCCTCCGGCATGTCCCGTCCCACCCTGATGAGATCCTCAGCGTCTGACCGCTCCATGCCACCGGCCACCAGGTTGTCGATGGACTTCTGCTCAGAGATGGTCCTCGCTGCCTCATCGACCTCTGAGATGCGCCTCTCGGGCTCCACGCGGCGCTCTGCGCCCTCGAACACCTCTCCCCTGGCCCGTCTCTCTATTCCACGCTCCGTGCGCCCCTTGCCCTCACTGGCGAGGTCTGCGGGAGACTTCGGCGGGTCGGCCACGAACTCAGCGTCACTCACGCCCGAGTCGCCCTTCTTCCTCCGGGCCCTGGACCTCGCGATGCGGGCACCGATGATCTCCATGACCCCGCCGAGTGCGATGTCGATGCCCACCTCGGACGCGATGCGGATGGCCGGGTTCTCCATGGCCTCGATGATCCGTTCGCGGGCCTCTGAGTCCTCGGGGAGGAAGTGAGCGAGCGCGGCTGCGGTGGACGCCTCGGGCCCACCAGCAGCCTGGACCCCCGCAGCGGGCACACCGGCCACCATGTTCCCCAGGCGGGTGGTCGCCATGCCCGTCCGACCCACGATGTTCGGGGCCACGGGGCGAGCGAGGCCGGCGAGTCTGCTAACCCGCCCGATCTTGCCAGCAGAAGTGATCGCGCCCACGGTGCCGAGCACGCCAGCCGTCTCCGCACCCAGCCGGGAGATGAAGGCCAGGGGCTTGTTCGCCTTGAACCCCACCCGGCTGAGTTCGCTCGACTGGTCTGCAAGCTCCTGCTGCATGGACACGAGCCAGTCGGGCTCGAAGTCCTCCGGGAGCATCATCCGGCCCACGCCCGCGACACCTGCGCCCATGGACGTGACGAACGCGGCTGGACCGGAGCCAGCGGCCACGAGGGCGTCGGCCAGGAAGTTCGTCCCCTTCCGCCGACGACGCATGTAGAGCGCCTCGCGGAAGTTGCGCGCCGAGAGGCCGAGCCTTACCCGCTCGTCTAGTTCAGCCCTGAGTTCGGGATCCACTCATCACCTTCCCAGGATGGCGTCTGCAAACTGCTCCGGCGTGTTGGCATCGTCGAAGATGTTCTTCTGCCAGTTGAAGCCCCCACGGCCCGGACGGTTCCCCGCGTCGGCCCAGTCGAGGCGCTCCCACACCTCGGCTGCACGGCTGATGAAGTACGTGCGGATGAGACGGATGGCCCCCTCGTTGTTTGCAGTCGCGGCCAAGACCTCATCGCGGATCGAGGGAGCCTCCCCGGTGTCGTCGAGCACCCTGGCCCACCACTTCTCCATCTGATCCTCATCGACAGCGTGCGAGCCAGCCGCGAGTGCATCCTCGGACATGGTCGCGAGATCCTCGGGACCCGTCTCCGCCTCGACGGCGGTCATGGTGTCCTCCACCCTCTGCGTGATCCTACGACGCAACTCGTTGTAGCGTTCGAGATCCTCGGGATCCTCGGGGGGACCCTCGAAGCCGAACCTGCTAAACATCTCGGTGTCCACCTGCTCCAGGACCCGTGCTGCGCGCTGGCGGGCCGCGACGTTGTCCGGGCCCCTCTCGCGGGGTCCAGCACGGTCGTACCTCTCGCTGTACTGGTCGAGGGCGATCTGGGCGAGCACGACCTCGTCGGGCTGGCCTTCAGTGCGCTCCGCGTTGTCCGCACGGTAGGCAGTGATGAGGGCCGCCTCGTCGGGCGAGATGCGTGCCTCAGCCTCGTCCGACCGCTCCTGGGCCAGGCGCTGGTTCATGAGGTTCGAGAAGGCGTACCTCTGGTCCCCTGACTCCAGGATCTGAACGTCGTCCGGCATCGCGGGCGTGCCTTCCGGGATGATGGCGCGACTCTCCCAGGTGACCTCCCGACCCTGGGCCTCCGGCTGCGGGCCAGTGGTCGGCTCGATGCCAGCCTCCGGGATCCCCGGCATCTGGACGGCACCCTGGGGCTGGGGCTGCATCCCGAATCGGGGCTCGCTGATCCTGTCGGACACGCCGCCCTCCTTGAGCGCACGCGCCAGCGTCATGTCGGCAGGCGTGGAGCCCTCCGGGATCGGACGCGCACCGATGTCAGCCAGCTTCAACTGCCGGTCGAGGTTGGCCTGCTCGCGGTCGTAGACGCGCTGCTCCGCCCGCTCTGCAAACTCCGTCATCCGGGCCTCGTGCTCCTGCTGGGCACGCTGCTGCTCCTGCCCGCCGAGCACGAGGTTGTACCCGCGCTGGAAGGCCCTCTCGAACGTGTCGTCCCGCTGGGGGAGTACCGAAGGGCGGAAGGTCATTATCCGCTCCCGTACCCGCTGTCGCCCTGGTTGCCGATCCAGTCACCCACCTTGTTCCCGATGTACGCTCCGACCGGCCCAGCCACCGCTCCGCCGACGAAGCCCGCAGCGGTACCCGCAGCCTTCTTCAGGAAGCCACCGAAGCCGCCTCCCTGGTTCGCGTTCTCCTCCCCCTGCGAGCGGTCGAGTGCGCCACCGATCATGTCGATCTGCTGGCCGTAGAGGTTCTGGCTGTAGGCACCCAGGCCAGCGGTGTTCCGCTGCGAGAGTTGGGCGGCGTTCATGGACTGCGCGGCGATGGCGTTGGCCACCCTGCGGTTGAAGTCCTGGAACATCCGACCGGCGTCACGCTGGAAGAACCCAGAGCGAAGCCGACCCGATCCGGTGGCCGAGCCAGTGAGGGATTCGTACTGCTGCCCAAGCTGCTCAGTGGCCTCGTCGAGGAAGCCCTGGCCGTACTGTGAGACGGCCTGAGACGGGTCGAACTCCAGCGCCCGCGACAGGTACCCGGAGGACGCCGCCTCCCGGTCCTGGCCGATCTGTCCGGCCAACTGATCGTACTGGCCAAGGGCCTGCTGCTCTCGCTGCCTCCCGAAGATTCGTCTGGGCATCCTACCACTCCATTATGTAGAGGCCACAACAGATTCGCGGACGTTCTCGAACTCAAGCTCCACCTGCTCCAGGATGAGATCGCCAGCAGCGAGCCCGCCCTCAACGCTCACCATGACCTGGAACCAGGCACCCCGCATCGCCGTCCTAAGCCTCTCGTTCGCAGTGTCAGGGTAAGGCAACGACAGCCCGATCTCAAACCGCTCAGTCACCCGCTCCGCTCCACCCACGAGGCTGAGGGTGAGTCGTTCATCGACGACTCCGGCGTACCCAGGGGGAATCGCCCCGGCAGTCCCGTCGAGGGTCACGAAGTCGATGATGGGCGTGATGATGAGATCCACCGTCATGTCGAAGGTGACGGTGAGGTAGATGTTCTTGAAGATGGCCTCGCCGCTCGCGCCCGCAGGAGCGATGGGATCTGACTTCGCGAGCACGTCCACCAGGACCGCGCCGTCACCGTCCACGAAGCCCTCACCCCACTCCAGGATGTTGGCGTCGGAATCCACTCCTCCGAAGAAGAGCGTCGGGGTGGGCGTGCCGGTCATTCCTTATCTCCGATGAGACCTTCGCGGTAGTCCGGCGTGCCGGTCACTCGCGCCCAGTAGGAGGTGTAGATCGTGCCGAAGCACGTCACCTCGTGACGCAGGCCCACGCGGACGGTGTCGGTCTCTTCGGGTGCGGGAACGCCACCGAGCACGCTCACGCCGCCTGCGGTGATGAAGGGGTTCTCGCGCTCACCCGCTGTCCCCGTCATCCAGTCATCGGAGGCGGGGGTCACGTCCATGTTGTTCGTGTAGGCCAGCGTGTAGTGGTTTGCAGGCGCTGCCGTTGGTCCGGGGCACAGCGTTCGTCCAGGCGCGTTAGCGTTGATCCAGTCGAGGGTGATGAAGACGGAATCGCCGTCCATGTTCGCGTTCCAGTCGTCGCCTGGCGCGTCGGGTCCACCCCAGCAGTCGAGGGACGGGCTGAACGCGACCGCACCCACGAAGCGGAAGCGATAGCGGTTCCACTGCGCGTTGTTGGCGAAGTCGGCGTCTTCGTAGCTCGTGGTGCCCGCCGCGACCGTGGCGAGGGCCACGAACCCACCGAAGGCTTGCTTGCCCCCGCTATCGGGTGGCCCCACCCCACCAGCGAGCGCCTGGGTCCCGGTGTTGCCCTCGTCCGCGCGGGCTCGTTCGATCTCGATCTCCAAGCCCTCGGCACCTACCGGGATGACCCATTCGACGGTGATCCTGGACGCCGCCCCCGAGATCACCTCCCAGACGCCGTTGTTCTCACCAGACCGGAAGACCGGCAGGGGCACGGCCTCGTCAGTCACGAACGTCGCCTGCCCCCGGAACGCGGCAGAGTCCCAGTTGTCGGCGTCCCCAGCGTTGCCGGTCCAGTCCACGATTCCAGGCACCACGGCAGGCGTGGTCCCCGACGCTCCCCGGAAGGCCCGCAGCGAGAGCTTGTAGGGGGTGTTCGGAGTGAGCCCTTCGATGTCCGTGGTCTGGCCAGCACCGCCCGACGAGGCCACCGACTTCTTCAGCACGTAAGTCGCGCCTGCGTCCTCCGACAGGTATATCTGGATGACCGCTGCGGCGGTGTCCCCGATGTTGTCCCACGTCAGGGTGGCCGCGATGGACTCCTCTCCGACCTTCGGCACGGCAGAGCCCAGCGTGATGTCCGGGTACCCCGTGGGAGCGACACCACCGGACCCACTCTCCGTCGTGAACAACTGCGCGCCCACCTGCGCCGTCTCACCGAGTTCGTAGTACGACCAGCGCGGCTTCGACGGGTTGCGGATCGAGAGGGCGTAGACCCGGCGGCCCCAGACGAAGAGGACGACCCGGCTCTTCGCGTCGTACTGTGCGAACGCATCGTGGACATCTGACTCAGCGACCAGCGTGGTCGGGTCCGGGCCTTCGATGTCGAGGGGGGTGGCGATGTCTGTGGACGCCTGGTTCCCGGTGATGACCCTGGGCCCCTGGTTGCTCCAGAAGAACACCTGGTTCCCCACCGAGACCGCGAGCCGGTGCCCCACGCATCCGAAGAGCACGTCCACCGGGCGCATCCCGAACGTGTCCGGGGAGTACCCGAAGAGTTCGTAGGTCTCCGTCTCCTTGAAGACGATCAGCGACGTACCCGCAGTCCTGCAAACCGTGATGCGCTCCGCCCGCTGCCCAACCTCGAAGAACGCGAAGTCCTGGAACGTGACCGGGTCGCCGGAGTTCGAGATGCGGAGCACGTCGGGCCGGTTCGGGTCGGTGGCGTTCCCGTACCCCCAACCGACTATGTACGTCAGGTGGCGGGTGATGCCTCGGAAGAGCACGTCGGCGTCCCCCTCGCCGTCGAGGTCCGCCTGCAAAGTGCTGATCGTGATGCCGAACGGATCGTACACCTTCGTGGGGACCCGCCCGCCCAGGTTCGGCTCGTCGTGGGCGATCAGCATCTTCGAGTCCGACTCCGCCATGACGAGGCTGGGCACCGCGTAGAGCCACCCGTTGTTCAGGACGCTCACGTCTGCAAGCAGGCCCACCGCACTGGGGTTCGTGCCGTCGATGGCGAGGATGTTCAGCCAGAGTTCCTCGGTCGCCGTCTGGTACCCGACTGCAAGCGCCGCCTGCTGCGAGCGGAGAGCCTCCAGGCCCACCACCTGGTCGATGTTGATGGGGTCGTCGTTCACCAGGACGGAGGTCTGCGTCATCCCCTTCCTGATCTCCGCCTTGCCCTCGTAGAGGAAGACGTTCCTGAGATCCTCGAAGCTCACAGGGAGCCGGACCATGACCCCATCGGACCGTTGCAGGCCCGTCCCGTAGGGGAGGACGACTACGGGCATCAGCAGGCCCCGCAGCCTTGGGTGGCGAACTCGAACGATCCGGGCTCCGGCTCCGTGTTAGCTGCCAGCGTCGTGAAGGCCGTGGCCACCCCAGGCCCCGTGTTCGATCCGTCGTCGAAGAAGTAGGTCGCACGGATGATGTAGTCCGTGCCGACGAGCAGGCCGATGGCGTCGTACTGCGTGAGGTACGTCGAGGTGAAGTCCTGGATGACGGGCGTCAGGAAGCCGGTGTCGGCTGCAAGCGTGACCTCCCACAGAGTGGCGACGTGAGCGAGCATCAGAACAACTCCACTGGGGTGCCCTCAGCCCCAACCCACGTCCCCTGCAAGTTGCGGATAATGACATCGGGGGGGATGGCCGAAGCGTCTTGATCGAACGTCTCGTCCGGGAGCGGCGGCGGCGTCGAGAACGTGGGGTCCGTGCTGAACGACAGGAACGAGATCCGCCTGTCCGAGATTTGGGTCGGGCCGATAGTGGACCTGACCCAGCCGAGCACCGAGTTGACGGCCTGGACGAGCGCCGCATCGTCGCCCGCGCTGATCTCGTCGATGTCCCAGACGGTGGGCACCGCAGGCGGCGTGTCGAAGTCTGAGAACGTGAAGTTGAGGCGGAACCGGGCGTTCGCGCCTGCGGCCTCCAGCCGGAACCGCACCCAGAAGTAGAACGGGTCGAAGCCTCCGCCAGGAGTGCCCAGGTTGATCTCGACCGTCTGGCCATCAGCCTGACCTCCGCCACCGATCAGGGTTCCTCCGTTCATCCGAACCGAGTTGTTGAACGTGGTGAATATGGCGAAGTCGGAGTCATCGAAGTTTCCCGCGTTCAGCGAGAACGGACCCGTACCGAACCTCATCCTGATGCCGCTGCCACCCGCCGTCTCGACGTAGCCACGGGCCAGGACCTCGAAGGGCACGCCGACGAAGTTGTCGAACCCGTCGATGCCCATGTGGGCGGCGTTGGTCTCGACCTGCTGAATGACGATGCCCTCACCGGCTCCGCTCTCGTCCAACACGAAGGTGTTGCCTGTGCCGCCATAGGCTGTGATGCCCACAGGCCAGCCCACGCCTACGTCGCCAGCGAACTCGCGGAAGTCGGTCGCACCGATGAAGACCCCAGGGGCGATCTCTCTCGGGATACCTGAACGGACAGCAGCCATCAGACTCTCTGACCTCCCACCACGCTGCCGAATCGCGAGACCTGGCCGCCAGCGTAGTCAGCGACTTCAGCCATGAACGTGCCACTCATCTCCTCAACGTCGCTCGCGAGCACTGCAAGCGCGGCGGTCTTCACTTCCGGCTCCATGCCGACCGTCATCTTGAGGAGGAAGGTCGTGAGGTCGTAGACCAGAAGCTCCTGGTAGACGCTGGGGAGTTCGGAGGTCTCGGTGCCGTCCATCGGAAGCGCCCTGTCCGCAGGGCGACGACCGTAGTAGATGCAGACGCTGCTCACGTCGTCCATGTCCCCGCAGATGGCGTGCAGCACGAACCCCCGGAGCGTCATCCGGGGCGCGAGCCCAGCCTCGGGATCGTTGTGCGGGACGATGGCGACCTCGTCTCCCCGGACCAGCGTAGGGTGGGACCCTGGGTTCTGGATCTCGACGCGGGTGACTCCTGCGGTCGGATCCACGGCGGACCCCTCCTGGTCCAGGCTCCCCATGTTCACGTCGCCGTTGGCGTCGAGGGCACCGACCGTGTTCGCTCCGAAGTAGTCGGGGTTGACCCTGTTCGCCTGGCTGAAGATGGTCTGCTCTTTCACCTGGATGCGGCGGTACAGGACGGGTCCGGTGCTGGGGAAGTCCGCCCCGAAGTCCATCGCCCGCGAGCGCCCCTCGGTGATGATCTCGTCGAACGTCATCAGGCTCCTCCAGTGAGCATCGGCAGCAGCGTGTTCACGTTGATGTGCCTGCGGTGGCCGAAACGGCGGTGGAGGTTTGCAGTCGAGTGCGTGAGGTAGGACGCGAACCTCTGAGCCCAGGCGTTGCGGTCCTGCTTCAGCGCGGCGGCCTCGTCCCCGCGCCCATCCTTCAGCGCCAGGAAGATCGCGACCTCCAGGATGAGGAGTTCGTCGTAGTCCTCCTGCCAGTCTGAATCCAGCACCCCGGCCACTCCGCCTGGCGCTGGGTCGTCAGGACGCTTCGAGTACCAGAACGTCAGGGTGTCTGTCGCGCCCGGAGGGGCCGTCTGGCCGGCGAAGGCGAAGAAGTCACCCCCGAACTCGTACACGGTGGGCTTCGGCTCCTCGCAGAGCCTGTCGTCGTAGGGCACGACGATGACTTCTGCAAACACATCGTTCTCGATCCTGATGATCGCCTCGGCGGACTCGGGGCGCTCCCAGACGCTGGCCACACCCACCACGTCCGCCGTCTCTGCAAAGTGGATCGGGTTCACCTCGGCGGCGAAGTTGTACAGCCCCCGCAGGAGTCGCGTGACCAGGCCGGTAAGCTCCACGGCCTCGTTCGCGATGGTGCCCGGCTGGTTCTTCGATGACTTCGCGTAGGCCCCGTCGAGGATGTCCTGCACGGTGGTGGTGACGGCCATCAGAAGCCTCCAGGAAAGACATCGACGGTGACGAAGGTCTCAGCCGCACCCTGCTGGGCGATGGCATCCCAGACGCCCTGGATCATCTCCGTGCCGATCAGGATGCTGGCGGCGTCCTTGGCCCTCGCCGCCATGATCTTCACCATCGCTCCCACGTAGGCGTCGTGCGCGAAGTTCGGCAGCAGCAGACGCTGGTCGGGGTCGTTGATCTCGGCGGGCGTCAGGACGAGCCTGAAGACGAGCGAACCGAACCCGGCCCACGTCGCCGCCACGCCGGAGAGGAAGAGCTTCTTGCCCTGGGTGTAGAGGAGGCGGTCGGAGGAGTAGTCCCCTGGGCGATGCCGGACTCCCAGGTTCACCATCTCGATCTCCTGGCCCTCGTTCCTCTGGTTCTCGTTGATGAGGGTCGCGCCCGGTAGCAGGAACGTGTACGCGGGCAGTGTGATGCCTTCCTCGAAGGCGGTGTCGGAGCCGTCGCCCAGGGGGAGGATGACGGTGAACGTGCTCGCCAGCATCGACGGGCGGATCATGGCGATGTAGCTGGTCGCCTCCTTCTCGAACGAGGAGACGGCCCGCATCAGGACCGCGTCCGGGTGGGCCCGCTTCTCGAAGGCGGGGCTCCAGTCCCGAGCCTCGACCATCAACTCCCGCGCGGTCAGGCTCCCAAGCTGACAGCGCGTCAGGATCTGGGCCGGGACGCAGGCTTCGACCTCGATCCAGGAGCAGGTGCCCACGATGGCATCCACCCCGTTGGGTGTCATCTCCAGGTACACTCCGAAGACGCTGCTGTCGCCCGCCCAGTCGGTGTAGTTGAAGACGACCTCGACCTCTACGAAGTCAGTCGAGTCGAAGCCCACGATGCTGCGGACGAACGTGAGAGCCGGGTTGGATCCCAGCAGGCTTGCAGCCGGGGCCAGACCGATTCGGACCTCGTCCGGGGAGACGGTCGGTGCCGCGCTCCACGCCAGCCTCATACGGACCTTGATCGTGCCCGTCGCCCCGACTGGGATCCCCAGGTCTGCAAGCGCGAGGGCCACCTGGGGATCCTCGGCACCCGGAGTCAGCCCGGTGATGAACGTCGAGTCGTCCGGGTCTACAGAGTTGACTTCCGAGAACAGGGGGGCCGTGGTCCACCCAGGTGCCGGGAAGGTCGCGATGTCCGCTGTGGGTCTGACCAGCATGGTGCCCCCTGATCGTTAGCCCTTCAGAAGTCCCTGGATCTCCTCGACCTCTTCCTCGTCGTGCTCGTGCTCCAGGGCGTGGGCCAGGAACAGCCGGAGGGCTCCCTTCCTGGGACCACCCGCCCGCGTCTTCTCGGCAGCGAAGAGCGTACCGAAGAATCCGGGGTTGCCCACGAGGGCCTCACCGAGTTCATCCAGGTTCGCCGTGACCGGGGCCTCGACGGTCTCGATCTCTCCACCCGACGCCTTCCTCGACGCCTCTGCCTTGTCGGGGGCGGCCCGTCGCTCCGCCATCTTCTTCGCGGTGCTCTCCGGGTCGTACCCATCCTCCACCTCCTTGGCCAACTCGTGCCTCCGTGCAAGCACCGCACCGATGACCCTGCTACCGAACCTCCGGGTGTGGTGCTTCTTCTCGACCTGGGCCATGGCGGCCCGTTCCTTCCCGACCACCCGCGCTCCGAACTTGCTCATGAGATGTCTGCTCCTACCGTGACTGGGGCCGGGTTGCCCCGGACGATTCGCCTGAAGAGGTACCGCTCGTCGTAGTGCTTGTCAGCGATCAGCTTGGCTGCGTTCCTTGCGGCACGAGTCTCCTCTGCGACCCCTTCGATGGCCTCGCGGGTCTTCTCATCCCCGCCCTCGTACTTCTCGAACATGTAGCAAGCGTACCTGATCTCCTCGATGACCGCACCCCAGTCCTCGTTGCCACGGAACTGGTAGCGACCGATGAGACCGAAGCCCTGCGACTCCAGGAGGGAGTTGCGGATCAGGGGCCAGTGCTTCTCTTTCGTGAACCCCAGCTTCTCCCACCTCGCGAGAGCCTCCCGCCCGCGCCGTACACGAGGTGCGTACTCCGCCACGCGCCCGACAGCCCACCAGGCTGGCCCGATCCCCACGACTTCGAGTCGCGGGTCGATCTCCCGGAGGCGCTCGAAGACCCACTGTGGGGCCACCTCGCACTCCTCCGGGAGGTCTACGAGCCGCTGGATCACGGCGTGTACTGCGGCCTGGTCTGAGTCACCGACAAGTCACCGCGACCCTCACCCTGGACGGGCGACGGGCGGTACTCAGCCTGCAAAGTCCCCTCGGTCGAGACTGCCGCGCCATCGCTCCTTGCAGAGACGACCAGAAGGTCCGTGTCTCCACGCCCGTCGAGCACCCGCATCCCAGCCGGGTCCTTGATGGTGAGCCCGGTCAACAAGGCGTTCGCCGCCTGCGGATCCGTGCCCACGACCAGGGCAGCGTTGAGGCCACCCAGATCGAACGTGTTGAAGTTGGCCACGATGCCGTCGTTCGTGTTCGTCGTGCCCGCAGTGAAGTCACCACCAACCGCTTCGAGCGTCAGGATGCCGATGACACCCTCGGAGCCATCACCGACCACCTGGGGACACGCACGGAGCGCGTCTTCCTCGGTGGCGAAGGCCATGATTCCAGAAGGCGCGATGGTGATAATGGTCTGGCCCGAGTCGATGGTGACGAGCCACACTCCCCACGTACCGTCGAGCACAACCTCGGTGCCCGAGAACGCCTGGGCCGCCGTGGCCGCGAGACGGGTGAGCACCCCGACAAGGTTCTGCCAGAGAGCTTCGATGGCGAAGGTGACGGCAGCAGCCACAGCGAACTGCGGGCTCCCCACCACCCCGTTGTCCTGGACCGCCTTGGCCCGAAGGTTGATGTCCGCCGTGGCGATGACACGAGCGTAGGCGGAAAGGTCCGAGACCCGGTAGTTGTAGCGGGGCTGCTTCACGTAGATGGGCTCGTCCTCATCTGCGTTCGCAGGGTCCGCGATGACCGCGTTGGCGGCCTTCTTCAGAAGCTCCGCGTCCCGGTGAACATTCCTGTCCTGAATGGCCATGGTGGCCTCCTGCTGAGGTTGACATAGATGTGGACCTGGGGGGCTCACCGGCCCCCCAGGCTACCCACCGGCTGTCGATCAGAACGACGCGCTCAAGCCGTCGATGCGGACGTTCTTCCTGGGCGCAACACAGAAGAGTTGCTCGTACATCACGCCGGTCGCGTAGAAGGCATCCTTCCGCCCCGTGGCATCCGTTACGCGGTTCCAGATGGATCCGGTCCGGTCATCCCACTCCCACGAGTTCAGCGTGAGCCGACGCCAGGTGTCGTTCTGCAAGCAGAAGACGACCTCGGGCGGCAGCTTACGAGCGACCTTCAACATGACGGTGCGGTCACCGAGAACGATTTCCACATGTCCCTTCCCGCCCGCGTACTGGCCACGGGGGTCGTTGAAGATCCGATCACCCTTCAGGCTCTGCCAGTAACCACGGCAGGCGGCCCGCGATGCGACGACGCAGTCGATGCGTCCAGCACCCTTCACCGCGACCTCATCGTCCGCGAAGACGAGAAGCTCCTCGGTGAGTTGTCCACCCCAGACGGCGTCGGAGCCGTCGATGACGATGGACCTCCACAGGCGGTTCCCGCTCGCCGTCCGGTCGATGTTGTTGTACGTGGAGACGATCCCACCGTCGTCCGCGCCAGCCATCAACCCGGCGATCTCGCGGTCGTCACCAGACGACGCCTGCACTGCGGAGTTACCGGCACCGTCACCAGCGACGATGTACAGTCCGGCACCGTCCGCCACCCAGGCGTCGATGGTGGCCTCAACACCCGAGAACGTCAGGAGGGCCGAATCCTCGTCGATGTCGATGAGGGTCAAAGCCTGCGCCGTCCCAGGGTTCAGGATGGCGCTGTCGTCCAGCGGGCCTGCGGCTGCGAGAGCGACACAGCCCTCACCTTCCATGAACTGCAAGAAGGCGTCGGTGAACCCATCCACCCCAACGGAGCGGTCCACGACCACCGACATGGTCGAGGAACTGAGCTTCGTGGGGGTGGCTGCGGCTCGCGCCTTCACCCCGGCACCGAAGCCGATGTACATCCGGTCGATCTCGTTCACCAGACGGGTGACGAGGTCGGGGAGAGCCCTCTCCATGTAGTTGATGAAGGCTCCCTCATCGCCCACGACACGACGCATCGTGTCACCCGTCATCTCGACGGTTCCCTGAATCTTCTTCAGGAAGAGGCGGCTGTTCTTGAAGACCGGGTCATCCGCCTCGGGGATGTACTCGTTCTCCAGACGCGCACCAACACCAGCAGGAAGCTGGAAGTAGTGCGCCATTTCCACGAAACGACCGCCCGTCGTGTTGTCGTTCTGGACGTTCATGTCGGTCTGGAAGATCGACATCAACTCCGTGTCCTCGACGATGTTCACGATGAGGGGATCCGAGAAGATGACCTTCATCGCCTCGGTGATCGCATCAGTGGTCGTGGTGATGCTGGGCATGACCTTACCTCTGGATCAGATGATTAGCGGTTCAAGAGAGCAGCCAAGCCGCGCTTGCGGACTTCCTCGACCCTCTGCTTGAGATTCTGACCCGGAGGCAGTTTGCTGGCTTCGGTCGGCGCTGCGTGCTTCCCCGGTCCGGGGGCTGCGGCGACTTTCTTCCGCTTCTTACTGGCCTTCACGAGTTGCTTGCCGGTCTTCGGCTTCGCCTTGGACTTCTTCCGAGTCGAAGGTTTGCCACGGAGCCGCTGCCCGTTGTCCTTCAGGGCCTTCCTGGCGTCGAGCGGGTCGATCCCGTTCAACTCCAGCCGTTCTGCTACGATGGTCGGTAGGTCTTTCGCCTCCAGGGTGAGCAGCTTGTGGCGGTTGATGTGATCCACCACGTCTCGCGTCACGTCTGCAAGCAACCTCGTCCTACGACCCTCTTCCATCTCGTCGGGGATCATCCTTTCGATCCCCTCCCGGAGCGTGGCAGCGTTCTTGTTCTGCGCTGTCCGGTTTGCCCTCGCCTTCTGGAGAGCCTCCCTCGTCTCAAACCGAGCAGCCTTCGCCTCGGCCTGTAGAGTTCTAAGTGCTGAGGGCTCTTCGAGCAACTCCTGCACGGTCTCCTTCAGGGCGTCCCAGGCACCTGGCGCGGTCATCAGCGCGAGGGCCACCTGGGGGAGATGCTTCTCTTCGATGTGCTCCAGGACGAAGCCAGCCGGGTCCACCCCGAACTGCTCTTCGATCTCGTAAAGCTCTTCCTGGGCGGCCTGGATCTCCGAGAGGCCGGTGCGGTACGCCTCGCCCCGCATGAACCCGTTCTTGAGTTGGTTCAGCCTCTCGGCGGTCTCCTGGTCATCGACGACTATTTCGAGGTCGTCGTCGTCGGGGCCACGTCCGGGGATGGAGACCGTGATCTCCTCCTCCTCCTTCTCCTCCTCCTCACCGTCCCCCTCGGACTCGTCGGACTCGTCTCCCGCTTCTGCCCCGGACTTGTCCTCGTCGTCGTCCTCGTGCTCGTCGGACCCTTCATCGTCGTCCTCTAGTAGCTCTTCATCGAGCCCGAGCCCTTCCCCTTCGGCGGACTCGTCCTCATCGCCGGGACGTTCATCTTCATCCCCTGACCCGTCGCCGCTACCGGAGCCTTGATGCTGCTCCCCTTGAGCGGAGAGTTCGTCGAAGTCGCTCCCCCGCTGGTGACGTGACTCATCGTCGTCTCCCTTTTCGAGTTGAGCCCTCGCCTGCGCGAGAGCTTCTTTGATGCCGAACTTGCCCCCTGCTCCGCCGCTGTCCTCGGTTCCCTCGCCTTCGAGGTTTTCAGACTCGTCTGGCACGTCCTACTCCTGCTTACTGAGGTAGAGGCGGTGGGCCCAGAGGTGACTCACCCTGGCTTCCAGGAAGAGCCCCAGGACCGGGGGCGACTTCGGATGATGTAGCATCAGGCCCTCCGCCGCCACCTCCGCCGCCCGTTCCACCCTCCAGCGGTACACCCCCTGGGGGTGGTGCCATCTCGGCGGCCTTCATCTGGATGTTCATGATGTGCATCTGCCGGTGCATGACGAACTGCTGCTGCACGACGGGGTCGAGTTCGAGGAACTCCGGCGACGACATGAACTCCTCGTGGCTCATCAGGTGGACCAGATCGTCGTACCACTCGAACACCGGGATCTCCATCGCGGGGACCCCCTGGAGCATCTTGCCGTTCTCTTGGTCGGCAGTGATGCGGTGGATCCCCCCGAACTTCCCGGCGCGGCCCAGGTGCGGGAACCGCGATAGCTCGAAGAAGGCGTTCGTCGCTGCCGGGGTCCCTGGCGGTCCGAAGAGCCCGTTGGCGTACAGGGCGGTGATGTTCTTCTGGCGCTCGCCTCGGCCCTCGGGCAGCATCGACTCCACGTCGGCCTGCACGTTTACAGAGGCGCTCTCGAAGAGGTCCGGGTAGACCATGATGGTCCGGGCGACGTTGTCCTCACCCGCGTAGGCGAGGATGTCCTCTTCGTCGTAGAGCGCCGGGAAGATCACGATCCAGTCTTCGACCATGCGACCGAACTCCTCGGCTGCTCGACGCATCGTCGGCCCCAGGAAGCGGTCGGAGTTGAAGCGAAGCTCCTTCACGAGTTCGCCCGAAGCGTCCTCGGTCGGGGCCGCACCCTCTGTCCCCACCAGGTTGCCGAGTTCGTCGATCTCCTGCCTCAAGAACTCCAGCGTCCGGTACACGTCCGGGGACAGTGGGGGCGGTGCGACCCACTCGAACGGCGGGATGTTCGCCCGTCTCGTGACCTTCAGCCCCAGGCCCGGACGGTTCGTCACCTGTCGCTCGTTCAGGCCCGACTGGGCGTCGATGATCTTGATCGGATTCGTCGAGAGGTTGGTGTGCTCCAGCAGCCCGGCAGCGGTCTTGTTGTACATCCGCTGAGGCTGGTTCATGGCCTCCTGGGGGGTCGTGCCTCCAGCGGGGCGTCCGGGAAGGCGGACGAACTCGAAGCGCCTGATGGGCGACGTGTACGGGTAGGCCAGTGGGCGCGGCGAATCGTGCAGGCACTTCTCCCGCGTGACCACGAGCAGCCGTCCACCGGGCTGCTTGGGACCCTCCTCCATGCCCGCGAACGGAGCGGGTCGGTGCCAGAGCGTGAAGACCTCCACGGTGGGCTCCGGGATGACGACGTTCGTGCTGAAGTCGCTGCCGATGGTGTTCGGATCAGCCGCGCCGAAGTACCCCGAGCCGTAGATGAACCGCTCCAGGATTCCGGTGTCGGAGCCGCCCTGGTTCGGGACCTGGTACCCCTCGACCTTGATGCCGTACAACTCGAAGATTTCGTTCGTGGTGTGGAACGTCCGGGTCATGTGCCAGGACTTCTCGTGCCACGGGTCGGGGCCCCACTCACCGCGCACCTGGACGGCGTTGAGAACCTGCACGTCGAGGTCTCCCCTCCGTTCGACGTGGGCCCCCTCGGGACCGACAGGTTCCCCGGAGTCGTCGAACTGCGGCTTGCCCTCCGCGCTGAAGCCGATGTTCCCGTCGAGGCCATCCAGGGCTTGGACCTGTTCCTCCGTGAGCCCCTCCATGTCCTCCTCGCCTGCCTGCCCCTCGAACGTGACGAAGTCGCCCTTCCGCAGGTTAATCGTACTCTGGAGGTACGTGGTGCCCGCAGGGATGAGCCAGGCGCTCGCCCGGTCCCACACCTCGGCCATGTTGATCTCCCGCCACTTCTTCTTGAAGATCACGTCGAGGGTCGCGGCCAGCATCGCGTCGTCCCGATCCGGCCCTGGCACGAACGTGACGATGGGCGGGTTCTCGGTCATGCGGGCGTGGGTGATGATGAACCACGGGAGCAGCCGGTTGAAGACGGGCCGCTGCCGCCACTTCTTCTCGTCGGTGGTCATCCACCGGGTCACGTCGATGAAGCGACCCAGGCGCGGGTTGAAGACGCTCCACTGCTGCCCGGAGAGCATCCTGATGTTCTCTTCGATCTGACGGTCCCGCCTGCGAACCGAGTCGTCCTGGGAGTCCCACATGTAGGTCGCCCAGGTGATGCGCTTCCGGTCGTCGTCGTCGGACTCCCCGTGGCCGTCCTCGGAGGGCTGTCGGATGTCCGGGATGTCGTCGAAGTCGAACGCCTGGCCACCCGGAGAGAGGGCCACTGTGGGACTGCCCTTCATGCCCCCGAAGCGTGAGGAACTGAGGGCCATGCTACTCTCCAGTCAGTGTGATGGGGGCTCCGGTGCGGATCGCCGGGATAAGCTGCTCCACCTGGGCGTAGGGAAGCGTGGAGAGCGTGTCGAGCGTGGCCTTCCAGACCTCGATGGGGATCGCGACGTGGGTCGGGGATCCCGACTTGGCGACCTCGACTGCTGGAGTCGCTCCGTTCGGTGTGGCCTTGGTCTTCTCCTTCTCAAGTCCCTCGGTCACGCCTGCCCGTGGCTCGCTCATGGGGTCCTCTCTGGTTCGGGCGCACCGGGATCGACAGCCCGGTCGCGGAGCTTCTGTTCGGTGTCCGCCTTCGCCGCGTCGATGTGGACGAGTTGGTCTTCGAGTTGGTTCGGCAGTTGGTGCGCCTGGTGAGCCAGCATCCTGGTCCGCTGGTCCGGGTCGGTTAGCAGATCCCACATGCCACACATGTACCCGAAGAAGCTCACCGGCTCATCAGCTTCGCCGTCGATCTGGATCTCCTGACGGACTATCGTCTGGATCTCCTCCCACTCTGCTGGGTCTGCCTCGAAGCCTTGGATCATGGGTCGATGTCGGGGTTCACGGTGCCGTAGACGAACTCGAAGTCGATGGAGTCCGGGTCGATGGCCCCGCCTGTTGGGTTGTAGAGTACCGTGCGTAGCGTGTCGGCGGCAACGACCATCCAAGTGATTAGCAGATCGTCGATAGTCGTCGCGGTCGTGACGGGAGCCCAGGTGATGATGTGAGTCCCGAGCGCGAGACCGGGCACGTTCGTGTCCACGACCACGGTGCCGTTCGAGCTAACGCTGGGGAAGTCGATGGTGACGCGGGCGACCGTGAGGCCCTCGAAGATCGTGTCGAGCCTACGCACCAGTCGTCTCCAGGATGCGCCACCGGGCTGTCGCGCCGTCATACCAGAGCAGCGCGGAATCACCAGGCCCAAGTGTCAGGTCCGCGCCGGTCGGTGAGATGATCCGGTTCGTGGCCAGACTACCAACGTCTTGATGTCCAAGCACCAGATCGAACGAGCCGATGTTGACGAGTCGCAACTCATCGTCTGCCTCAGAGAAATCGACTGTCGTAGCGTCGATGCCTGTGATGGTGCGGGAGGCGTCAGTATCCAAGCGCAGCAGACCACGCATCGCGGTGCCAGAACCCTGTCCCTGATAGTCGTCCTGATCTGCCGTGATCTGAGCAGGACTGATCGGAACGAGAGCGTTGGCTCCTTGCACCTTCGCACGAACGGTGACTGTGAACGTGAGGCGAGAAGCCTCGTAGATTTGGTTGGCTACGCCGAGCGTGTAGACCCGCAACCGATAGAGCCCAGAGTTGTCTGCGCCTGCACGTTCAGCCGAGAAGAACGCGATGTTGTTCTTTACGGCAGCATCATCTTCGATGGTCCAGAACAGTGCCGTGCCGAAGCCATCGACCATATCGCCAGACGACTGTCCGGTGAGCCTCCACGAAGACAGGAGCAGGTTTACGCTGGATGCGCGGCGAATGAAATCGGAGACTGGGAACCCATCAGCTTCGACTCGTAACCCGCCTTCCGGGATGACAACCTTTGCTGGCGTCGGGGCCGAGAAGTGGGGGTTGAGTATGAGATCCGCACCGTCCCAGTACATCGCGGCATCTGGCGACTGGGCTGAGGCACCAAATCGGATCAGGGCGTTGTCGTTGAAGTGAATGTCACCATCCCCGAAGTCGGACCACGCGCCTCCGGTGTTGAGCAGGAGCCATGCGTCCACGGCCACGGTGATGGCGGAGCGGACCGCCGCCTTCTCGACCGCGCCGCCGAAGGGGATCGCGGTCACGTCGAGCCCGTAGTACGCGACCATGGTCTCGGTCCCAAGGCCCGGCTGGAACAGCCCAGCGGCAGGGTTCTGGGCCCACACCCCCCGGATGATTCCGAAGCTGATCGTGGACCCGGCCACGGTCGAGAACTTCGGGGACACCGTGAGGGCTGTGTGGTTGGTGACGTTCATGACCGCGCCGCTTACCTGCGTGCGGATGAGGCCCGACCAGTTCACCGCCGTCATGGTGGCTGTCGTGCGCGTGCCCGCGAAGGGGTTCGTGACTGAGACCCCGGCGTTTACCACCAGGGGATTCAGCGGGTTGTTCCCGGCCCCAGGCCCTGCAAACAACGCGGGGAGGGCCTGCATGACGGTGTAGGCCGCGAAGCCGGGGTTGACGAGCGTGGTGATCTCTGGAGCACCACGGAAGCTCTCGTAGATGAACGTCGGGTTGGTGAAACTGATCGTGCCCGAGAAGTTCATGCCGCCACCGACGAAGAGCGCCGTGAACGCCTCGACCGCGTCGTAGTCGAAGCCGTAGGCCGCGAGCGGGTTGGCGCTGTACGGGCCGAAGATGACCGGGGAGTTGAGCCTGACGAAGCCAGGGTCCGGTCCGGGGTTGCCCGCGAGCGTCAGGTCTTCGGCAGTGTCCGGCGAGCCGAAAGCGACCTGGCCACCGGCCCGCCCTGCAAGCAGCAGGTACTGGAGGTGGTCGTCGGCTGGCGGCCCCAGGCCCGCGAGCGACGAGTGTTCGATGGGGGGCTCGAACGGCGGCCCGTCCATCCCCTGCCCAGAAGCCTTCAGCCCCGAGTTCATTAGGCCGCGAAAGCTCCTCCGCGAACCCAGCACTCGAACGACTCAGCGTTCTCGGTGGCGAAGGCGATGATGTCGTTCGTGTCCGCCAGGACCAGTGGGGGATCGTTCAGCGCCGTGGTCAGGTCGATGACCGCACTGAACGCCTCCACAGTGCCGGACGGGATGATCGCCGCGACCGGGATCTCCCGCCACAGGAAGAAGTTTCCGCCGCCGTTGATCGACAGGAAGATGCGGACCATGCCGAGCGTCGTCGTGCCGATGGCCTTGATCTCGATCTGGTCGATCCTGACGCCTTCCGTCTGACCGTCTGCTACCGTGACGAGGGTCCCGGAGCCGTCGAGGTTCGCGTTCGCAACGCTGATCGTTCCGTGCTCGTTGACGCCCGCTCTGGTGAAGACGGGCTGTTCGTTCTTGGCCATCAGGAGAACCCTGCGTTAGAGGCGCACATATCGTGAGGTGTCCACGGCTGACGACTGGTCGCCCTCGACAGAACGAACCTACCCAGGTCGGTCTCCATGAACAGGTCGTTCGCCATCTGCTGGCTGAACGGCAGCTTCACCGGGATGTGGAAGACGAAGCACGGCCCTCCGGGATCGTCCGGGCTGAGGATCGTGTATCCTGGGACCTCCTCAAGCGTGTCGAAGTGGAACCAGTCGAACCGATACGGACGCCACTTTCCGCCCAGGACGGGGTCGATGCCCGTCTTGATGATCCTGGTCCCGAAGCCGACAGCGATCCTGTTGGGCGACGAGAAGAACCCGTTGTTGTAGAGGTCCAGGATCTCCTCGTTGCCCGCGTTGTCGGTGCGGGTAAGCGCGAGTGTGGCCTCTCGGTCGTCTACGTTGACGAGCCCCGTGCGCGACCGGACCTCCCAGATCGTGGAGTCCGAGATGAAGTTCGTGATCTTCGCGAACTCGTCCCCGGCACCCGACGCGAAGATGACGTTCTCCGCGAGGTCGGCTGCGTTTAGCAGGCGGAGGCCGCCCCGGAGGTCGGCGTCCCCGTACACCTGGAGCGGGGCCGTCGTCAGTGTGGGCGGCCCACCGATGCCGAGCAGGTTGGGGAACTCGAAGCTGCTGGATGCGCCCCCGCAGAACTTGCCGAAGAATGACCCCGGTGAGATCGCGCCAGCCTCCAGGTAGCACGTACTTGGTGCCAACTGCGACGGGAGTAGATGGCCCTGGATCTGCGTGAAGTCGATGAAGCCAGGCGACCCGGTAGGCTCCCCGACCACCTCGGGCCTGCTGTCCACGTAGGTCTCGGGAATGACGAGCCCGTTCTGCGTGCGGACCGTCGCCATCGGGATCCGGCCTGGGTACGTGAAGCCGATGAGGTTCGAGGACACGACCCCCAGGATGTCGCGCTCGATGAAGCTCGTCTCGTTGTCCACCAGGAGGATGGAGCCGTCCGCCACGAGGACCCACTCGACCCCGTCGTCCACGTACCCGCCCCTGAAGTTGTAGCGCAGGCCCGCACCCGCGTGACGGTTCCACGCCCAGGGGCGGAAGACCTGGGCCTCCAGCGACTGCGTGTTGCGATGCGCCCGCTGGTCGCCCTGGTCTTCGGTAGCGGGATCCCAGCCCTGAACGAATCCCTTCTCCGTTACCTCGGTGCCCGAGAACCCCACGGCTTAGTAGCTCAGACCAAGGTTCACCCCGGAGATGTCCATGAAGTCCACGTTGCAGAGCGCGGCTGCGGTGGCCGTAATCATCAGCCAGTTTTCGCCCTGGTGCTCCGTGTCGGTGATCTCCAGGCTCAACTCGACCCCGTCCACCCAGGCGGTCGTGTCGATGGCGGGCTGGTCCACCGTGTAGGGGAACGCCTCCAGGGACGTGGCCTGATCCGGGTTCCGGTTCTGCGCCGGTCGGACGAACTCGAAGCCGAGCACGCCTGCCGCTCCCGTGATCCTGGTGCGGATGCGGATCGACCCCCACTGGATGATGGGGATGTACCTGATGATGGGCGTCGTGTCGGGGATCTCGAAGCCGTCGTTGAAGACGGAGCGGGCGACACGGGCCTGGGCCTTCGGTAGACGCAGGCGTGACGGGGTACCTGCAAGCGCACCTTCTGAACCTGTACCGGGCATTTCAACCTCTCAGGGAACGGGTGGGACTCACCTTATGACTCACCTTCGAGCTTCAGCCTACTGCTTCCGGGTTCCGGTTGTCCAGCCCTCCCCTGTTAGCTGGTCGAGGGTCGCACCCCGGTTCCAGAACAGGATCTTCGTTTTGCAGGGGAGGTTGCCGGGGATCTTCGCAGCCGCGTCCTTCGCGTGCCGCTTGGCTGTCTGGGGGTGGATGTGCAGCCGGAGCCCGATCTCCGCGTAGGTCAGACCGCGCCCCACGAGAGCCAGTACGATCTTCTGCATCGTGGTGAATCTGCTCAGTGGCGGGTGGCGGACGCCCCTCACCCCATCTCTCCGTCCTGGCTATTCAGCATCAGCATGACCTCGTCGCGGGCCTCCTCCTCGCTGAGGTTCTGGCCCAGCCTCCTGGCGTCCATCAGAAGCTCCTGGACGCCTTTGACGATGGTGCCCTCGTCCCAGGTCATCGCCTTCACCTCACCGTCCGCCTGGCGCACGAGCTTGAGCGGCTCCACGTCATCCCCTTCCGGCTCCCACACCTCGGCCTGCGGGACGCCCCCCATCATGCCCTTCACGAGCATCTCGTGCAGCGCCTTCGTCACCCGGCGCTCGCCCACGTAGAGGCCCATGATGAGCCCCACCCCGACGCCGCAGAGGAAGAGGAGTTCGGGGCTCATCGTCCGCTGGGAAGGATGATCCCGCCCTCCGTCGTCTCTGGCTCCCCCTTGAGGCGCAGCATGAACGCGCCCATCTCCTCCTCGACCTCCTTCCTGATCGTGTCGCGCATGTAGAACCGCATCACGTCCAGGGCCTTCGCCATGGTGTGCTTGTCCACGAAGAGCGAGATGAGTTCGGACATCTCACCCCGCGTGATCTTGGAGTGTCTGTGCCTCTGGTCGAAGTAGTCGTCGAGGGTCTTGCCCCCGATGGTGAACGTCTGGCCCAGAGTCTTCTCTTCCGGCTTCGCACCTTCGTCGCCAACGCTCACAGTAGCAGCACTCCATCTTGGGGTAGGTCGTCGTAGTTGATGTCGTCAGGGTCCTGGACCGGCTGTCCGGTGTGCCTCCGCTTCTCCATCTCGTGGAGCAGCACGGCCCGGTCGAAGGCCCTCACGGGCTGGTCCTGCCAGTTGGTCTCGGCACGCCCTGGACGGCTCGCGAGCGCGTAGCGCGTCTCGTCGTACACGTCGTCGCCGCCCTCTCCCGTGACCGGGTCCGCGTCCACCTTCAGCGCGTCCTCGGGGTCCTCGGGGTTCACGATCATGCCCTGGAGGGTCTCGAAGCACTTCCGATTCTGGGGCGTGTCCATCATGTAGAAGTTGGGCTCCCCGTCCATCGTCCCCTGGTTCAGGATCCCCTTCCACGCCACCTGCTCGCGGAAGTTCCTGAGACCGGCGTAGCGACCCGTGTTGGCCTGGCTGAGGTGGATCTCGTACTCCATGAACCGCTCTGCCGTGGACGGGGTGTTGTCGTCCGCCCTGGACTTGTGGTGAGCCCAGCAGTCATGCCCCGCCGTCACGTACCGGAGCTTCGTGATGTCCACCACGTCGATGATCGTCTCAGCGATCTGGCGGTCGCTCTGCAAGCGGCCCGAGTACGTGTTCACCTTCACGATGACCCCGTCCTCGGAGGCCGCGTAGTGGCCGAAGACCCAGGGGTGGTTGTACCCCCAGTCGAAGGCCCCGAACTGCACCCAGTTTGCAGGGATGTCGAACGGCTGGACCATGTGGACGCTGGCGTCGAGTTCGTCGAGCGCCATCCCGAACCCGGCGCTCCAGTCGCCGTAGAGAAGCTGCTTCCGCAGGATCTCGGGTAGGCTGTAGAGCCGCGACATGTACTTCGGGTCGTTCGCGTAGACCGGGTTGTCAGTGACGCGAGCGGGGATGAACCGGCGGGTGAGTTCGACGGGTGGGAGGCCCGGCATCTCGTAGCGGTAGCGGTAGACGTTCTCGCCCTGCAAACCGCAGGGGTCGATGAAGCGCCTCTTGATCCAGGGGTGCCCCGGCTTCCCAGGGTTGCCCGTGCCGCGCATGAAGCAGAGCACGTCTTTGTTCGGGCAGCGATTCTCCGCCTGGAGCATCACCCAGACGCGCTCGTCCTGAACGTCGGCCACCTCGTCGAACCCGATGTAGGCCCACTCCTGGCCGTGGTACCGCTGGACCTCGTCCTTCGTCTTGCAGTACCCGAACTGGAGGACGACACCACCCGCCCAGGTCCACCGCTTCAGTTGGCCCGACCACTGGGGAGCGCCCCGCATCTGGGGGAAGAGGCGGTGGCTACGGTCGATGAGTTCCTGGACCTCGGGGAACGTCTGGCGGAGGATCAGCGCCTTGTACTGCGGCTTGTCGATCTGCTGGAGCGCGGCCATCAGGATGGCGTCCGACTTCGCGCACCCCTTCGCGCCGCCGTAGAAGACCTCGTCCTCAGTGGAGGCGCAGAATAGCTCCTGGGGGCGTGAGTTTGGGGTCCAGACGACCTTCTGTTCGATCATGGTCCCCAGGGTACCCTACACCCCTGGGGGTGGTCAAGCGTCGTCCTCGTCGCGGCGGTCGGGGATCTGGTCGAGCAGCCCCTTCTTCACGAGGCCACCGATGCCGGGGATCACCTTGGCCACCCCGTTCGGGATCGCGGAGGCCGCCCAGATGCCGAGCGGCGGCCACAGGAAGCAGACGCCGACGAGGAAGAGGATGACGGCGACGACGTAGCTCACCACCGGGATCGGCACGAAGATCGGCACCGCCAGGAGGAAGACCGCTGACATGGCCATGAGCACGAGGCCGACCCACTGGAAGCGCCGAACGTCCTTCTTCGGCAGCGCCTTGTAGGCCACCATCAACTGCGTGGGCGCACCTGTGCTGCTGTTCCTTGACCTCCGCTCCTCCGTTGACATCTCCCCTCCCTCATCGGACCTCGCTCAGAAGATACCCGACCGCTACACCAGCAGCCAGCCACACGCTCTTCCCCACGCTGATCGACAGAATGGGTGTGGGGGGTGGAGTGTAGCACACGTCAGGCTCGACTGTTCCCCCTGCAAACGTCGCGGTCACCCAGTCCGGGGTCTTCCACGCGAACACTGGGTCGTTGTTCTGACACGCGATGCCGTAGGTGATGCTGAAGGGGCTCACCACCAGTCGGGAGTCGAGCGTGACAGAGAGGGGCCTGGCCTGGCCTGGGACTGGCGTCCCAGGAGTGAGCTTGACCACCTGCTCGCCACGTATCGGCGGTCCCTCAAGCTCGAACGTGACGACGCGGATCGTGTCTTCTCCCTCCACGAAGACGGTGTCCACAGCGGCCACCTGGCCGAGAGCAACGACCGAATCGAAGGCGATCTCCGACCGTTGAAAAGCCACGAGGTTCGCATCGCGATCCTGAAGAGCCTCGGCCAGCGCGTCTGACACCGAGTCAGGAATGATGGCCGCCTGGACGGCGAGTCGGGTAGAAGCAGCCACTGAGTCTCTGAGGTGCGTCCGCGTCGTGTCGAGCGCGGCCCGTTCGTTCGCTTCTGCGACTGCAAGGTCCCTCCTGGCTGCTGACATGCCCCGGACCGAGAGCCCGGTGACAACGAGCAGGATGAGGATGAGGATGATCGTGCCTACCCTCATCGGGTACCTTCTCTCCGGCGCTGCATAGCCTGCGATCCCACAGCCGTCGCGCCCACCAGGGCTGAGAGCCTCATGCCCACCTTCCTGGCCTGCTCGTACTTCGAGAGCTTCCGCCCGCTTTCCTGCTCCTCCAGCGCCCGCCGCAGCAGGATGAGGGGGTCCAGGTTCTCTTCCTTGGACATCTCCCTGGCCCTCTCCACGGCCCTCCGGTCGAGGTCGTTGGTGGCCCGACGCTCCGCGCCCGACCAGATTTCCTCGGCCATCGGGTCGGAGGACGGGCCGCTGCCTCTACGCACTCCCCCTGCCCGCTGGTCGCCGCCTTCGCGACGTGCGGGGCGTTCAGGGTCCCCTGGGAGCCTGGAGGCGGTCGGGTCTGCCCGCCTGTCGAACTCCCCTCCGCCAGTCAGAGCCTTCTCGCGAGCGGCGCTGATCTCCATGTCGATCTGCTCGAACGGCTTGCGCGGCTCCGGGAGGTCGATGGCGAGGGACCCGAACGACTCGCCAGTGCCGAAGTCGTCGATGAAGCTGTGGGGGTCCTCGAACGCACTCTGGACCTGGTCGAAGATGGTCTCCAGTTGGCTCCGGTCCCCGTGGGCTGCGAAGTCCTCGAAGTTGTTCTCCAGCCAGCGGTCGAAGTTCTCGTAGTTCATCGCGGCCTCGCGCACCTCCCACTCAGCCGGGACGTTGTAGTCGAGGTGTTCGCCCGCGCTTGCGATGTACGACTCCTGGGCATCGGTCACCGCCTCTTCCCACAGCACCTCGTCGAGTTGGCCCTCGTTGTTCAGGAAGTCGTCCTCGTCGAGGTACTCCGCCACGTCGAAGACCTCGTCGATGTCCTCACGAACCATATCCTGGTAGTTGGTCCGCATCACCTCTTCGGCGTCGGTGGGGTCCCACTCACCCACGATCTCGTCGATGGCCTCGCTGAGAGCCTCGTCCCGCGCCTCCTCCGACATCCCGCCCTCGTAGATGTGTTTAATCTCCGGCTCCGGGAGACCAAGCTCCTTCGTGACCCGGCGCACCTGACGCTCCACAACCTTGTCGTAGTAGTCCGCGATTCGCTGGTCCGCGCCCATGCCAGGGATGGCCATGATCTGCTCCCCGGTCGGGAACGAGATCCTCCGGTAGTCGCCGGACATCGCCTCGCGGAACGAACGTCGCACGAGCAACGCCGTGAAGTCGTCTGAGTGGCTGAACGGGAGGTCGGTGCCCTCCCGGCGTGCCTGCTTCTGGAAGAGGTCCGACTGAAGCTCGATCACGTCGAGGGTCTTGATGTCGTCGAAGCTGTAGTTGTCCTGCACCCGCAGGTGCATCATCTCCTCAGATCCGCCGATGTGGGAGCCACTCGACCCAGGAGGCAGCAGCCCGCCCTCGGGGAGACTGCGAGCGAGTTCCGCGATACCCTCTTCGGTGTTCGGCACGACCCTGCCGGGGCCAGCGCCCGTTGTGAGGACGATCTCGTCGCCGTCGAGGCGCAGCATACCCGAACCCGTCCTGATCTCATCCCCGGCTGCAAGCTGGCGGTGGAGCCTGGGGATGAGTTCCTCCTGCATCTTCTCCACGTCGAGCCCGATGCTGATGGCGCGGTAGTTCTCCCCGCCCGGAATCACGTACTCTGAGGCCGCATCCGTGGAGATGGTCTCCGTCATCGGAGGCATCCGGTCGTCGATCCTCTGCAAAAGCTCCTGCTTCGTGACGGGCCTCTGGGGGTCCCCACCCCGGAGCACATCGCCCAGACGAGTCTGGGTGACCTCGCGCTGGGGCACATCGACCTGCTTCTTCTTCCGCACGTTGGTGGTCGCCGTCCCGCTCCGGGTACCGTGGGGCAGTGGACCCTCCAGCCCGCTCTCGGTCACGAAGCCACGTTCCGCCAGCGTGAACTGGGTGCCCTCCTCACCCGTTAGCAGACGGAGCCACTCCTGGGCGCTCTGCTCGTCCGGGGCACCCTCGATCTCGCGGGCCGTCCGGCTGAACCAGCGACCAGGCATATCGCCGGTCTCCATCAGGCCGTGCTCTTCCACCGGGATGTTGCGCGACTTACGTGGGTCACCAAGCTCCAGAAGCTCCTGGGTCGGGTCGGGAGCAGCGCCCTGGAGAGGCTTCCGTCTCAGGCCAGCGGCCACGGCCCCGATCAACTCGGGGTGCTCCGCCGCACGCGAGAGGGCACGCGCCAGCGGGCGTCCGAGTTCACCCATGCCGAACAGGCTGAGTCCCTGGATGCCAGCGCCTCCCAACTCCTTGAGCAGCGAGCCCTCGCGCTGTCCCTCGCCCGCCAACTCCCCGCCCTCCTGGAAGCCGATGGCGTCACCGATGTAGGGTGCCCAGGGGATGGGGTTCCGCTGGATGTCCCGGATCAGGCCCGTCACCAGGCCGGGCACGCCACGGTCTGCAAACCCCTCCTGGGTCGGGTCCACGGTCATGCGGAAGTTGGAGAGCACCCGGCTCAGTAGGTTCGGTCCACCGCCCGCTCTGCGACGGGTGGAGGGGAAGCGAGCGGCGTCGGGCTGCTCTTCCCGGAACGTCGGGTTGGCGCGCAGCACGCCGCTGCGGTCCATGTAGAAGCCGTCTCCCTGGGCGATGGGACCGAGTTGTTCGGCCTCGCGGGAGGGGGCGACCTTGGGGCGGAATCCCTTACGGCCATTACCGTTCTTCGCTCCACGCCGCTTCTTCGGGTCGTCTGGATCGAAGACGCCGCCGTCGAGGCGGGTGCCGCGCCTGGGGACGAAACTCGTGAGGGCCATGCCTCAGTCTTGCCGTCTACCTCATCTTCTGCAAGATCGCTTCTTGTTCTCGGCTCAGTGGCTTCCCATTCCGCTCCTCCTTGGAGGGGGGCTCCCACCTGTCTGAGTCGCCCTCCTGGGCGTCCTTCCAGGCTTCCTTGATCGCTTCATCGAAGTTGAACTGGACGTGTTTGCACATCTATCCCTCCATGCCTGCGAGGATCTCGCGTTGCTCTGTCGTCAGCCCTGCGTACTCGTCTGGCTGAGGCGGCGACGGCACCTCTCGGAGTACCCGTCCCAGGGGGAAGCTGCCGCCCACCCCACGCTTCAGGGTCGGGATGTCGGCCAGCTTTCGCAACTGTTCTTCGTCGAAGCGGAGGGGATTCAGCCCGTCGTCAGTGACCTTCTTCCAGATGCCCTCGGTGGGGAGGCCCCGGTCGATCCGACGCTTCGCCTCCATGAGCATGTTCTGGGTCGCGCCGCCGTCGTGGAACGCCTTCTCGACGAGAACCTTGATGGACTTCTTCTCGTGCTCGTTGAGGTACCCGCCCTTCACCACCTCAGCCTCCTTCACGCACTTCATGTACACGTCGCGTGCGTCGGCCTCCAGCTTCGCCATCTGGGTCTCGCCGTAGCGCGGGGGGAACGGCCTGTCGTTCGGGCCGCCGGAGAAGGGCTGCTCGCCATAACGCGGAGGGCGCACCCCTATCTCACTTGCCAGGCGCTTCATCTTGGCCTCCGACCGGGTGGCCGGCTCCGGGACGTACTGCCCGTCGCCAGTCACCCGACTCCCGTATTTGCTAGTCTGTGCCATCCCGAACCCTCCTCCGATGCTACTGAGGATAGCCGCAAGGGTCGTGCCGAAGTGGTTTATCCCCCACCTCGATGCGTGATCGCGTGTACGGCCATCATCTTGGCCTGCAAAAGCAGCGTGAGCGCGGTGCTCTTCTCACGAGAGTCGTGACACCGGGTTTCGATGACCTCTGCAAGCGCGCCGAACTCGTCGGTCAGGGTGAGAATCGCGCCCGACTGCTCCGTGCCCTGACGCACAGCAACGTGGCGGAAGCGAGCCTTCGTCATCTGGATGCGCTCGCGGCGGGCGGCGGGGTGGGCCTTCTCTGACCTCTCTGACTTCTTGGCCAGGTCTTCCGGGTCGCTCGTTCTTCCGGGTCCTTCGGACAGGGCTTCTGGGTTCTGGCCAACGACGGTCTCTGGGTCGGGCATATCGTGCTCCTGGTGGGGGTAGGTCGTCTCGCTGCTATCGTGCGCGAGCCCGGCGCGGCACCTCCTTCACACCCGCGCTACTGCCAGCATCAGTGACTGGCCTGGGGACTAAGCACCCCGAGTTTTGCATGTCCGGGCGGTCTCGCGTCTCAAGAGTTGGTGACCCCCGCCCGTCCGTCGAAGGGAGACGAGGGCCACCCGGAGGCTACCTCGTGGCGACACGCGGTAGCACAACCCCGCCCCGCGCTATGCGTGACGACGGGGGCGAGCCGGTGGACTACCTCCAGCTTTGCAGCGTGGACGTTAGGTTGGGCTGTCATCGCCAAGGCGAAGTTCCCTCACCGACTCTTCCTGCAAGTTGCGGGCGGAGGAATCGAACCTCGCGCCTCCAGGGATATGACCCCTGGTGAGCCCCACGGCTAACCCGCAAAAGATGGGTGGGAGGAGCCCGGTGCAACACCGGACTGCCTACGATCCTCCCACCCCGACACGACGGAGACGACCAAATCCACGTCGGTGCCGTTTAGTATGACCTACGACCCCTCTGAGTCCGCATCTTCCTCCCACCCCGCTTCTTTCTACGCGAAGGTCTGGTCCTGGGATTCCGTGTTGGCGTGGTGCGTGCCAGCGCGGTCCCCAGGGTCTGTCTCTGAAGTCTTCCGAAGCGTCTGGGCATCTGGTGCGATCTCAGGGGGTCGTCTATCGCCTGTAAAGATCAGCGTGCGATCAGCCAGGCCGCAAGCCCCCACCATCCTGCGACCATCATGGCGATGGTCACGCACCCCGCGACGGCGTACCATTCGATCTTCGGCGTGAGGGTGTCCTCGCGCTTCAGAACGAGCGGCCAGCCGTCCTTTTCGATGCGGTCCCAGTCGATGGGATCGTCCTCGTAGGCGATCCATCCGCCGTACTTGTAGTGGAGTTCCATCAGTCCTCGTCGGGCTTCCTGAAGCTATTCCCGAGCGCCACCACGCCGGCCTGCGGCGCGGTCAGGATCCTCCCGGTGTTCTTCTCGACCGTGATGGCGCGGTCGTCGTAGAGCAGGAGCATGTCGAGGTCTTTGCAGCAGACGACCTCCAGGCGGGCACCGATGTGCCTCTCGCACCAGTCCTGGATCGCTGCCCGGCACTCGTCGGCCTGCTCCGGCACGCTCACTCGGGCGGTCATGATCTTGACTTCGATGCCGTGTACGGGCGTGTCGATGATCGCCTTCACCACGTAGATCATCTTCCAGATGGGCTCCCCGATCTCGGTGGGCCCAGCCCAGCCGTCGTACTGAGCGAGCGTGCCGTCGAGGTCGAAGCCGATCCACGGGGCCCCCATCAGAAGAGCACCCGGATGTCTTCAGCTTCCTCGTCGATCTCTTCCTGCTCGTCGTTCATGCGCTCGATGGGAGGGATCAGGTCTTCCCTGCCGTCTGCAACCGCTCGACGCAGGCACAGGTCCATGGTGGCCCCGCAGAGCAGCGCAGCCGTCTCACAGCCTGGGATGCCCTTGGCGAGCTTCACCCACTCCGCCCGCCGCTTCACCGTGGTGTTCGTGGCGTCGATGATGACGTACTCGTGGCCAGCGATGAACGCCGCGTGCGCCTGGATCCGCGCCATGGCCCAGATGAGGGGCTCCGCTGTGGGGATGTACGGCTGGCCGTGCAGCGCCATGCGGATAGCATCCGGGCTGACGATCATGACGGCCACCCCGCGCTCGCGGGCGATCTTCCTGGCCTGGGTCGTCTTCCCGCTCCGGGGAAGCCCGACCATGAGCAGTAGGGTGTAATCAGACATCGGTGTCTCCTAGTAGGTCTCCGCCTTCAGCCTGGGCCATCGCTTCGAGTTCGAGGACCGCCCGGATCTCCTTCTCCTTCCACCGCTGGATCAGCATCTCATCCGCGTCCCACTCCTCCCGAAACTGCTGGGTGGCGGGTACGCGCACCAGGATGCCCATGCGCTCCAGGCCGTCCTGGAAGACGCCGCCGTCGATGTCGCCGCCCTCCCACGACTGCTGACACAGCCAGTCCAGGCACTCGCGCAGGTTCTGGACCTCCTCTTCAGGATCCATCGTCTGGCTCCTTGGTGCCTCCCAGGCCCATGTCCTCCTGGTCCGGGTCGCTCTTCTCGTCCTTCGCCAGCCGTCCGCCGTCCTCGCGGGCGAGGCGAGCGTAGACCGTGTCCATGTAGTTCCCGATGGCGTAGCGCACCTTACGGGCCGCCACCTCCGCCTGGGACACCACCAGGATCTCGTGGGTCTGGACCAGCCTCTTCACCTGCTCTCCAACCGCTTCCGCGTACTCGTCATTCGCCATCACGCACCTCTTCGGTTTGGTAGATTCTTTTCGATCTTCGCGCCCCGCTCTGCGGCTGTCTCCTCGCCCTCCTTCCACTTGCTGAACTTCTGGTGCGGCGGGAGCAGGTTCTTGGGGTCCCCGAGGCCGCGCATTAGCTCGCGCCCCTCCTCGCTCTCGGCCCAGGCGTCAGACTCCTCCTTGGAGGCGTCCCACTCGCCGTCCATGGCCCGTCTCGCCAGATCATCATTACCGTGCCCCCGGAGGTGATCGACGAGATCCAGGATGGGCGTCGGGTACTCCGACTCGTAGTCGTCGTAGCGGCCAGCGCGGGCGACCTTCTCCATGTCGAACAGGCCCGCCGCGTGCAGCACCTGGGCGAGCTTCTCTTTCGTCTTCACTGCTCCTCTCCTCCGTCTGGTGGCTTGTTGGTCGGGAGCTTCTGGGCCATCTCTCCCTCCCACTTGAACTGCTCCTGAAGCTCCGGGTCCTTGAAGGCCCAGAGGTGCAGGACGCGCCGGTTGTGGTTGATCCAGTATCTGCGGGGTGGCCACGGTAGGGCGAGCCAGGCGTCCTCGGGTAGCAGAGCGTCCCGAGCGATCCCAAGCTCCTCCCACGTCGGCACCCGGTCCCGGTGGCTCACACTGAGGTGCCAGCGCCCGTGGTCTACCGACCGGATCGCCATCAGCGGCCTGGTCAGGTGCCTGAACGTCTCGGACTCACTCGGCCCCTGGTCGTTGGTGATCCTGGCCCACTCCAGGTGCGGGGGAAGTAGGTATCCCGGACCCTTCTCGCTGTCATCGCTCATACGCTGCTCCTGGGGAGGTAGTAGACCGACGCGCCGAAGCGTTGCCCGCGTGGCCTCCAGCACTTCTGGATGGTGATGCGCCAGGATGTGCCGGAGTTCGTCCTTGAACCTCTCGACGCGCTCCGGGCTGGCCTTCACAGGCCATCATCCACCTCGACCGCACCAGCCTTCACGGCCTCTCGCCTGGCGTAGACTTCGAGGCCGATGCTCAGAGCCGCCTGGATCGTGCCCCAGCGGGGGTCCTCCGAGTACCCGATGCCGGTGTGCTTTTGCAGACGGAACTCGGTGCCGCACTCTGAGAAGGCTATTACTGTCTTGAACTTCGACTGCTCCAGCAGGAACTCCATCTGGGCCTTCGTCAGCATGACCATCAGCATGGCCACTGGAAACGTCGGCACTTCCTGAGAACCGCTGACGTTTTCATATCCGCTTCCCTCCGTGGCGCTCACCCCGGTGCCGGTTGATCTCCATCTTAGCCTCGACCTCAGCGTCGATGTCGATCTTGAGCCCACCAGCGAGGTCCAGGACTCGAATGATGATGTCAGCAAGCTCCTCAGCGAAGTTCACCGGGTCGTTGTGCCTGAAGCCCTCCAGGGCCTCCGACACCTCCGAGTGGATCAGCGCCAGGTTCGCCGGGATCTTGGTGATGTCGGATGAGTCCCAGTCACTGACCTCGACGACCTTCCAGCCGTTCGCCCGGTTGATGGTCAGAATCTCCAGAGCCAGTTGGTACAGGGGTCCCGAGTGAGGCATGGTCTCTCCAGGTGTGTGGTCGTCTCAGCGCCAGGTGGTCGTCGCGCCCATTTCCTACTCGTGTAACAGTGCAGAACTCGTGCCAGCCCTCTCGCGCGCCCCCGCGTGAGTAACTCCGCTCCTCAGCTACCCTACCTCTTCAGCCCTCACCCCCCCCCTACTACATACTCTTGTCACGGGAAACCTGTCAAGACCGTCCCACCGCTTGGACACCGACCGCTCAGGACCCGCGCGCCTGCTGGCCTTCCGGGGTGCTCTAACTGTCCCAGGTTTCGTGACAGCAGGTGGTTAACTGTCCCAGAAAGGTGTCCACCGCTTGGACACGTACCGCCCAGGACCCAACATCTATGCGGTGAGCGGGGGTGTCCTAACTGTCCCAGAAGGTGTCCCACCAGCCGACAACGACGAGATTCTTGGGTGGAATCGTGTGAGAGGGAGGAACGTACTCGACGCAAGCCCACAGCCATCGCCTTCCACCACCCCCCTGCACCTGCCCTCGCGTCCCTCACACCGCACGCTCGCCCGGTCCTCCTTCCTCCGCTGCCCCCTCCTCTGCAAGCGTGCCCTCCTCAGCACCCCCGCTCGCCTCCTCCTGGGGCACCACCTCAACGCTCAACTCCTGGGGGATGGCCTCCCCATGCACCGGGGGTAGCTCACGCACTACCTCGACCTCCTCGCCGTCCCCCTCTGCAAGCACGATGCGCTGCTGCTCCAGGGCAGGCATGACCACCACCCCGAAGTGGGCGTCACCCGCCACCTCGATCACCACTTGCCCCATGTCAGCCACGCCCAGGCCATACCGTGCGATGGTCTCGAAGGCCCTCACGCGGGCGGCTGCGGGCTCCTCATCATCCAGCACGATGGTCACGATCTCCGGCAGCAGGCCCAGCACCTCGCCTCTGAGCGCGGCCCGGATCACGCTTGGTGTAGTCTCCTCTCGACCCATGCTCTTCGTCCTGTCTCAGGGGGTGTTTCGGTCTGCTACCCTACCCTGCAAACGAGCACCTGGGCAAGCTCCCGAAGGCGTGCGCTGACCCCGTTTTCTTCTCTGCACATGGCCCCGGACTGGCGGTGGTCACCCCATGGGCGTGGCGTACCTTCGCGGCATTAGCAGAGGGGCCGACGAAAGTGCTTGACAGGGCCATGTCTCAGCACCGAAGGTGTGGCCAGGCGGTAGCACCACGCCAACGGAGCGACGACCACTCAGGCTCCGAGACCTACGACAGGAGCAGGACCCATGGCCCGCATGACCACTCAACTCACCGGCTTTGCAGACGCGCTCACCTTCCTGGACGGCGCGACCTCCCGGACCCTCGGCCACAACACCACCGTTCACCAGGTGGGGCCGACGACCATCGCCGTCCGGTACCACGCGACCAACATCGTGGAGTTCCACCAGGACGGCCCGATCTTCCTGACCACGGGCGGGTGGATGACCTCGACCACCAAGCAGCGCCTGAACGACATCATGCCTGGTGTCTCGGTGTGGAGCGAGGGCGACTCCTGGGGCATCGCCACGAGGCGTGACTCAGCGCGATTCAGCGACGGAATGTGGATCGACCAGGACGGCACGTTCCAGACGTGGAAGGCGATGCGCTGGGCCGGTCGGAGGCTCGCATGATGGTCCTCGCGAGGGCACGCATGATCCTCAGAGCCCTGGGGATCGTCATCCGCCGCGAGGACGGCGAGTTCCGGGTCAACTTCCGGGGTGGCGATGAGGCCACCGCCTACTACACCGACGACCTTGACGACGCGGTTGAGACCGGCCAGGACATGGCCCGGAGGGGGGCATGATGCTCACCATCCCAGCGCCGATCCTGGACGCCATCGAACGTGGCGCGACCATCGTCCTCAGCCTGTCGGGCGGCAAGGACTCCCAGGCCATGGCTCACGCGGTGTGCGCGTTCCTTCGGGACACGGGACGCACGAACCCCGTAGTCGCCGTCC